>VFQN01000742.1_pt1 | contig 58856 bp, 47 predicted proteins | sample 3512371 | NCBI WGS metagenome assembly VFQN01 (sample SAMN10412370, study PRJNA504923) | tailings metagenome | isolation source: Replicate 2 from Balatoc abandoned mine | place: Philippines: Itogon, Benguet | collected 2017-08-28 | reverse complement strand
TCCCCAGAGACAGTTATGATTGGAAATCAGGAACTTCTCGAAATCTCGATAACTCCATTCCTTACAGAATACATTAGAACCAGTCGAAGTAATTTTAAAGTGCGACTTACTTGAATCTCTCCTTTCTTTTGTTGCTCTTCGTAGACCTTCACCTGTAGGAATATCAATTTCGTAAAATCCTGTCTATTCACCTTACCATGTCAAAAGGAGATTTTCTCTTATGCAAACGCACAGGCCATTTAACTCCTGTCTCAATCACCTGCTTCTCTGCAGGAAACTGGCCGGTTAATTGCAACATATAAATCAGTCGTAGCATAACATCTGTTGATTGCAGAGTGTTACAAGGTGCTCAGTGAAAGGGCGGAGGTACGCCTCTTACCTCTTGAGATGATTCCATCCGATTTGGCATCACTTGATATTATAGAAGATGAGTCAGGAATGAAGCTAGTTTCTTGCGATTGGAGTACTTGTATTGATAATGCTAGTTCATACAACGATGATAATCTTTGTTGAATATTAATGGGAAAATTTTGATCTTGCATTAACATTGTTAGCAAGAGAAAAAGATAATCGTACGCAACAGGAATATCAACGAAATGTGAAGAGATTGCACCTTGTGGAGGACGACTCAAGTCGTCATTACCTTCACTCAGGAAGCCATCCGGATAAAGTCGAAATAGATCTTTATTTTTTGCTAAAATTGGAATCTTTCCTTTTTTCCGATTTTCCCTTTCTTCATCAATTTCTTCTTGTTCTTCAGGTGTTAAAATATCGTACATCATAAAAGGAAATTTCGTGGGAAGTTTCTCTAACGGTACAAAATCTTTCGTTACTTGAGTTTGAATAATTCGCTCAAGTAAATATGGAAGTAGAATTACATTTGCTAATCGAGGATAGTAAGGTGAGACATTTTGGTGGAAGGTTGTTTGATTTGTTTTGATAAATTCAATAAATTTCTCATATGTTAAACAAGGAATATTCACGACTTTTCTTGAGCTTTTTGATTTTTCATTAACATTGATTTCTGAATGGTCTTGTTCATTAGGAGTAGTGCTGCCGTTAATTTTGCTCTCTGAGTATTTGGAAAGTTGTTCAGCTTCAAGAAACTTCTGCAGGAGAGAAGAAAATTGTTCTCCTTTAATTTGATTTGCATTTCGTAAATCAAGAAGTTCATAAGGGTCAATAGGCATTTCATAGCTATCAACAGCTTTCTCAATAGAGTTTCGGTCTTGAATAGATAGATAATACGTGTAAACCAAGCCAGCTGCGATTGAAAATGCTACGAGAGCCACTTTGCCTCCATGTCTTGACAAAAAATCGTCATCATCAGCTGCTTTCTTCTTTTGATTGCTGTCTTGACTGGAGTTCGAGGAGTTTGTATTTGCTTCAGCAGGTATTGTGCTGAACACTCGACCGCCTCTTGCACAGCCATATATTTGGTAGCCTAATAAGGGACTATTCCTGAACAACTGATTACTTCTCATCCCATTTTCCAGTTTAAAAGCGCGACTTAAGCGATACATTTGCCTCATCCCTTCCCTTGCTCTTTGACTCCTAACTACTGACTCCGCTCAACTCACAACAAACAAAGAAAATAAAAAGAGTCTTCATTCTACTAAAGCCACAAGCCCGAAACAATGCCCCTGCCCAATCAATTTCAAAATCTTTCGTTTTGAGTTACCAACAATTCCAATCATAGCATTAGTGATTCATTGGGGAATCCTGCGCGATTAAAGTGCCAAGATAGAGTATTATTGAGTGTGTAGGAAACGGAGGTTGAAGCTATTTGGTGAAATTTGATTTATTGAAGTTTTGATTTGATACTGCAAAAGAAGGATAATGGCACCTAGAAAAGGTACGAAAAAGAATAAAGGGTCATTGATGAAAGACAAAGAAGAGTTGGAATTGATCAATAAGGTAAAGAATCAATTGAAAGAGGATCTTGATTCTCAAGAAAAGGACATAATAAAGCTCCGTCGAGCTTGTCTCTTCCTTGAACATTATGAAGATATTTTACCCTCTTCTACATTAGCAGATGATATTGAATATAAGCAGAATGTGAAAGTTGTTGATAATATGTTAAATGAATGGAAGCAAGATTTAAATATTGGTGATACACTTGAAACCTATCTTCCTGAGGAAAACTGTTGGTATACAGGGAAAGTTATTGAGAGCAAAGAAAATCCGAAACAACACTTGATTCATTTTCTTAAATGGGATAAGAAGTTTGACAGATGGATTGATCCGAATGATTATCTTATTCAACCATTTGGTACATTAATCTTTGCCGATGAACCGAAAGCCACTGCACCTGCTGTACAGAAACCAGCAGTCACTCCTCAAAAAACTTCAGAAACTGTTGAAGTTGTTGAAAAAACGAAGACTGGACGTGTTATAAAGAAAATTGTGAAGGCAAATACCCCTGCATCTGCTCCTGTGTCGAGAGAGAAGAAAAGTGACTCAAAGTCTAGTCAGAAGAAGACACAGGACGATAATGATGGAGATGAAGATCATAATGACTGGGCATGCACAGTTTGTAATATGATTGAGACCATGGATAATGATATTCTTGTTCTTTGTGATGGACCTTGTCTTCGATCCTTTCATCATGGTTGTTTGGATGCAGCTGTGAGACCAGATAAAGATAAAGTGCAAGAGATTCGATGGCTCTGTAATGACTGTCTTCAAGGATCTCATTTATGTTTTCTTTGTGGAGAGCGAGGAGAGGATTATTTGGTAAGAATTACTATATATGCACTGTTTATTTTATTGTTTCTAATGTTGTTCGATTGTTAGGATTTATTCAAATGTTCCTTAAAGATGTGTGGAAAGTATTATCATGTAAACTGTTTATTACAAGAAGACCCTTCCTTTATTCCTCCACATGTAGGCATCTATTCCTTCTATTCCCTTTCCTTGTATTAATATTTTCCTGTTTCTCTTATTAGATTACTTACAAAGAAGAAATCATTCAAGGTGACGCTGCAAAACAAATCATCGAAAAGTACCGAAAGAGAAAAGAGGACCCATCTCAATCTTTTGAAGTAAATCGTCGCCTAGTAGCTGTTCGGAAGACAAGCAATGGAAGAGGGAGTAGTCGAAAGAAGAAGCCTTCTAAGCGAGAAGAAGAGAGCGAAGAACAAGAGGAGATGGATGTTGTGAACGAGGAAAAGCAAGATGACATCAAGGTTGAAGGAGAGAAAGATGATGAAGTGAAAGAATCTATTATTATCACAGGAGAAGATTCTGTTATCATCAGAGATGTTCCAAACTTTCATTGTTCTGCACATTATTGTGATACATGCTCTGAATGTTATAACAAAAGCTTGAAAGTGACAACATCTTTGGAAGCTTGTGTTTATTGTCCTCGTGCTTTCCATATGAACTGCATTCCTCCTGGTGCAAGGTTTAACAACTTTTGTCTTGTCTGTCCTCTTCATCCAAACCGTTTATTACCTGGAAGAGCACGTGATGACTTAAAGAAAGTTCTATTCAATCTTGATATTAAACAAGAGAATAATGGTGATCCTTCATCAGTTAATGAAGGTAGTAATATGATCGATGATCACAATCTCTCTATTATTCCAGTCTTTTATGATCAATTACATATCCCAGAAGATTTCCCTGATGCAGGTGATTTAGAAGGATCACATTATCGTTTACCCTATTATATTAAAGAAGAGGTAGAAAATACACCATTAACCTTTAAATTAATAAATAAAAATAATTATGAATTAATTCCTGCAGAGAAGATGCCACCATTAACCATACCAGAATATGGTTGTGAATGCAAGGATATATGTAATTATGCATGTTTAAATGCTATGATGCATATCGAATGTTGTGAAATGAAAAGTTTATCACGTGAAGGACCAATCTGCTCGGTTGGGAAACATTGTACAAATCGTAAATTACAAAATCGTGAATATGTGAAATCTATTATCTTTCAAGAAGAAAATATGGGATTAGGATTAAAATCAGTTGATAAAGTACGTAAAGGTACATTAATTATTGAATATATTGGTGAGGTAATTGATGAAGATGAAATGATACGACGATTAAATGAACAAAATATATTACGACCACATGATAAAGATTATTATGTTATGCAATTAACCAATGATTTATATGTTGATGGGAAATTTCAAGGTAATTTTTCACGTTTTATTAATCATTCATGTGATCCGAATTGTGAATTACAACGTTGGAATGTACGTGGACATACACGTATTGCTATTGTTGCTATTAAAGATATTGAAGCAGGTGAACCATTCTCTTATGATTATCAATTTGAAACACAACAAGAAGAAGCATTTAAATGTTATTGTAAAACTTCCAAATGTCGTGGTACAATGGCACCTAATTCAAGTGAAAGATTATTAAAATTAGCAAAATCTGGTCGTAATGAAGAATTACGATCTAAACTTATTGAATTAGGGAAAATACGTGAGAAAGAAGCCAATTCCTATAACGTATTAAAAGAAAAAGAGTTACAACGTTGCTATACAAGTTCTTTATTACCTGGTGATAGTAGTCATTTGATGAAGAATGGTCCATTGAAGAATACTTTTAGATTTGCTAGGATGAATAAATTATTATTAGTTAGAAATCTGATGAAATCTACGTCATTGTTAAAACGATGTCAAGTCTATCTCAATGAGAATGATTCATCTGTTACCACTCATACTTCTAATAATGCTGCTGTGAGTATTGTGAAAGAAGGGAATGGTCGTCAGAGTTCTCGAAGGTCGGAGCGTAAGAGTGTTAATAGTACTAGTACTAATAGTGATAGTAAGAGCACTAATACACCTAATCGAAGAGGAAGAAAGAGAAAGTCTGACACGAAGAAGGACGACGATGACGATGATGAGGATTATATCATGGAAGTAGTTGAGTTAGATTCTTAAATGAAGTAAATACAGATGATGGTTATTATTATATTTGCATGTTGAGGTATTTCTAAATATTGTCAATCAATATCATTGCAAAAGCTATTTATTCCTCGTTTAACTATAAATACACTAATTCAATGCAAAGCATTTATCGACTCTATTGCTAACTATTTACTAACGTTGTTAGAAGCTCGAATCTTCCCAGGTTCTATTCGCACGACACGATCATTATTCGATGAGGTGATGGTATAAGGATGATCAGACTCTGAGTTAGGATTCTCATCAGGATTGGCTAATGATGATAAAATCATTTCTGATGTCAATAAACTCGATTGAGAGTTTTTATTACTCCCTGCACCTCCTTGAAACTTCGCTACACCTCTCTGTTGCATCTGTTGACCACTGATACCGCCTATTCCTATCCCTCCACCCCCTCCACCAACATTCTTCATTGCTTGATTTCCCTTCGGTGTGACATTCTTCCAAGTCTCTAAGATCTGTACTCGTTCTGATAAACGAGTAATGGTTTCCATAAATAACATTTCCATCTCTTTCACTTGATCCAGATTGACCATATTCTTCATACTCTCTTCATGATGATAGATCTGACGTTGCAGATCAGTTTTATCATTCTGTAATGATTGAATAAAAGATTGCTGATTATCTAAATCATTTTTATATTGATTAATGGTTGTTAAACAATCATCTAATCGTTGTTGGAAGATTGTTTCTGATGATCGAAGTTGTTCATGAAGTTTTCTTGTCTCTTGGATGGTTTGATAATGTAATTCTTTCTCATTATATAATGACTGCTGGAGATCTGCTTGATCTTTTGTTAATCGATGAATTTGTTGTTCTTTTTCTTGTAGTTTACGTTGATATAATTGATATTGCCTGTCCATTGCTTGAAGGTGGTCTTTAGTCAGTTCGTCGATCTTCTCTTGTAGTGTTGTGTGATCAGAAGGGGTTGTGTTGGTACTCGAACTATTAGTTGAGTGGGGCGGATTAAATGAATTTGATGATCGAAGGAGTTGATTTTCCTGCATTAAAGAATTTAATTGTTGTTGTAAGAAAGAGATTTGAGTATCTTGATCATCAATCTTTTTCTGTTTCTCTTGTAGTAGTATGTCATAGTCTTTGCTCTTATCTCCTATCCCCTTCAACGAAGCCTCACCTCCATTACTCCCATTGTTTGTATTATTAGTTTTAGCAAGTAATTCTTTATACAGTTGCTCATAATTTTGATATTTTGATACTTTTGCAGATACTTTCACCTTTGATGCTCGTGAAGCGAATCTTAGAGCATTGAGGGTTTCTCCTGTGATGTCTTGATCAGGTAAGAGATTGACAATCAATGATGTTCTTGATGTTCCTCCAAGACAATTCGTTAAGAGACGAGTGAGTTTAGAATCGCGATAAGGAATATAAGATCTTCCTTCAGCTAATGCATTCATACAATTCCCTAAAGATGATAAAGAGAGATTAATCGCTTTCGCTTCTTCTAAACGCATATAATCTCTTCCTTCACTCGCTTTAGCTCTTTCGGAGCCTGCTAAATCTACTAATAATAGTTTCCCTTCTTTATATACCTTTGCAGAAGTTGTGATCATATCAGTTGAGAGTGAACTGTCACTCCCTTCAGGTACGAGGACGCTAAGCATGAGTATAGCGTGGGATCTAGAGGATTGCTCATTCGCATTAGTAGCGGCAGTAAATCGATTTGTATCTCCTTTGAGTAAAAGCTCCTACAGGTCGTCTAAAGAGGAGATTCTTTGTTTGCTCAACCCTTCGACATAAACTCCACTGGCATCGGTCTTCTCTCTGATCGCCAGACGATCAGAGGAAGCAGAAGGGTTCAATGGATCAGGAGGAGATAGTAAATCTGTAATAATTTCACAATAAATTTGGAGATAAGAAGCCCATATTTCAATTTGACTGGATGATGAGAGCAAATCTTCAATACATCTATTAAAACCATTAAAAAACGAGAAAATATATTCAAAAGCCTCTTACCGAGGCATGATACCGCGACTATCATGTTCATTTCCTCTCATAGTAAAAGTCTTTCCCGAGCTAGTCGGTCCATAGGCGAGTATTACACCAGCATAACCTTCCAGACAACTCTCTACAATAGGCTTAGCAACAGTTTCATAGACATCATTCTGAGCAGAATCTGTGTCAAAGATATAATCTGCATAAAATTGTTGTTTCAATCGATTTTGTGAAGAAATATAATTGCAAGATTTATGATTTTTCGAGATTGATTCGATTCCACAAAAGTTTGATTCCGCTGAATCAATTTCATCATTAAAAGCCGGTCTTTCTCTTCTACTTCCCGATGAAGATGAATTACCTCTTAAAAATGGTCGCTTTCTTAGATAAACTTTAACAGTTTCAATGATTTCCTCTTTCATTTGTTACTTGTTTGGAAATTGAAAACAATTCGTTTCAAATTTATTCTTATACGGTCGTTTCATGGATCTAAACGATTCGAACGACGAGGAGTTGTTTGTAGGTTAGTTTATTCAAAGAAGAAACTTCACAAGCATGACAAGTATGTTAATTTGAGCTAGGGCAAAGCAAAAAGACTGAATGTGCAATATGTTTATTAATCAAAATCAAAAAAGGAATAATTTCAAAATATCTCTCAAAATGTTTCATAATCTCACTTCCTGTCTCACACTATTTCTTCGTTAACCAGGTCATCGTTTCAGCTAGGTAAGTACTCCAAGAATCACCATTAACACCACCACGAACTGCATGCTGATCACTCGTCCTGTTTCCATCTTTCCGATTTGATAACTGGAAAGCTGCTGGGAAGGTTAATGTTAAGCCATTCAACCAGGTTGTTGTAAGATTAATCCATGTTTGAACATCTTTCATCATTTGTTGATAATAAAATCTAACCGTGCTATTATATTGAGCAAGAAAATAACTTCCTCCAAAGACACCAAGTAGAGCAAATCCTGTCATTAAAACTACACTTGACGGTGTAAATAATCCAACTCTTCCTAATCTTTCATCATCATCAATATTACTAGTAGAACTAAAGATTGAACCAATTGGATTAAATAAAAATTGCCAAAAATTTTCTTTCCATGTTTTCACATGTTTTATCTCTTTTTTAATTCCTCCTTCAGGTCTTCGATAAAGTTCTTTGATAATTGGTACAACTTCAGTAATTGCTTCACCTGTTAAATTAGATATTGGTGTAAAAGGTAATAAATCATGTTCTTTTGTATGTAAACTAATTCGTTCAGCATTTTCTTCATAAATTTGATGAATTTCATCTTTACCTTGCATTGGAGTTTGAAGTAAATCCATTTTATTACATAAATAATGACGTGGAATATTGGGTGGTAATTGTTTTTCTAATGCTAAAACCGTATCAACACTCTTTCTACTATTACAAGAGAACATTAAGAAAATAATATCATATTGATGAATACTTTTCTCTCGCCAGACATCAACATGCTCCATAGGGATCGAAGAAATCGAAAAATAAACAACTTTCCCGTTTCCTTGGTTATTAGGGTTCATAGAAAGAGGGCTTGGTCTTAATTCACCTGGTATGGTAAAGTTATTCAAGTTGGTACGAGAAAGAGAAGTGGCGAGCTCGTCTTCAATTTGTAGCATTGATCCGCCAATAACAATCGTTTCATAAGGTTTTTCATATTCAATACTCTTCTCAACAATCTCATCTTCAATGAAAAAAGGGTTATTGCGACCAGGGAGTCGTAATCCAGAGAAAAGCCATGCAAAGCTAGATTTCCCGACATCATTGTCACCCAAGATACAAATATTAATCATGTGTTTTCTCTTTGGTCCTCCAGCACTACGCGGTCTAACTTCAGGAGGAATAGGGACCTTAGTATCAATTGGGTATGTTAACGAACGTGGTGTACTGATAGTTTTCGAAGTTTGTTGATTTTTCCAAAAGTAATTTGAGGACTTTGCTTGCTCTTGTCGTTGTTTATAGACTGAATAGATATTCCCTGATTGAACTGTAATTCCAAAATCAGGACGATCAACATATCCTAATAAGAAAAGATATTTCTAAAATATTGAGATGTGAGTGAAGTAAAATGAGAAAGAAGAAAAGCGAAGATGATCTTACCTGAACTAAGACAGGTTCAGAGAAAGCTAATGTATTCCAATGAATGAGCCAAGCATCAAAGGATAAATTTGCATTATCATGTGGAAATTTATTCAATAACGTGAATTGTTCTATAGGATCAATGCGACGAGTATCGTATGGCCACACAGATTGGTAGTGAGGTGGATTGAGCCAGGGATGATCCTCATAGTGTACACGCGGTAAAATAGCGAAAATTGATTTCAATGCAGCGCTAGTCAAGCAATCCTCCACCTCACTTGTAGAATCTGAGTCTGTCGCAGATTTGATCGCTCGAGTATTTTCCTCAAATGCATTCCTTGCAGTGATTAAGAGGAATCTGATCGCATGATCTGAAAGACGATAGGACTGACCCTTCTTTAATTTAGGCAGTGTAAGTACTGCAGGAGGGATCTAAAAAGAAAGTTGAACGAAATGATTATTCCATTAATCAACAAAATAGAGGTTACCTGAATATTAAGATCATCATCGTAATGATAATGACGTAAGATCGTCCATGGTACATGAAGTCTTTCTTGTTCAAGGGAAGATTTACAATATTCAGTGAATCCTATAAATGTTACGTCACCATTTTCTGATAAACTTTCAGGATTACGTGATTCAAGTAATTTCTTCAGTCCTACAAGATCTGTGGCATCTAAATCAATGGATTCACTAAAACAATAGTAATGTAATGCTGTCATATCTTCATCATTTAATAAATTATCACCATCTTCGTCTAATATACGGAAAATACGACTAAACGCTTGATAGGCTAATGATGTCAGTTCATTCTGTGGATCAAAGAGTGGAAGCACAGGATGAAGTACATTTGTAAAAGCTACCTTAATCACATTATCAATATTCTGTAAACGTAATGAAGAACACATACAGGAACCAAAAATATCAAAATCAGGATATTCGGCGAGGATTTCATTTAACATTTCGTCTGACTCTTCGTCTTCGTTAATGTTCACGAGATCAACCTTCGTCCCTAAGAGGAGATAAGGCTTTCGCGTACTTTGGACGACATCTTTTACTAATGGAATCCATAAATGTACAATACTATCAAATGTTTCAGGTCGAGAAACATCGTGAAGGAAGATGATCGTATCTGCCAGAGATATCTTAGCTCTTAGGGCTTCCCGATCAGCCATACGCGCAGATGAATCCATAATGGTGACACATACACCATCTGCTACAGCATCAGAAGGAATAATAGTATCCGATACAACAGAAGGAACCTCTTGAGGAAAATGTCGCGAAATGAACGTACTTAAGAGAGAGGATTTTCCAACTCCTTCATCACCTATAAATAAAATCTTCACACTATCTTTCATTTTCTAAATCTTCTTTTCTTTATCTAATATCTCTAAAAGAAATTCCTACTCCTATTAATAAGGTTAAATCAATCAGTAAAGATTGTCTAAGAAAGCTCACTGAAACAGTATGTGTTCGGAGCGGTAGAAATCTACTCTAGCGCGATGCTACAGCTGGTATAACAAGAGCTCACTTTTGAAACGTTCATTAACTATATTCAAATTCTAACCGCTTGATTCCTTTCAATATTTATTTGGAAAAAGATGGAGGCGACGAATGTAATGACTGTTGGAGGAAGTGCTCCAATTTCAAATAAATCTATTGTCCGTGAAAAGTTGAATGCACAAATTCATTTGTTATATACACGAAAGGTAATCATGATATTAAGTTCTTTTCATTTAGATCATTAAACTTTGGGTTTGGTGTAGGAATTTAATGAATGTTTAAAGAAAATTGAAGAGCAATTAAAAGCTTCCCGAGGACAAAGTGAATATGCATTATATGTTAAAGGTAAGAAATAAATAAAGAAATAAGTGTTGATGAAAGAAAACTAAAGAACCCCTCCAGCGCTCATTCTTCGGCAACGCGGTAGAATTGAAGAATCTCTAACAGCTTTCCAAGCCGCTCTTTGCCTCAACCCAATGAATGTAAATAACCTGAAACAAGTCGGTAGATCTCTTTATCTTTTAGGTAAACATAAAATGGCATTAGAAGTCTTTGAAGAAGCTGAACAACTTGTTCAAGAAGATCGTGATATCTATCATAATAAAGGAATGTGCTATTTATATTTAAAACAATATGAAAAGTCATTAGAGTGTTTTGAACTTGCTAATAGTATTCAACGTCATGAATATACCTATCAACAGATGGGACGTGTCTATCGATTAATGGGACGTGATGAGGATGCATTAAATGTTTATATGGAAGCATTAGAAATATGTCCAGAAAATTCTGAATTATTAACAACGATTGGTTTATTATTTTTAAAACTTGGGAATAATACAAAAGCATTTGAATATCTTGGAAATTCATTAACCTATGATCCGAAAAATGCGAAAACAATTCTCGCTGCAGGTTCAATTATTCAAGATAATCAAGATATGGATGTTGCATTAATAAAATATCGTATTGCTGCAGTACAAACACCTAATTCAGCACAATTATGGAATAATATTGGTATGTGTTTCTTTGGTAAAGGTAAATATGTTGCTGCTGTTGCATGTTTAAAACGTGCAGTTTATTTTACTCCTTTTGAATGGATTATTAGTTATAATTTAGGTGTTGTTCATCTTACAACTGAACAGTATGCTTCAGCTTTTCATTATTTTAGTACAGCAATTAATTTACAACCAACCTATGCAAGAGCTTATACCTATCTCGCCTTAGCACTCGCGAAGTAAGTTTGTTTCCTTTTTCCCCCTTCTTATCTTTGATTTTCTTACCTTCATCAACAGGTTGGATGACTTTGAGAATGCATGTGCGGCGTATGACAAGTCATTAGAATTATCTGATGATTATTTCACTCATTTAAATTACACAATTACTCTCTACAAGAACGATGAAATAGAGAAAGCTCGAAAACAATTTAGTAAATTTGAAATTGCTTTACATAATCAGACAGAAGAAAATGGAGAAGTTGATAACGATGTGAAATTCCAAGCGGATGCTTTAAGAAAAGGTTTATTTTAAATAACTCTTTTTTTTCGATCAGATTTGCTTTTATTTTATTTGTTAAATGAAATACTTCTCTAATTTATTGAAGCAGTAACTCCACGCGTACTTTCTAACCGATATTTCACGGAAACAATAATTTACGCCATGGGCGTAATTGAGAGATCTCACGCAAGGAGGTTTTGTAACTTTCCATTTGAACTAGTTCGAAGGACCTTCCCATTCGTTTTATTTTCATTCCTTCATGATCTTTGGAATTTATAGTCAAAACTAGTAGAATTTCTATGGGTGCAAGCGGGAGTGTCTTAAGATCTGATGAGTCAGAGAATTCAGATCGAATGGCTAGTCGGAACCTGAACTTCCGAAATGAAGAACATCAATTAACTAATAATAACAATAAAAGTAAAGCAAATCAAACAACTTCGTCAACAACAGCGAATTCTCAATATCCAACGTTTGATGTATCATTAGGATTTTGGCCTGGTAATCATCTTCCGTTACCAGATAAATTTAAATTAAAAATATCATACGAATCGTTAGACTTTGTACGATCTGATAATGAATTACCAATCATACAATTCCCATTTCAAACTATAATATGTTGGGGATCATCATCACAAAATTTTCAATTTAAAATTTTTGATATTAATAAATCCTCTGAGGAAGGTCGTGATACAGGTATATTAATATCATTAAAAACAACGCAGGGACGGATTATCGAAGATGCTACTATGTCAAATGTACAAAAATTAATGATTGATATTAATCAACGTGCTATTACAAAAGAAGAATTTTGGATCTTATTACAAACAATCTTTGATGAAAATGGTTTATTAAAAGAAAATTGGTTATTAATATTACAACAATTTACATCAACTGGTAAATTATTTTTAGCAAAACAAGGTATGGAATTATTACAACGTGTTAGTGAACAAGCACCATTTGAAAAATTTGATTTAGCATGTTTTATATATGAGCGAATGATTAATAAAAATTCGGTACAATTATTAATTAATACTTTTGAAGATCAACAAGAACGTGATAATTTAATACATCGTTTACAATTAGATAAAGATAAAATTCATCAAACAGTTGTTACTAATTGTGTTCTTTTACCTGAAAAACCTCTTGGAAGTGTTTGAAAGAAAGGATTATTCTTATTATGAGTGTTATTATTTATTATTTTTATCATTTGGTGCTAGTCGACCCCCTGGTCGTTATTTTAAGGTTGATTCGGAGGGATGGTCATCACTTGTTTTTTCTTGGTACCTGTTTGTTTGTTGTAGAAGTCTATTGTAGTGGATTTATTGGATGCTGATGAGTCTGTTAGTCTTGAAGAATTGGAGGAGGTTAGTGAGTGAGTAGCTTGAGATTGTGCGAGAAGTGTGGATATTTATCTTCTTTGCCAAAGCGTTCATATTCAAGGTTATATATGATTGTTATTATCACCTGTTTTTTCTCGGTCCTTTTTTTCATTTCTTTCCTTTCCTGACTTTTTTCTCTTAAATGCTACAACTAGTTACAACTCACCTTGCTCATTTCTCAATTCTCTCCTTTATCATCACTCTTAATTTAATTGAAAACAAATTCTTCTTGGAACAATGGCGCTCGAATCCCACGATCGGTTTCAAGAGAAATAAAACATTATTTACAATCTTGCTATCACTACAAACATACAATGAAATCACACCTCCTCTATAGACTTTTTGTCTTAGTATCTGTCTTCTTTTTGCTCTTCTTTACAGGTTTTACCTCCAAATTACCTCTATTGTCGAAATCATCTACTTCTATGAAATCTTGTGGTTCTTCAAGTTGTCTAAGAGTTATTTCAACTCTAGGAGTGTGATCAGTGTAAAGCTTCTTCGTTAGAAGACTGACAACCTGGCAATCGTCGATAAAAGCCTTTTCATTGAGCGAATCTAACACAAATTTAACCAAATTATCCAAATCTACCAAACAATCCTTAGGTCTTAATCATACGAGACCATATGTTACACTCACCTGGCTTCTTTGAAAACCAACGGCTCATGTTTGGTTTGAGAATATTTGAGAACTTTCCGGTGCGATAGTGGGTCTTTGGACGAGAAAAATAAAAACAGATTTCCGCCTCCACTGGACCCTCAAAAGGCCGAAGAGGAAGAAAAGGAAGAGATGATTGTTGAAACGACTGTTGCGCTTTAGATGATGGGTTGTAGATGGAACCGAACCTTGTCGTTCGGTGTCGTGCTAAAGCAACAGGTTCCCCAATTATAACAAACTTATATTCTCCATTCAATGACGAAGGCACCAGCCGCAGGGTAGGTGCTGGATCCGTCACAGCGTTTTCCTCTGATATCTGAGCAACATCTAAAAGGGTTGAAGAAGTTATCACAGAGGTTCTATAAAATCTAACATTTATATAAGCTCTCGTAGAAGATAGAATACCGAGTAGCATGATGGAAATTAATGAAAACATCATCAACCAAAAGTCGCAGTCTACTTTAACAAGCGTTAAAAACTCGCGATAAAGTGGAGATCCATTTTCAAATTGCAAAGAGACAAACAACAAAGAATGAATCAACAAAAGAACAAAGAGCTGCAACCTTTTGAGACATTAAATTTGGAACAAACTTTCCAAAATCGAGGAGCAGAGATTGAAAGCTTGTACAAATTATCAGAAAAGCTGCATGCGGGTCTAGATAAAGAAATTATTGCGATCGTCATGGAATTGATTGAAGCCGGAATTGATGCGGAATCTATTGCAGCTGGTAACTGCTTAATGAATCATTGATTTTTCTCTAATCATCTCATTCTAGTCATCCAAGAGATTCGTAAATGAAACGATTTGTGTGAAGTTGTTTTCGCATCAGATCACGTCCATTTTTCAAGTTTTCCTTCTCATTGTGCTTCTCTGAGTTTCATTGAATGCAGAAGTACTGAAATTCTTTGTCTTTGTTTGTCTGTTTTTCGTCTTCCGTAAGGTATAATGTTATTTCTTTCAAATATCTGAGCCTCTTTTCTTATGAGCTGAGATGTTTCTCCTCATATCGTTCACTTTCTTAAACATTCTTCATAGAGTGGTAAAACCTTCGTATTCTCATCTGAGCGTACTGGGGATTTACCACTGTATGAAGAGTGTCTAGGAGTTGAACGATATGAAGGATTTATCTGGTCCATTGTTCATATAACTAACTTAAGTCACAATTGGAATTTAGGTTTAATTTTTCTTTCACTGTTTTCGAGTTTAATGTTTAATGAGCGCTTTATGTGTGTGTGCAATCCTTTTCGGTGTTTCGATATTTCGAGTTTTCGAATTTTTTCAAATCGTCCTTGTCCTCTCATTCGATCGAATCAAAACAAAATAAACACTCGTCTTTCATCGTTTTAAATAATAGGAGAGAAAGCTAACTCTTACTTGATCTTTGCATCGCAACCGCTTAAAAGACGCTCAGTTTGATTCTCTTCCTTCCTGTTGGATTGATTTAAAAATTACCACGAAGTTTATTATTATGAAAAACAATTCTTCATCTTCTTCTGCGGTTGGAGGAAGTGCAAATTTGAATAATGAAGCCTCGACGCTCGTTATCAAAAGTAAGACAATCGATGAGGGTGGATACGACGAAAGTGATGAAGAGGTTGATCCTCTCTTTGCTGATATCTCACCCCATCCGATGGAGGTTTTGAGTCATTTCATTATTGTCAGTGATGGCTCCGTGAAAACCCCAAAGTATCGTTGTAAATGCTGTAAATATGAGTTTACTGCAAGTAGTACAACTCGGTTAAAGCAGCATATAATGGGGTATGAGATTTATGCTCAAGAGACACCAAAGAAAGTCGTCAAAGATATCAAGGAGTGCTCCAAGCCTTATCTACCATTAAAAGAAGCTTTAATTATTGAATTTAACAATAATCGAGCTCATAAGCGTCCTCGTGAGAGTAGTGGTGGTCATTTACTCGATAATGAAGTTGAAATAAACCTGACAAAGAGTGGACGAAAGAAGATGCGTGGAAGTGATGTGAATAAAAATCCTGCTACTTGGAACGGTAAGTCCATTAGACCTTATTTCTTTGGCTTTTGGTTGATTTCGAATATTAGAAGCTAGTATTTCTGCTATTTCTTATAATGAGATTTGCACGAAAGCCTCCTTTGATGATCAGTGTCCTGAAATGAGATATGGAGAGGCCCCAGCCTTTTCCGCTGGCAACGCGTTCAAATCAGATACTGCGATCTTGGAGTGGCTTGAAACTGTTATTGGTGATTGGATTGCTGCTAGTAGCTATTTGGCATATCGTGAGGGCTCTTCCCTTCGTTATGCAGTATATGAGGTCCTTAAATCTGTTACAGTGTTATCCGAAGCATATCGTTTATTCGCTTATTCTGGATCATTTGATTCATCTGAAGCATTGGTGGCGATTGATCGTTTTACGTCAAGAAATTTGAATCAATCCTCCATGACAGCTGAAGCTCCCGTTCCTGTGAGTATTGACACCACAAATGCGGGACAAGTGAAAGAACTTTACTCGGCAATTGGGAGATACGTAAATGGAAGAGGAAGAGTTGATTTTGGCGTAGTTGATCGTAACAACTCATCTATTAAATGTATTGTTGAGATTGTTGATCAGTTGGACAATCCTGCCTCTGATAAGGTGAATGGTTTCTGGGAAATGATGCACGATTTAGTTCATAGCCATTACTTTAATGGAGCGAAGTCTCCTCTTTACGGTCTCTTGACAGACTACCGTAATTGGGTCTTTTTTAAATTAGAAGGAAATGAGATCCAATACTCGAATACGTTTAATTTATTTCATGGAGAATTTACTGCTCCAGAGTTTACTGATCATATTTATCCCTTATTTAAAATACTATTTGAAATCTTTAGTGTTTCAAATAGTGCAAATTTAAAACAAAAAAGTGAAGCTGTTTCAGTTTTTAAGAAGAACTATGCTGAAGCTGGATTATTATCATTAAAAGATAATTTAAAGATTGCACAAGAAATTAAGAAGAAAGATGATGAGATCAGTCGATTAAAGGAAGAATTGGCAAAATTAAAATCAAAGAATGTTCCCAAATAAAGTAAATTCAATCTAATCGCTTTCTTTTTTTTTTTTTTTCCTTGTTATTCTCTTTTGCTTGCTGTTTCTTTGATACGATGCTTCAAACTAAGTCATAAGAAAAAGTCAACCTATTTTTGAGGATTTAGACAACTAGGAAGATTAGGGAAGATTCTCCTTGCTCAGTAAAACAACCAACCCAAGATCTGTTACCTGCGACATTGCAAGCAACAGATACTTGGAAGAGATAAGTTCATCTTCCATATCTAAATCCAAATGCTTTTTGTTGCCGATCGTATTGAAGAAATTGCTCAAAGATATCCTAATCTACCTGCGATTGTGGATGAAGATGACGAAAGAGTTACTTACCAACAATTAGATCGTTCAGCGATCTCGATCGCAGAGCTGCTCATTGATATACTCCATTTGGATTCTATCAAAGCCTTTCAAGAGACTCAGATGGTTGGAGTCCTCATGGAGAGAACTGTTGCTATCGTGACGATGTTCCTCGCGATCCATAAAGCTGGTTGTGCATATGTCCCTGTGGATCCTGCTTTCCCGCCTGATCGCCAATCGTATATTTTAGAGCATTCTAAGTGCAATGTGCTCATTGTTGATCAGGTATGCTTTGAAGGGGCGAGAAAGCAGAATATGGAGATTCCTGCGAAACACATTTTCTTAAGCGATGATAAGGGAAAGATTATTGGGAGATATGAAGGTGGGAAGGAAGTGTCTCTTAATCAAGGCCGAAGAAAGGTTTCAACACTGACGATGAAACAAGTACGAGAGTTAAACCGTCATCCAGATGCTTTAGCCTACGTGCTTTACACATCAGGATCGACAGGTAAACCCAAAGGAGTGGCAGTAAAGCAGATCGGAGTTGATAATATTATTAAATTCTTCTGTGATGAATTAAAAGTTGGTACAAATGATCGAATGATGGGTTTAACCACGTTCTGCTTTGATATTTCGGTTCTTGAGACATTTGTTCCTTTAACTCGTGGTGCACTCTTTGTACTTGCAAAAAGTTCAACTCGCAAGGATCCATTTCGAATCTTAGAGCTGATGGATCAATTTCAAGTAACGATTTTTCAGGCCACACCTACTACGTTTGAAATGATGATGGCAACTGGTTGGAATGGAAATCCTCGAGTAAAGTTTTTGATTGGTGGAGAAGCATTTCGACCAACTTTGATTCCACTTGCTCATAATAGTGCAGATCTATTAAATGTTTATGGTCCTACAGAAACAACCATTTGGTCCACATTCTTTCGTGTTTTACCAAATTTTTGTGATTATGCGAAGGAAATGAATCTTAAAGGTGTTCCTATTGGTCAAGCTATTTCTGATACTAGCTTATATCTGGTTGGTGAAAGTCAACCATGGAAGGAGGTAACCTTTGGTGAAGAAGGTGAATTATTCATCGGAGGTATTGGAGTTGCTGCTGGCTATTTACATGCTCCACACCTTACGAAAGAACGATTTATTCTGAATCCTTTCGGTAATGGATACGTTTATCGCACGGGAGATTCAGTAAAGCAGCTTCCGGATGGGAATTATATTTTTATGAGACGGTTAGATGATCAAGTGAAAATCGATGGATTTCGAATTGAATTGGAAGAAATTGAAAAGGTCTTTATGCAACACGAAGCTGTTGACCAGGCTGTTGCTTTGGTTCGAGAGAATAAGCTTGTGATTTATATTAAGCCGGGACCAAACGTTCCTTTAACTTCTATTTCCCGGCCGATCAAAGTCAATACGAACGAAATTGTTGAGGAGTATGCATTAAACCCTCGATTAGTGGAAGAAATATATTCTTATGCCTCGAAACATTTAACCTATTATATGATTCCGAAATTCACAGTAGTTGTAACTGATTTCCCTAAGACGCCTAATGGGAAGTTAGATAAGAAAGCCCTGGTAACTCCTGCTTCGTTACTTGAAAGTATAACCAAAGTAGCCGAGATAGGGGGCGGCAAAGCTAAAGCATTTCCGTTCCCTGTTAGCTCTCCCACGAATGATGAAGAAAGACCTGTCTCTTCGTTTATTTGTGATGCAATTGAACAGCTGCGGGGTGTGCGTCCTCATTTGAACTCTAGTTTGAGCTCCTTTGGTTTGGACTCTCTGGGATCTGTAATGTTATTACGACAAATATCCAATGCGCTTAAAGGAGAGATTCCTCTTCGAATGCAAGAGTTGTTTTCTGTGACAGCAACGATACGCTCACTTGGAGAATTATTATACTCAAGAGCAAGCAAAGAAACACGCGCGAAATTACACCTTATTCCTGAGAAATCTCAAGACGATGCTAATTCGATGGAAGGAGGAGAAATAATTTCTAATCGCATTGAACGTCCCGATTACTTCGGTGCTGTTTTACTCTCTAACAGAAGATTGATGGATGGATTACGTGGATTATTTACGGGAATGGTCTTATTTAATCATTGGCATTCATCTGGAACATATGTTACAACTGCGTTGAACGTCGATACAACATTATTTTACATGATTTCAGGTTTTACAACCGCGTCACAGTTAAGATCTTTTGTAGAGATCAAAAGTACCGAAAATGGAGAAATTGGCATCTCACCGAAGCCGTCACTCGATCTTGGTAATTTCTTTCTGATTCGTGCAGTTGGATTGTATCCAATTATGTGGCTTTCTCTAATAATCAATGCACCGGTTTGGTTATTACAAGATACATACCAATTCCCTGATCATGCACCAGGTTTACCTCAAAGCAGCGAGTCGGCGACGTGCACATTCCTGTATGTGATTGGGATGAATGTTTGGTCTCAAAAATGCACCACACATGGTCCTGATGTACGATATGCGAGTGGATTGATCATAACGATGATGTTTTATGGATTCATTCGTTATCTGTGGACTTTAACATTGCGTTATTACTCTTCTTCCATTGATTTAACATCATTAACAACAAAGTCCAAAGCTTTCACTGAGTCTATTCCTTTATCGGATCCAAAGCAAACATGGAAAGGATATTTTGGGAAATTGTCTGTCTACCTTGGATATAATTTATTCATACAGAAGTCTTTCAATATTATTTCTTCTTTTATTGGATAATAGCAATGGCAGTGTTCTGGCAAAATACCTTTCTTAATGCAAAGTAAGTGCTTTGATAATCTTTTGTGATAAATCTCTCATTACTTTCGATTCTTTCCAGGATTATATCATCTGTAGAATTCTTCAGTATTAGTGCATATCTTCTGGTAATTTGTGAGATGTTATGTGGTCAAAGAATTATACAATTACAGAAGCAAGATGAGGAAGAGTTGACAAGTGTTTCTTCACCATTACTTGATAGAAGGGATAATCAGCATCTCGCAATTGTGCAAGAAGATCTCTCTTCGCCTTGGGATCCTTTACGACCCTATTATTCTCCGATCACTGGTTCAATTTCTAAGCTGTTCAATCTAGCCCTAGATGGATTAAATGGAAATTATTCTCTAATCGAGGGGAACTCTGGTGATGAAGAGCCCTCTCATCAAGTCATAGGCGATAATCCCGAAAGAAGAACATGTTTTCAATCAATTGTGCATTATCTATGGAGATATACACCAGATCTCATTGTTCTTAGTTGTTTTCTTTCATTAACTTGTTTAGGTGAACTGTGTTCAAATAAAACCCTATCCAAGGCACTCGAGTATGCAGTTGTTCCAACAGGATTCTTACTCTTCTTAATCGTAAGCCTACATCAACGTGGGAAGGAGCGATACAATCTCTCACGATTACTATTGGAGAGTGAAATCATGACTCAAATAGGATATGCGTCCTATCCGATCTATCTCATTCAAAACCCTTTATTACAGTTATACTTCACATATATTATCCATCATAAAGACTATACCTATCACTCGAATGATCCTGACCGAGAATACTTTCGTAATCTACCTTTAGGATATCGTGTAGGAAGTGTTTTATTGGTAATTGTGATTGGATGGTTGATTCAAAAGATTTATCAAGATTGGTTGATTACTAATCTCTTTGCTAAGGTGTTGTCATGGTGGAAACAAAGACAACAAAGAAAGACAGCTTTATCTCCGTCGACGACAGGAGATTCCTTGAAATAGTATATCTGTTTCCTCTTCTACCAATCACAGGTTTTATATGTGACTTGGCACTACCTCATCATACATCTCCCTCTTACGAGAAAATAGTTTATTTTATTAGTTTAGGAGTTGATATAATTTTAGTTATTTTGCTTTTATCTTGATAGAGCACAATTATCGCATAACTTCTTCATTCCTTGTTGATTTTCGTGGATTCCATTTTTTTTCTGATTAGTTTAATATTGTGAAAGGTTGTACTCGTCTGTTTTTAGAGGATATAAATAGCAATTAGGGTATGAATAGCTGAACTTTTCTTTCTTTTTACCTTAGGATATATTATCAAGTAGTAATAAAATAGTCTACATTAGTAGCTCCTCACTTCGTTTGAACTTTCATTTGTAGATGTATTGCAGTTATAGGTTTTGTAATAAGTAGATGTTAGTAAGGATAATAGGTAAGGTAATAGGTAAGGATAAAATGTAGTCAATATCAAAACAATCGCAGTAGTAGTAATAATAATAATCATTCTAAGAATAAAGAATTTTAATTGTTTAATTGCGGTTGCTTCACATTTATGAAAAGAAGATGCGACAACAATAGAACTTGAATTTGATGAAAATTTACAAGATGAAGCATTTAAGACTGTTGCTACAAAGGATGAAGCTACATTCCTTTCTACACTCTGTGAAAAAACAAACGATTCCATTATTGGAAAGGAATGATTCACTCAGCACTATTCAAGCTCTACGATTCAGAAAAAGTCCCAATTGATTTTACCTTATTTAAATGGCCATAGCATTATTCCTTAGTAGACAATGTCTGTGAGTTTGTTTACAAAATGAAATAATTATCAAAGAAGTCAGAGGAAAATAAAACAAAAAACACAAAATATAAACTATAATTATGATTAAAAATGATTTACTCCTATTTTTACTATTGTGATTGAATTTAATAAACTGTTGTAAATAGAGTTAATTGAACGCCAGCGCTTACTTTAAGGACGAACGTCAATCAAAGTACCTGTGCTATTCTCTACTCTCACAACAAAGTCATCTGACATCATTGCACCCACCTTCCTCTTCTTAATAAAATGAAAGAAAGCACATGATTCGTCTGCCGCCTGTTGAATGAGGTAAGGCCAGTTATCGTGTTGATGGTAGGCATAGAGATAATGGTGATGGCCGAAGATCGCTGCATAAGGACCATAATACCCACATACTGGCATATTAACGTCAGTAAAACTTCCGACGATCTCAACAACGAGACTATTCACTGGCATGTACATCATATTCGTCAATCCTGCTCCATGTGCACCAACCAACACGTCAGCTTGATTAATAAGAAAAAGATCACAAGCAAAGCAATAATCATCTCTGACGTATTTCTTGGATGATAAAGGTATGATTGCATGGTTAGGAAAAGCTTGAGCAAATGCAATTATTGTTTTATGAAACATTTCATCATTCCAATCACGATCGTCAGAGACTTCTGCATATCGTTGGAGTAATATGAGGTGGCGTTCTTTCCATGAATTTTGTTCGATGAAATCATTACTAATTGTTGCAGGCCAGAAGATACCTGATCTTTCAATGAATTCTGGTGGAAGAAGTTGCATGAGATTGAACTGTGATAAATGAACAGGACGAGAAGGAGCAATGACGTCAGACGCGTCGTTTATCTCAAGTTTCCTTTGTTGAGGTGTTGTAGTACTCTTATGATGAAATCTTGAAAGATGATGACCTTTCATCGCAGGAGATGATAGAACAGTATGTCGATCAGTAAATTTAAGAATGTCAGGATAATTCAATCTCATATAAGCTCTGACGTTATTTAATAACATTTTATTTAATAATCTAATTTCCATAGGATTTGATAGAGCATACGAACAACGCATTGCACGAGGAATATATACTTCATTAGCGAAGATAGGACCAGTAATATAACGATGTGATGGGAAACCAAGTAATGTTAATATCTGTTCTCTCATCTTCCTTGCAGCAGTTTTCACTTTATTATTACGACGTCTCATATCATCATATTCTTCAAAATATCTTAAATGGATCTTAATATCAGGATTATTTTTTAAAAAGGAATAATAACGTGTTAATCTTGCCAGTGAATCAGCAATAAAATGATGATAATTATAATCCCATAATGAAGAGATAATGAAAACACGATTTTCTTTATTGACTTTAAATTTTGGTATTTGCTTTGGTTTACCTAAATCTGTATTATCAGCACATCCTTCGATTAAATTATCATAACTTGTGGGAGATAATTGTTGTTGTAATGTTTGATTAAAGAAGATATCCCATGGATAATGATTCTTTTGTAAATAATCTTTACAACGTTCATTCCAATCTCTTGCATAATCCCAACGATTTTCACAGAGTTCTTGACCCATATAATAACCACAAGAAGTCATTACAGCACCAGATGGATGAATAAAAGCATTACGAGCTTTGGAGATGTAATATGTGCGATCGACACGCTTGAAGGATTCATAGAAGGAATAGATCTTACCGTCCGTAGCAGCGACTTGAGTCATATTAATACAGTTTTTTCGATCTTGACCAGGATGATTTGAAGGTACTTCCCATCTAGATTCAGGTTCTTTACCCCATTTCTCATAGTTATAACCTCTCACAGATGCAGCAGCTGTGACATCTTTATGTGCCTTCGTTAATGTAATTGGTACGTCCTGATAGGGTCTAAATTCACTTTTGGAAGGATAGATACGTTCAACTATGAATTCTTCAGAGGAAGCAGCAGATGAGTTGAAATGTTCCACGATTCGGTAAGGACAAAACTTGAAATTTCTCTTCAAAGAAGCATCAATTTCAGCATCCCATTCAGGAATCCGTCGTTCATATATCGCAATTCCGACAACAACAAAGAAATAAACCTCACAGATCAAGTAGAATCGTGCAATAAACTTCGACAACATAATGATCAATGTTCACAAATAATCGGTAGAAGACGGTTCTTCTGGAAAGTCGTTTTCCACAAGAAAAGTCCGTTTAACTCACAATACGGACTTTTCAGTTGATTGACTTTGGACCGTTATTTGAGTCTCTTTCCTCTGCGTAGTGTACGAACTAAACAACGTGCAGTAGTTTGATAAACCACTTGATATATTAATATTATTTCAATTATCGAGGAGAGTACTTCTTAGAGAAATGCCAGCTGATAATGATCTTCATAAAGCAGCTCATAAGGGAGAATTGGAGGCGTGTAAAATGTTAATTGAAGGTTCAGTCGATGAGGAAGTTCCTATTACAGTGAATGATCTTGGAGCCTCTGATCGACGGCCTTTACACCGAGCAGCAGGAGCAGGACATTTAGATATATGTAAATATTTTATAGAGATAGGAGCACAGCTCGATGCAGTGAGTAAAACACACTGAACTCTTGTACCCCTGTTAAGAATTTGTTGTTGTAGGTTGATAAAAGCGGTCGCACAGCACTACACTGGGCTGCCATTAGGTAAGATTTGGTTTTCCATCCTTCTCGTTCCTAGTTATTACGTCTTCCTCTTCAGTGGGCACAACGAAGTTTGTACTTTACTTATCTCAAAAGGAGCGAATATATTAGCTGAAACTACCGCAAAATCAACAGCTCTTCACTGTGCTGTGGAGGCTAATCGAACTGAAACAGTTAGATTATTAATGCAGTCTGTTGCTGGTGATGATGCGAAGAAGACGGCATTAACGATGGCTAAGAATTCTGATGATAAAACAGCATGGGATTTAGCCTTTGGCGCGAAAAATAAAGCAATCTGTCAAGTTCTTAAGGATATGGGTGATGCAAATGGAGCATCTTCTTCTTGTGTCATCTCTTAAAGTCCAGTCAGCCTTTTTATATTGTAAATTACAAGACGTCGTCTTAATCTTCCTTGTGCCACCGACCAGCCCGCCGAAACCTTATCCCCCCTTCGTATCCCCTCGTAAAGTTGAGGTTTTAAGTATATTTCATAGAATCTCACATCTTCCAAACATTTCTTTCTCAAATAGTATCATATGGTGTATTCGTTTAGAACTTTTGGCGATTTCTTCTTTTCTACTCCCCCTACTCTTTCTTAATTTGATTTGAGAGGATCACACCCTCTTACGTCTTGATTTTTATTTTTGTATCTCTGTTCCCTTTCTGTGAGTCTTGTCTCACTTAACCACTAGAAGTATTCGAAACAAATTACTTAAATAAATGAAATAAGAGAGCGAAAAGTTGATGAATAAAAAATTCTATGCTTTAGAAACTTGAAAATCATTTATATTAGGACGAGTGCCTTAGTAGAAACAACTAAACTAAAAATACAAATAATAAAAAAAATTAATTCGCTCTTGTTATTATAGTTTTTCCCTTTTTTACGCCGCTATCCTTGTCTACCGACTTACCGATTAGATATTCGTTAAAAAAATACAAAAAATCAACAAGAAACGAATAAGACCAATACACTCAAAGTACAATTCATTTCTTCGTTATAAACATTTCAATAGATCATCAAATATCTAGATTAGCTATCGGTAGACGGGGAGATTCAGAAAATGAGAGGAAATACAACTTCCAGTTATCGCCCATCATCTGCATCAAGTGAACACAATAATGTTGATATCGACGATCTGTTGGAAGATTTACAGCAATTAAGTCCATCTGATACTTATAAGACGAAGGGAAGCTCTTCCAATTCCAGGCCTTCGGGTTTTCCTTCGAGCACTGCGACGCCTAATGAATTGAAATTCAACCAAAATATCACTGGTACGTTGATCTGTCTTTTTCTTTTGAGTTATAATGCTTCTTTCTATAGTCAACACGAAGGATGGAGGTGTTGGTTCTGGCGGGACATCATTTTTCTCGAATTATCCGACAGCCTCTTCCACTGACTCTTACTTGCAATCTCAACCGAATAGAAGTAACACCTACTCCAATACGAATAACAATAACCAAGGGTTCTCCTCACTTCAGCCTCATCCGCCTAAAAATCGATCTCCTGTGCAAGTAAGGAGCATTCCTTTCCAGTACCGAGCATTTTTTTATTGTTCTTCTATTTCTATTTCTATTTTTACAGATAAACCCAAAGAATAAATTTGCTGTCCTACCAGAGAATGCGAGTCGTGGTGTATCCCCTGTTACCTTGCTTGATGGATCGAATAATCAGAACCAATCTTTAAATACACTCAATTATTCTTCCAAGACTTATAGTTCAAACCCCTCCTCACCTCCTGATGATTTATATCAGTTCTCCAGTGGTGGTAACAGTAACTACAGCAGTGGCAATAATAGCACTAATAATAGTAGTAAGAATTACCAATATAAGACAGCCGGCGAGTTGATGAATAACAATAAAGGTTCCTCTCCCATGAACTATTATAACACGAGCAGCTCTAATGGTCTCTTTACCTCTCCTCCCTCGAATAATAGAGGATTACCTGAGATAGAAAAATCTATTGCAATGAATGCACAAAATAAAACAAGATCCGCAAGAAATTCTTTTGATGATAAAACATTTCAGAATATTTTTGATGAATTAAATCTGAACGATCGACCAAATGATCGACCACCGACAATCAATCAACCGAACCAGACGAATTATAACAATAACTCTCAATTAAGAAACATCTCAAATGATTCTTGGGATGAAGATTCTTATGATTCGAAAGGGAAATCTCATGCATTTCAAATTCCTAAGGTTAAAGGCAGTCAATCTTCTATTACTCCTGCCCCTTCTGCTATTCTTCCTTCGAAACTGTCATCATCTTCAAGTGCTACCCCATCATCTCTGACACCGCTGACCTCATCTGGTGGAAAGACTCGGTAAGTTTGCGGTCAATCTTATCTTATGTTAATGACGCTATTTCTCGTAGATGTTCAAAGGTTATCCTTGCTGGAACTCATTTACCTCGAGGAGTCAAATCCTCAGCTTTTTCGAAGGTCGCTTGTGATGCATTATTATGTTCTCAGTGTAATTTCAAAGTCCTTTCGTTCCCTGATTCGGTATGGGATTCCTCTACTGACTATATGTTTTTAAGGAATAACATGCCTAATGTGGAGAAGTTACAAGTCAAGCTTCAGTATAAGGAGGGGTCTACCGCCTATTGTTGTCAATGTCAATGGTGTGAAGAGAAGGAAGAGAAAGCTTTAACCATCGGCAATTTGAATGAGCCTAAATGGATCTGTGCAGGTCATAGCTCGTAATCAACCCCAAAACCCACTTTAACAATACTTTACCTCTCTTACTGTTTCGTGTGAAAGGAGATCTGTTGTTGTTGTTCTTATATGTCTATTCTGTTGCTTTGAAATCCCATGGATGATCTAACATATTTTGAAATTGCTTTTATTTTGTTTTGATTTGAATGGTAATAAATCATATCATCGCGATGATATAATTTGAGGGGGAAAGGAAGAGGAAGTCTAATATAGTAGGAAAGATATAATTGGTCTGAGTGACATTGATTCTCTCAATAATTTATAAGAATGAATGATTTTGAATGGTGATGATAAGGATATTTTAAAACAATGCAAGCATATAAGAGATAACGAAATAATTTTTAAAAAGGAAATTGATAAAAACCTACAGCGAGATTCAACACTTAGACGAGTTCATAGAAGAAAAAAGAAAGCGCTTATTTATTCCATGTTATCCACTGAACTCTGAATCATCTTCGTCATCGAAGATGTCTTCAGATGATTCGTCAGATGAAGTATCAGCTTTGGCTTTCTTTTTTGGCTTCCTTGTCGATGTTTTCGGTTTGGCATTAGAAGTCGAGCTCCTGGGGTTCGAAGGAGCTTTCTTGCTTGTAGAAACTGCACTCTTCTCACTGGCCGCTGCCTTTGCTGGGATGCTTTTCTTCCTCTTCTTTGATGTATCTTCATCATCATCACTATCTTTAAAGATGTCATCATCGCTCTTTCCACCTTTATCTTCGTCATCGGGTGTAAAGTATTGAGAATAATTAGTAATTTTCTGTTGTCGCATCGCTCGATTCTCTGCTGGTTTCTTACTGGAAGAATTTTCACTTTCTGTAAAAAGTTGCGCCCTTGGTGCAGTCTCAACTCGGTTAACAACTGTCTTCAGAGGAGATCGTATGATTAATTGATCATCATCCGCTCCCCAGTCATCATCGATAACAATGGGCTTGGATGTCACTGTTCGTTTCTTCTCAGGTGACACGAGAGTGCTCCCAGATTTGACAAGTGACGTGGCAGACGCAACAGTGGTTACAGTGGCATCGCTTCCTTGTCGCGACAAAGGCTTACTCGTAGACAGTGAAATGGTCTTCTGTTTTCTTGCTGATGATCCCGTTTTCTTCGCATCGTCATTGCTTTTTGCCGCGCTTCCTACACTTTTGGGTTTCTTCTCGACTTCTTCATATATCTCGTCATCGCTACTGTCTTCATCACTTTCCTCATCATCGTCGTCGTCAAACAATAACTCTGAGTCATAGTCCTCATCCTCACTCTCTTCAGAATCGACTTTTCTCTTTTTTGCTGAAGAAGGAGTTGATTTCTTTGAAGATGAAGCAGGCGTCTTCTTCACATTAGTTTCTTTTTTCATCTCTTTCTTCTCAATGTTTTCAGTTTTAACCGGTGTCTTGATTAAGTCACTCTTTTCAATCTTTGCCTGCTTCTTCTTTGGCTTTTCATCATAGCTTTCGTCACTTTCGTTGTCTAAATCAAATAAATCCTCACCATCATCTTCAGTATCTACTATCATTTCATCGTCCTTTGGTTTGGGTTTTAACACTTTCGGTTTAGAAGCACGTGGTCGTTTATTAGATTTTGGGGGAGGTCGGGACTTCATTGCCTTTCGGCTCTGACTTCTTTGAGCTTCATCCTCCGCGGATCGATCCGAATATAACTTGGTTATAGCGTTCTCTAATCGATCTAAGTCATCCAGCCAAAGATCTTCGGCAGTTTGGGATTTTAGTTGCTCAAGCTCGTCTAATTTCTGAGAACATTGGTGTTGAAGTTCTTTGACCTTCTCTGAAGTTAAAGTCCAAATTTTCATGTTCAGTAGGTAATCATATCCTTTCTGAAGATGTGAAACTTCGTCTTCTTCCTTCTCTATCTCCGGAACATCTTCTGCGGGAAGATCATCTGCACCACTCTTAGGACCAATTTGATTGGGTAAGAAAGCTTCATAGCCCCTTTGTTTTAATTCTTTCAATAAATCTTTCTTCTGATGGTTTGATACAATCAACTTGCCATCAATAATTTCCTTCACGAACCTCATCTGAGAAAGATCAATATTAGGAGGTCGAAAGGAACATCAATTCAAAAGATTTACCTTATTTTCCAGTAATCTCCATTCTCTTTCTAACTTGTTACACAGAGACTGTCTTCGCTTGATATAGTACTGCAATCTCACCAAAAAGAATTCTTTCATAACTTGCAGGGGTCTAAAGGGGAAAAAGATAGTAAAGTTAAGCAAGAATGAGTGAGTTATTTGTACCCTTCGAATTTCTTGATTTGCGAATTAACATCGAAAAGATTCATATTTGTCACTGATATTGATGTATCCAATTTAAACTTCTTAATTAGTTTCTCTGGATGACCTTCCAACTCTTGTAATTTCTCGCTCGGACATGTTACAGTGAATAATACAGCGGTGTCAGTGTGGTTCTCTTTGAAATCTTTTACAAAGTGGGCTGAATTACTGCTTGATCCGCCTTCCTCTCCCGCCTTATCTCCAGCTGCATTATTTCCTATCAATACACCTTCTAAAAACTGCTTGTAGTCGGTGGTCCACTTTCCAATCGGTAGTTCACTAATTTGAATCGTTTGGTCATCTAATTGATCAATTAAACCTGTCACTGCAAAACTTGTAACGGCTTTCCCATCTTTGCCTTGAATTTTACCTTGAAATCCTCTAAACCACGGCACCATGTCAGATGGATCTTCACCAGCGATCATTTTTCTCAAGTTTGCAATAATTTCAAGTGGATGATAATTAGGAATACTCGATGACCATCCTGTACCAATTCCTTCACTCCCATTAACTAAAGCCATAGGAATAATTGGCATGTAATAAGCAGGTTCAATGGATTGCCCATCCTCTTCCAAATAATCGAGAAGGTCGTCATCATCAGGATGGAATATTAATCTTGTAATTTCCTCTAATTTCGTGAAAATATAACGTGGACTTGCAGCATCTTTTCCTCCCATTAATCGAGTACCAAACTGTCCACATGGAGCAAGTAAATTAATATTATTACTTCCAACAAAATTTTGCGCCATTCCAACAATCGTTTGCGTTAAAGAAGCTTCACCATGATGATATGCTGAATGTTCACTAACATAACCAGCTAATTGAGCAACTTTAATCTCATTATGTATTAAATTCCTCTTAAAACAACAATATAATACTTTCCTTTGTGATGGCTTTAATCCATCCATTAAATGTGCAATCGATCTTTCATTATCAGCATAACTAAATAATATCAATTCTTGATTAATGAAATGATCATAGGTAATCGCTTGACTAAAATAATCAATATAAACATCTTTTGGTTTTCCTAATAACCATAATTTTCTTTCTTCTACTCTTTTCTTAGCAAATGCCATATCAATTAAATCATTGGCTTGTCCATCCCATTGAAATGGTATTTCATGTGTATTCAAATGACTAAAATATTCTTTTGCCTCCTGTGCAGTGGAAGTTCCTAATCCTTTATAATATTTAATTTTCCATCCTTTACCATTATCATGTGTTGTTTTCCAATGATGATACTCAGGGATAGTATAAAAGCTAATCTGTTGTTTCCCTTTAAAACATTTAACAATTGGCGTAATAAATTGTTGTAAGAAATTCGGAATTTGTAACAAAGAAGGCCAAAAATAATGAATAAAATTAATTAATAAACCTTTAATATGACTACCATCATGATCTTGATCTGTCATAATCATTAAGTGTCCGTATCTTAATGACGAAGTATCATTGTAGACCTTTCCAAAGGTTAAGCCAAGAATTTTAGTAATATTTTGTATTTCTTCATTCTTCATTATCTGTGCATGTGATGCTTCACGAACATTTAATAATTTTCCTTTCAAAGGGAAAACACCATAGTAATCTCTACCAACAACACCTAATCCTGAAATAGCTAAAGCCTTTGCTGAATCACCTTCTGTTAGAATTAAGGTGCATTGTGATGATTTAGCAGTCCCAGCATGATTCGCATCATCCAGCTTCGTTATTCCGATTAATTTGGATCGTTTACTCCCTGATTTCTTTTTTAATTCATTCGTTTGTTTGAATTTCGCCCAATTATGAATATTTTCAATAATCGATGATTTCTCTACTGCTTTAAAGACCTTTTCTGTCAGAATACAGGTTGATCCGAAGGCCGATGACTTTGTTGTTAGATTCTCTTTCGTTTGTGAATCAAAGGAAGGGTTAGTTATTAAACAATTAATGAAAATTGATAAATGATTTTTGATTTGATTTGGTTTTAATTCATCTTTATTCTTCTTTTTTAATGTATTCACTAATCTTGATGTAATCTGTTCTGTAATATAGTTAATATGTGCACCTCCTTTATTGGTTGAAATAGAATTCACAAAGGAAATATGTTGAAAGGATCCATCTGATGGACCAATGCCAATCTCCCATCGATCATTCATTTTCTCTACAATCACCGGTGCTTCTAAACCTTCATATAATTGCAAATAATCTTCAAATTTCTTAATTCCTTCAATTTTCTCATGATTTAATGTAACATTTAACTTCACACCTTTGGATATTGTTGTACCAGCAATATCATAGACTCTTTTATAGAATAATGCAAGAATATCGTCATCAAATGAATTCATGTTAAATTTAGGGAAATCAGGATAAAATATGACTTTAATATAATCCTTCGCTAAAGAATATTTGGTAATTTTAGGTGGTTGAATGGTGGTCATATTCTTCTTAAATTCTTGTTTATATAATGATGATGTTGTGGTATCACCAACTTCTATTAAAAACCGTGTAGAGAAGATATTAGCTAATTTAGCACCATAACCATTCCTACCACCTGTAGTCTTCTCTTCTTCATCATCAAAGTTACTACCAGTTAATAAATGACCGAAGACTAGTTCAGGTATATAGACTTTATGATCTTTATGTATCACAACTGGTATTGATTTTCCGTTATTACTGACAGAGATAAAACCGTCTTCCTGTGAGATGATCACATCAATCTTATTCATGGTAGGATCACGTTGTTTATTATCTGCAGCATTTACTAAGATTTCATCAAAAATCTTATAAAGTCCAGGAACAAAGGAGCAACTACGGTTAACGATCTTCTTGGTTGTAGGATCTAAGACCCACATAGGTTGTGTATGTCGTTCAACGGAACCAATGTAAGTATCTGGACGAAGAAGAATATGCTCTAACTGAGTTTTCTTTGTATAACTGTGGCAGGGAGGGGATCAGAATATATATAGAAAGGGATGGTATGGTACTTACATTTCCTCGACGGTTTTAGATCGTTTTAATCCTTTTTTCTCATTTTTCCCACTATCTTCGATCTCCATCATTTCCAATCAAACAAAAGACTCGATTACACACTCCCTCTAGATGAAGATTGTATATTAAATTAAACTGTTATTATTATTGAAATCAAAATTGGATGATGATTTTGAATTTAAATCACCGATGAAATACTCTCGGCAAATCGGCTTTAGTGTAAGAATCCGTCTTTCGCATCGATTAATTACAAATAACATATATAACACTAATTAACTCCCTGTTTATCAAGTACAATGTTCGCCATGAACCTTTTCCCATTTGTTTTCGTCGCTCTTGTCGCTATCTCTAATTTGAGCAATGTTTTTGCGCTTTCTTCAACCGCAAAGTTTACTTATTACAACTCATATCCTGCTTGTTGCCCAAACTCACCAAACTACGATCCGAAGGCAGATACTACTGAATGTGATGATTATTCAGGATGTGACTATATCGGTGACTTTGCAGCGATTGGTCACAAATCCCTGTCTTACGTTCAGAAGTAAGTTCCTCCATCTCTGCTCTTGTTATGTTTATCTCACTTCTTCTAGCCATAACTTAATCGCTTTCTACGATGACGCTGATCCAAGTGGTAGCAATTTTAACAATAAATATGGTGGTAAAAATATTACTGTGACAAAAAGCTGCAATGGAAAGACTTACACCTTCGCCTGTATCATCGCTGATACATGTGGTAACGGTGACTGCAACAACTGCTGTCATAGAAATTCTGACAAAAAGACTGGCTTCTTGATTGATATGGAGTATTATACAGTCTTAAACAACTTTGGAGCGACCGATTGCGTTAACGGTGACATCTCATTCGTAATTTAAGAACGAGAGAGCATAATATGTGACGGGAATGAAGAATGATGAGCATGTCACTTTATTTCTGATCTTACATTCGTCCAACTTCCATTTTATGCAATATCATCATAGACTGTGTGTATTCCGAGATATCGATAAATATCTTTCTTCTTAATTTGTTATCAGTAAACATAACAATTTACTTTTCTCTTCTCACTTTTCCATCAAATCTTTCTCTATTCGACGAGACTTTCACGAATGAAGATTATTTCGCTAAAAGTCTCTTGCGCAAGGTAATCGAGCGCCTGCAACTTCATTGCGCATAACAACTTTCAATCAAACCAATTCCGATGATTCCCTTAACGTGTACAAGGCAGCCGGCGCGAGTGGGCCAGTTAGGGCGGCACAGTTCGCAAAAGCTTGGACATGCGAACTCCATTCACCTTACAGCGTTCAATCTCCTCTAAGATTGAGCGAAGCTTGAATCTTGGAACTTTTAGATCTAATAACAACAAATCTTCAATAGTTTCGATATTATTCAAATCCTGACCACTTAAAGAAATCTGCATCTCTTGAAGTGCGGTTTCAACACCCAAGCAGCCAACACTTTTGAGGAATAACTTCGTTTGTTCTGAAGTAAGTTCCTTCAAAGGCTTCACCAATACACTTCCAACAAGGTCAGCGAGTTCTTTACATTTTTGATCGAAGTTTTCCTCATCTTTACGCAAACCCTGTTGGACCTCTCCCTTCTTTCCACCATTCTTAGCATTTTCTTGGGAGGATGGCACAACTTTAGCAATAACATCGCTCATGTTCACATACAGGTTACTAGCCAATTCTGCTGCTAATCTCCCTTCCCATACTCGTGTATCTTTCATCGTTCCCTCCATAACGACAGGAATCATCTTCCGAGTTGTCAATCGATGAACTGCAAAATTAAACTCGTAATAACAATTATCTGTTGGATTAGCAGAATTAATCTTTGCAGCATACCGCTCCGTAATAAATACAAGCACACAATGAGCTCGAGAAATTCCTTGCGTCATTTGATCTCGAACATTCCACCCTTCCATTCGTTCTTGATCAAACCATGTTTTCAATCCCAAAGATGTGAGTTTATCATTAATCGCACTAACTCTTCTATGATTTAAGAACTGAGTATCTTCAGTACCCCAATCGTGGGTTAAGAATACATCATACTTCTCATCATTGTGAGGTAATATTGGATGCAACGAGGGTCGATACTCTGTCAACGGAATTCCCGCTTCAGGCTGCGAAGTATCTGAAATAAGAGACGGGGTCATATAATCAATATAAGCTTGAAATGGAATATACTGAATAAATAGGTCAATGATGAAATGTAAAACAAAAAGAGATGCAAATATTAATAGAATAATAATATTGCTTTTATTAAGATTGAATGTTAAATAATTCGGCAATCTGATTGGATCTACATCTGTTGAAGCGATAACATTCAATCAAATGAGGAAACATCAATTAGGGCTATCACTTACCGTAATAGTGAATCATTATCGCTGCACCCATCAAAATACGAACAGTTCCAATGCTAAGTGCGACTGATATATATGGGGAAGCTGGGAAGAACTATGACGGATCAGTCACGAATTAAATAACTGATCGATCTGATTCTCTTACCTCATAAAAGCAAAATTCAAGGAAACAAGATCCTGTCAAGCTAATGGAAAAAGAAATCAAAAGAAATTGAAAAGCCTATAATAGACGATACATTCAATCATTAGGAGAAAGAATCAATTAATTTTCTTCACAAACCTGCCAAAAAATTGAATCAGTTGACATCATTGGAGGAAATTCACAATAATTGTGTGTTTCTACAGGAACAAGAAAGCAATAATCATCCAAATTAGTTGGACAAGAGGAAACATCTGGATCGGTGAAAGGGTTTCTGCTGTAGTAATTTGTACCATAATCGTATTTGACTCTGAATGATTCTAAAACTGCCGCTGAAATAAGAGAAAGAACAGCAGCAACGGTACTTAACACTAACATGGTAGAACAGTTAAATCATATATTAATCGAGGAGATGAGACTTACAAAGCTTTTGATATGTCTTCCAGACATCCAGCTTGGGCAAAAGTAACCATTCTATGAGAGGATAAAGAATCATGGTAAAGAAAAGTGGGTATATCCTAAGATGTGAAGGATTTATCGAATCCTTTGAATAGCGGAATTGACAAGACAATTGAAACATGTAAATCAATACAATGGTCAGTAAACCCCAGTAAAATCCATAACATAATAATTGTGGCAACTTTGACAAGCAACGTGTAATAGCATTTATTGACGGAAATATATTCCTATCCAAGTCATCGTCATCTAGGATAGGAATAGAGAGGTCATTTTCTGGTTCAGTAGATGAATTGACGTTGTCTAGTTCCGGCTTATCGGAAATCAGTCGTTCTCTCGAGTTCACTAAGGCTTGGTAGTCGATTCCGTGTTGAGACATGAACCAGGCGAAAGACATTAGGTTGACAATCAGCGAAACAGTTAGCATCCCGTTCGAGTCCTCATTAGATGGATTACCGGTAAGAATACCAAGATAAGCTGCGATTAGTATCGCTGAATAGAGCCTAACGAATTGTTATCCACTGCGCTTATCACAAGCAAAACAGAGAGAGGATACCGTTGAAGAGGGGTTTGTGCTTTTCGGTCAGGCGTTCGTTCCACAAGGTGCATTTCTGTCTCTTCGTTAACTATTTGAATTGCGAGTAGCGGAAGCAAAACAGCATTTGATAGACTTTGCAATATTGTGATGAACACCACAATTGCATAGAAAGCTCGAGGGATCACTAAGTACACCAAATCCAAAATGAGGTTGTATATAGAAAGTATCTTGATTTATAAATTAAATGATGGTCAAATTTTGAAGGGTGGTCACTTACTGTGATAGCAATCATCTTATTTGGCAGAGATTCAATCACAAAGGGAAAGATCCATAAAACAATTCCCCCAGACAATAGAACAGCCCATTGTAACTTATTAAACTCGAAACTATTATATTGAATTGCAAAATTACAGAAAACCGAAATAAAGAAGAATGTAAACGATGATAACAGTCTTCTATAAACTTCACTCATTTTTCATCATTTCTTCAACTAGATTTCGAAATAAGGCGCTATACCTATAACTGTCATCATTCTTTTGTAACGTTTCTTTCTCAGCTTGAAACTTTACCCCTTCTGTGGAATGAAGCCTCATAAACCGGCAAAGGAGAATAAACCCTCGTCTTCTTCTAGTAGTCATGCGAGTAGGAAAGGAAAAAATCTAGTGGAACAGGATAAAGTGAAGGGAAAACAGGAGATAACCATTGATGTCGATGCCCCTGCACAAGGTACAGAAACCAAACAAAAGTCGAGGAGCACTTCACCTTCGCTAAGGATGGGACAAACTGTGGGAACTGGGAAAAATCGGTTGCTACTGTGTGTGGATAATGAAGATACTGGTGCCGCCGCTGCAGACTTACCAGAGGTTGAAGAAGAAGCGGAAGATAATTTTCTCCTCTTCCAAGAATCTACCATGTCCTCAATCTCTGCAGAAGTCTCAATGGCAGAAATAGTAGAAGCTCCTCTCGAACCGGAGAATAAGGATGAATCAAGGCCGGTCAGTGCTAACCCTGAGTCACCTCCTCTGAACACCGCTCCCGCCCCTCGCCCAGTATCCCGAAAGACGAAAATCAAACAAAGATTTACTTACTTGAAACAAGCCTTGCCACAGTATAAGCTGGATAAGCATATGAGGAAATCAATTGTTACCACTATGATCGATCTGAACTACTGGTCAGATAAGAGCAGTGGGGAGGAGTCAGAGGATGAATTCGATGAAACTCGACACAGGATGACGTCTGATTCCAAGGCTGAAATTGGTGAATCACCCACCTCACATTTATCTTCTACTATTGGTGTTCCTATGTCACCGCCCGCTCTATCAACCCCTGGAGCAGCCATTGGGGAATTTGGTTCTCCTCCATCCACTGCTGCTAGCGGAAAACGAAAAAGTGTGAAAATTTACCAAAGCCCTTTGTTAAGGGCGACAATACCATTACCACTTGAAGATGATCAGAGCCCCTCTCGAAAGAAGAAAATTGTCGTCGTCCAACGTGCCAAAACTCCGGAAACATCCCCTACTCGAGACAAACAACCTCCTCAACAAGCTCCTCACTCTCATACCATTCAAGAACTTGCACAACCAGTAGAAGCAAAAGAAAAAGTAACTTTAGTAAAACCAAAACAAATACAAATTCCTCCAATAACACAAGCAAAGATGGCAAAATTAGAGAAAGTATCACAAGAAGAAAGAAAAAATATACGTGAAACTGTTGTGAATAAAGCAGTACAATTATTTATTAAATTAGAAAAAGATCAAATCACAATAAAAGAATTAAAATATCAAAGTTTAGTGAAAGAAAAAACTGAAAAACAATTAATATTATTAAAACGATTTGCTATGGGAATTGTTGAAAAATCCATAAAACGAATCAAACATAATCAAAGAGAAAAGTAAGACCATCATCATAATCCAATCTTTTCATAACCATAAATTAATCTTATTTGTTTTTTGATTTGTTCGATAGATTAGAAAAGAGGAAAGAACGAATGATTAAAAAATTTCAAAAGAAATTACGTATGTCCTATAAAATATATTTATTTTGGCGAAGATGCCGTATACGATACTATTGTCATTTCTTACTTTCTGTTGGAAAACAAATTATTTATGAAAAGAAACTTGCTGAAGAGAATGAACAATATGAATATCGTCTTCGAGTTGCACGAAGAAGGATTGAAGAAGATAAAATATATTCAACATGGAAAGAAGAAAAGAAAATTGAATTGAAGAAACAAATATTAGAAATAAAGAAAGAACAACAGAAATTAGATTTAGTACATCAACATTATCAAGCGCTAATTCCTGTTATCCCTGCATCGCCTCCACGTTCACCTGTTAAAACAGCCGCAAAGTCCACTCCTTCTTCTCGAGGAGGGAAATCCCCTTCGAAGACTCGAAAGACTGTGATAGCATCATCTCCTCAGAGGATGGAAACATCTTTTACTTCTAAACCAGTTCCTTTTCCAGTTGTTCCAAATAAAGTTGAAACTGTCAACGATATTACTGATGAAGAGTTAGTTCGAGCTGCTGAACCACTTCCCTCTGCCGATGATATCATCTTCTCTGAAGATCCTAGAATTACTCGACCAGATTTAGCTCCTTTTAGTACAATGATTAATACCATGATTTATCGTTATTTACTTCCTCATCATCAAGCGAATCAACAACAGAAACAATCTCTCGAAGGTGGGAGTGGTGGAAATCATTTCTCTCATTCGAATTCATTATTTAGAGAAGTTCCATTTACTTCATTATTATCCGCAAAATTTATGAATCCTAAAGCAACAGGAAGAACAATTCAAACAAATTTAGATAGCTATAGTACTGACGTTGGTCTTACTCCCGCTGCTGCTATAACTTTAGAAGGGAATAGAACATCTTCTCCTTCTTTTTCTTTTACGGAGCCACCATCACCATTAAAGCGAGGGATTTCATCGTTGAGAAAGGTTTCTTTTCAACAAGATTTGATGACTGAAAGTTCGCCTAGAAATCTTGGTAGTTCAAGTTTTAATTTCCCTGCAACTCCTACAAAGCAATCTCTTCCTCGAAATTCCTCACAAAATTCTGCACTGTTACAATGGGAAATAAATGCTGACATCAGTAACCTTCCGTCCATCCAACAGATGAAGAAAGATCAGACCAACAAGTCAGCAGCTTATCGAGCTTTAGAGAAGTTGTCCAATCTGACCGAGCGAGATATTCATAGAGTTCGGAAGGAAGTAAGTGAAGCTGATATCATTGAGGAGATTAAACGACAGAAGAGAAACCAAGGTTCTCACTTGATATTCCTATGAATAGCTTGTGGCATCAAGTGTTGTACTTGATAGATCATTTCTTTTCGGTATGAGCATAGCAAATGATGGAATTCTGATGATGATGATAAGTACTGAAGTGTTACTAATAATCAATCAAAAAAACCAACTCTAAATAAAAATGCTTATATAATAAACACGAAGCAACGAACCACAGGAAGCTAATAGGAAGAGAAGAGAAGAGAAGAGAAGAGAAGAGGAGAAAAAGAAAGAAAAGAAAGGAAAAAGAAAATCAATCAATAAGAAGATATTCACAAAACACCGACGAACAACACGTTTAACTAATCTTTCTCTTCTACTTCAACTTTCCACTAAAACTTTACAGGTAAACTAATAAGTGAATAATTTTATATATACTCTTGATTGATGCCTCACTTGCTATTTCGAATGTATCCTAACTATAATGTTATTATTTTTTAAATGGAGAGAAGTCATCTGATAAGGCAGAGGGAATATATCGTAATGAGAATTTCCCCGATACTAATCCACGCTTCTGTCCCCCTGCCGATAAAGGTATCTAAATCAAACAGAACATTACGGAATTAAAATGAAACAAAAAGATAAAGAAAGAAAATATCACTTACATCTTTTATAAAAGAAGAATGAAGTGCCTTTGGATCTCGATGAATGAGATGACTCAAACAAACGACACTGCTACCGAATTCATAGCCTAAACGATTGGTAAACTTTAACAATGCATGTGCACCAAGCTCAAAGGAAGCGCATCCTTTCAACTATAAATAGGCAAAAATTAGAAAGGTAATCCTTTTCAAGGTTAATCAAGTAGAACTCACCTTAAACGAGTGATCACTCTCAAATTTTAATTGATTTTTCTGGAAAGGCATTTTATCATTAGCGTATGTGATTGTTGGCTTCGGATACCACTGAAACTGCGTCATAGCCTTTAATAACTCCTCTTTTGATATCTTGTTTGTATCCACGCTACTGTGAAAAGAGAAAATAAGAGTAAGAACGATGAATACCGAGGAGAAGATCACTTACTCATGCTTTCCAAATGCTTTCTGCGATTTATCTTCAATATCGAAAGCTTGGGAATAGTCATACATTCGACGATAGACTAATAAAGGATCTTTTGATGGTAAAGGAAAGACAACTGTTAGCATATGAATCATTTTTTCATCAGATTTGTGCTTCTTCTTAATGGCAAGGGAATTTTTCTCTTTTTCACGTTCTCTTCTTTGTTCTTCAAGAACTTTCTTTCTCCATTCACCAGGTTGATGTAATGTATTTTTCCAGTCCAGTGACTCTCTTGCCATATCTCTTAAGATAGCATCTTCATCCTCTACTTCTGTCTTTCTTTCCTTTTCATCTTCTTTCTCTTCATCCGTGTGATGATGGTTCGGACTAAAAAACACAGCAAACATCGATCTCTTCCGACCAGACGCCTTTCTTCGACTTGAGCGATCTCCAGCCACAACTACAACACCTTCACCTGCTTCAATGTCTTTCGATTCTCCTTCATGGTGAGAAGAGAAGCCCCAAAAGCTTTTCTTACGGGAAGATTTCTCTGATAATCGCGAGCTTGAGACCCTACTGGAGGCGGTGTCATTGTCGCTGATAGCGGCAGAAGTTGGACGAGACGGACTATTGACACTCTCATCTGTTATAACATCGCGTCCGTGAAGAGGAGATTCCGAAGTATTCGAAGTGTTGCTATTCTCAGTCGTGTTTGAATCGAACCGAAGTCCTTTAGTATCCAATGCTTGCATCTCAATATCATGACCACCATTCTCATCACCAGAGAATTTAACACCAACTTTCTTCTTCTTCTTTGGACTATTATTACTATCTTGACTCCCAGTACTATCATGGAGAGGGTTATGACTATTTCGATTGGAATTATTCCCACTACTACTGTTACTGCTATTGTTATTGGTGTTATTGCTGGTAGTATTATTATTATTCTGGATATCATACACTTTCTTCTTAAACATTGGATTACTTTCTTCAAAATTATCAGCTCTCTTTATACTTACATGTTTTATCTCGTCTTCTCCATCACCACTATTAACCGGCGTAATTTTATCACTGGTACCTTCAGCACTTTCATTCGCATTATTTTGGAAAAATTCTTCCTCTTCTTCTTCAACTTTTAAATCAAGCATTGTTACACTTAAATTTGTTATTAATAATTCATAAACTTCGAATTTTGGTTCTTTACTAATATGTTCAGGATGTTCATTTATCACATTACTATTTTCTGCAGCTCCTTGATAAATGACGTTCGAGTTCACTTCCAGAAGAATTGTCATCGAAACCGCACGGTGATCACTGACTCGTAAGGTATCACAGAAGTCATAAGCTTGAACAGTTACGCGACTGGTTCGATCAGGCAAAGAATGCATCAGGATACGATCCGTGTAAGAAGGAGGACGAAGTTTACTAGGATCAGTTTCATAAACACTTTCTTCTTTCTGCATTCCTGCAACTGCTTCTTTGTTTAACATGGCTTTTCTCCTTCTTCCCACACGTGCAGAGGCCCCTTCATCGATACTATCATCAGGATCTGAAGGGCGATCTTCGCTCTCCCGAATCCCTTCATCTTCAGATGAAGCATTAAGTTGGACTGGATCAATTGTAGGGTTCGATTTACTGGAACTAGGAGACACTCGATCATCTTCATCTTCTTCATTGCTTTCTGAGACAGTCACTAACGGATTAGTTGACTTAATATGTGATCCTCGTTTGCTACTTGTAGTGGGAGAAGGAGGAGTACTCGATTTCCACGATCCTCCAAAAAGTAAAGTTCCCGATCTTTCCCGAGGCGATGATTCAGCAGGTGGTGCTGGTAATCGCTGTGAAGCAGGTCTTTCTAAAATATTCTCAACATATCCCGTGTGAGAATATCCCTTAATAATGAACTTGAAAGTCGAATAATCACCACAATCTCCTTCAGTCTTTCCTTTCTTTCTTTTATAACTTGGTGGGAAGCATGGCATTGGTTCATCAAAACCATAGAAAGCATCACCATCATCCATAATAGATCGTAATTCATCTGCACGTAATACTGACTTCCAAGCACCACGAGAATTCATCTTTGCTTGATGAATTAATTTCACTTCTTCAATTGAGGGATGTAATGGATCACTTGAATGACGTAGTAGGTTGTATTTCCTATTTAACCACGAGGGATCATCGTTTAGGACCTGTTTCTCTAAAGTACAAGCAACTGCAACACCGGTTAAAGAATTGACACCACCACCTACACCGTCTGTATCCATTCGATAATTCAAATCGCCGAATACTAGGATGTGATCATGTTGTAAATGTAGATCAAAACCAAGATCTTCAGGTGCCAATATAACTTCTTTTAAAATTGCATGTGCTGATGCATTGCGCTTTACTAATTTCGATTTTCCTTTACTATCTGAAGGTAAATGACACGTCACAAAACCTATCGATGTATCATGTATTTGCAATGGAATTCCGACAGCTCCTTTGTTTTGTGCCGTGGTAATAATTAAGTCAGTCCCGGTGGCCATTGTCTTTGAAGTTGTAGATGTAGGGTGAATATTCCCGGCTAGTAGCTCAGATGTTTTTACAAAGACCGTAAGAGCAATATAACCATGATATCCTAATCGAGTATTTCCGGATCCAATAGCAGCAGTATACATCGTATACTTCGTTGGACCACCTAAATGATTTAAGATTGCATCCCGTAAACCATTTAAATCAATACATTCTTGTACACCAATTGCATAAACATCATGACCTTGAATAATCCAATCTTTAATGTCACCAACAATAGATTGTAAAGAAGCTTCACCAACATTTAACGTTGTAGTAAATAGAGAATATTTCTTCGGAGCATAAGATTTAATCGGCTCAGTTTTATGGATATTGTTTTCATTACAATCAATCATTACTTCAGTAAATTCTTTTTCATTATGATTGAAATGATGTAAATGAAATAATGTTGATATATCCACTGCTTTTAATACTTTTTTCATATCAATATAATCACCATAACATAATGCATTAATAAAGCCTTGAGATGGTAAGAATATTACTTGTAACAGTGATGTAACAAAATTTTCTTTTCCCGTAGCATATTCAACAAAACGATTAATTAATGCAAATAACCATATAAATAAAAATGCTGATACATATAATATTAATTTCCTTTGAATTGTTGCTGTAGAATCTAATAAATCACCTAATCTTCCATGGACAGATGTATGGCGAAATCGACTTTTAAGAGAAGCAAATACTATTTGTAACATTATCATATTAATGACCCAGGATACTATAAGAATTAATTGGAAGAAAATCACGCGCACCCATGAATAATCACTTGTTATCCAACACCACAGATAAGCATTACCATAGGTATTTGTACCTAAGAGAATCAAAGCTAATACAAAAGAAGAGGAAAATAATGCAATTTGACCACGTTTAATCGTTTTTTCCATTCTTTTTGGGTGTCGTTTTAGTGCAATCCATTGACGCATGAGGTATGACATGAGAACGGTCCAAAGCATCGCTGCCACTTCAAACCATTGTAACATGAAGCCTTGAAATTGACAAAAACCATCAACTGCAATGGCTGATCGACCTATAGCGTAAAGAATCCCCAAAACAAAGTCAATAAAAAATAAACTCAAGAGCATCGCATTTGTGACATGTAAGGAGCGTTCCATCCAAATTTTACGAGCCATAGCGATGCATGATATGACAGATAATGTTCCTGTAATGATTTCCACCGCTTGTATCACGGTATCTTCTGTAGCTGTTGTCATTCTTGATCTTGAACGCTTTGAAAGTAAGATTTAAAGAACTGTGAAATTAAGGAGAAAAAGAGCTCCTTGTTGAAAGACTTAGACCTTTGTTCTCCTCGAGTTTCCTTTCCACTTATCTTGAACTACTCTCTGGCCAATCGCAGTGATCAGATCATAAAAGCCGTGGTGTTCTAGCTTCTGGATACACTACCAAACACAATCTAAACAAATCATAAACTGTCACAAGGCTGTTCCAATTTTATTGTTACTTTTCGAAGAGGAGATATTAAGAAATAAACCATTATTTATGATTTAGTATTTTCTCCATATTTTCAAATATCGAGTATTATAATAGCAGCAATTTTCTATTATCTTTCTCGATATTATTGAGTTTTGCTTTATTCCTACTAATGTATTGAATAAAAAAATTCGAAAAGATGTACGTTCATGTTGTTGCAGGAAAACTTTTGCAGATAACGATTCTATTATGCTATACATCCACTATCATTCAAGGATATAAATTTCGAACTACTTCAGCTTTTTCAAATGCTTTTCACCGAAGCCAGAGGCGTGCGCTATCCGAAAACTTGACCCCCCAGTTAGACGGGCGACTTCTAAATGCGGGAGGCACACAGCCAATGAAAGCAATGGGTACTGTTTTGATCGATTATTTTGCTTAACTAATCCAATATATTTATTTTTCATCAGTTTTTGTTGATGGCACGTGGTTATATTACTCTCTCATCGAAGGTAGACCAGACCGAATGGATCCCGTTGTAAAGTTATTTGGAAGAGATTGGAGTAAAAAGTATCGCATCAACTGGCAGAAACTCCCCTATCTGATAGCACTAAATCTTTCCTCGCAGCTCAAAAATCAATATAGCTTCAGACAGAATGTTGAAATTGTACGAACATCTGTCTTCACCTCGATGCGATCAGACACAGGCATCGGATCTTCGAGAGAAAGAATGTTGGCAGATCTATATGAAGCTAATTTTGATGTGCATAGGTGAGAATTTTTCCCTAGACATTTCCAGAAAAATGTCTAATTACTTTAGGTATGAGACGAAAACAACACAGGAAAAATGTGTAGATATCTCTTTAGCTGTTGAAATGCTCTATTTAAGTACTGTTGATGCCTTTGATATTGCTATTATTGTATCAGGTGACAAAGATTTTGTTCCAGCATTAGAGAAAGTTCGCTTGCTATCGAAGAAGGTTGCTATCTGTTCGATGAGAAATAGTTGCAATACTGACTTAAGTCGATCAGACGCTAGAATTCGAGATTTTGATATGATTTGGTTGGATGATTATATCAAAGAATTGTATGAAATGAAGTTGGATGTAGAGGGAAATGATGTCTTTGATTCTGCGATTCTATCAATTTTAGTGAAGGTGAGTTTCCTCTTTGTTCAGATCGCTTCTTTGAAGTAGGTAATGTTAGAAATTAATGGAGTCACCAGAGCCAATAAGCTCTCGTGATGTTGGAAGATTTCTGCAATCGGAGCAATTAGGAAACGGGAAAAACCAACTTACACAAGTGAAATCTGCTCATGGGTCGTTAAAGATATTCCTTGAGAAGTATCCCCATTATTTCACTGTATCTCATGACCTATCTCAAAGAACATCAAATAAAGAGTACATTATTTCCTTATCACCCGAAAGAAGAAGCTTAGAATATAAGAAACAATTGTTAGACACACAACCTCAAATCAACTCGTATCCGAATGATCAAGATCCGTTACGAGATTTACCTTTTAATGAGATCCGCGATAGTAGTGATGCCCCCTGGGAAGTTGGTAAGTTGAACTCTAGGTTATTGATTAATAATGATAATCTTTTTCTTTAGCCGAAAACGCCAATGAGAAAAGGAACACTTCCACTAACATGCTTATGGAATATTCCAAAATGTGTGTAAAAGATCTTAAAGCAAAACTTAAAGAATTTGGATTAAGTACAACTGGTAACAAGAACCTCCTACTCCAAAGACTATCGCAGTATCACTCGTCGAGCTGAACCTTGCATCGTCATCATTGTCTTAGTGTCTTAGTTCTCTTCTTTAAGTTTATCTTATTTTCAAATCTATGAAATTAACGGAATTAACTGATGAGAGGTATTGATATCAATCAAACAAAGAGAAGCATTCAAACTGCCCAAATCGATAGATTTTCTTCTGTCATATATCTTCATAAAAATTCTCTAACACTACTGGACGAAGAAAAGAGGATAAGATTAAGACAGGACAATGATTGAATGAAACGTATAATAAAAGTATTTTAGATTCTCCCAGGGGCATGGGGCAATCATTGATTCTGAGAAAGTGGGGTTTGTGGGCAGATTAGGTCGACATCACCACGACCATAGCGGCAGTAAATGTATCCACTGCCTTCAAATACACCTTCCACATCAACCTAGACCAATATCCCCACTCGCTTGAATAGAAAGAACAAGATCAACAACAACCATCATTAAGCATAGGAAGGCAGAAATCTTGGATTGTTGTGGATTTTGATTCAACAAGTTCCTGTTCGCTTTCTATTTGCATGTGGTGGTATTAGTTCTTATTGGATTTGAGTAACGAAAGACGTTTCTTCCTTTAAGAATCTTTTTAACGTGATTTGTTCTCTGTTTTGCAATAGAGGTAGATGATGGCAGTGATATTTATTGGTTTCCTCTTTCTGCTCTTTCCATTATGTCATTCCTTTATCGGGTTTACTGCTTTCTCACCCAAAACTCATCTTTCTCCAACAGATTCTTTCCATCGTCGAGTAGATGAATCTCTGGCCTATCTATCCTTTGGTCTTCGATCATCCTTGCTCCCCTTTCCTAGTCAAGGAATCCCAAGTAAACCACTAGAACCTACTTCCTCCAATCACATCCCAGCTACCAACTCCCTGACCTTCGAAGAGGATTTAACTTTTCCTTGGAAGAAATCAATCAATCCAAGCAGAGAATTAGTTTACATGCCAATGTTAGTTGAACAATTAATGCACATCCAAGAATTAAAGATGGAAGAAGTACCATTATCAGATCATATTACACTAAAACAAAGTAAAATAAAACCTGCTAGAATACAAAATTTATGTTTTCAAAATGATAAATTTCGCAAAATACGAATGACATATTTTGATGCTGGTGATAATGTACAGGTAAGTATAAATTGGACAACCATAAAAATGATTGATTTCATCATTTGCTTTGTAGGTTTTTAATACATTATGGTATCCACATTATCACTATGATTTACCTTTATTAGGTGTTGATTTAATTTCACTTGGTAAAAATCGTGTATTAACAGTTGTTGATTTTCAACCATTACATCCAACCAAAGAATATTTTGACCGTTATATTTCACATTTATCAACCATTCGAAAGAATTATCCAGATTTACAAGGAACTTTGTCAGGAAAAATATATAATGATACTTCCTTTTTCTCTGCGAATATGTTATTTGGTAGATTTAGTGATGAAAGTAAATTACAATCAGTTGTACAACCAGCATTCACAGAATATTTAAAAGAATATTTACAATTAATGGATAAAGCTGAACCAAATTATTCACCTGAAGCAATGGAATTAGTGAAACAACGACATACTGCATATGATATCTATAGTGCATTGAAAGATCCTGCGGTTGGATTGTTTAATACGTACTTTGGCAAGGAATGGAGTGATGATTTTGTTCATAACTTCTTATTTTCATTAAGTCAGAAACCGACACACAATGATGGAGGGGTTTCCTCTACCACAGCGAAGGAGGAAAAGCCGGTTCATAGTTTTCGATTTGATGCAAATGGTAGCATTCAACCAATTATTTCTTCGCCTACATCATTTCCCAAAGACCACCATGGATCCAACTAAAAAGCACGACATAGTCTTGATTAGTTTTCAGTTAGTAATTATATATGGTTAAAGAATTGGTTTTATCAGAGTGTGTCTGAGCGTTTGATTTGTAAGGACTTGTTGGACACATGACTTAGAAATGTGCTTTTAATTTTTTTACATGGTTTTCCTGGGTATCTTTCTTTCTTTTTGTTTGTTTGTTTTACCCCACTTTTTTGTAATCGTTTCGTATCTCTAAAGTCTAATAATTGATCTCAATTCACCTTCTCTTTCCCGTCAGCAGAAAGTTTTCAAAATTTCTTCCATTTATCTTTTTATTATACCCTTTTACCTAGTTACACAATTGTTTAATTAGAGAGCATTTGAATCAACAGTCATTTTTCGACTTTTACCACTAGTTTCAACGCATTGCGATGAAGGTAGATTATCAGATCTTATACTTTGCTTTAATTCGTAGAGCTATTCTTTGGCTTCTGGTGTCCTTTGGTTTCCTTTTTTCGTTGGATTTTGTTGTCCATTTGATCATTGAACAAAGCACAAAGAACTTCTTCCAATTGCCTAATCTTCTGAACATGTTTTTGTTTGGATGTTGGAATATGTTTTATACAACATTTACTATTTTTCAAGTGCATCATCTTGGTGGAGTACCCTCTCCAATCTCTACTCTGCAAGAGCGATGGAGAGCGATCGTCCTCACTTTGCTTTACTCCGTGTTTAGTGTCTTACTGCTCTTCCCTTTCTTTAACTCTAGCAATATCAAGACCTCATGGAGTACTTTAACTTTACCTATCCTGTCAAGTACAATTTTGATGTTGCGTATTTACTTCACTGAGCCGATTTCCTTCATTCTTGAATCAACTCAAAGCAAAACGTCTTTCATTACTCAATTCTTGCAAACCTTGAAAAATACCGCTCAAAAGATCATTCCTTCTATTCTTTACTTTTCAAGTGCATTTCTTACAGTCAAATTGGTGATTACCGTGTGGGAACTCGTCATTCGTGATAACATATTAATTAAACTTCCTTACCTTGATAAATTTCATAAACTTGTACATTTAGTGAAAACCACAATTGTTACAAAAGAGATTGTTTTAGTGGCTTTATTAATTATGATCTTTGTGCATCTCTCCTATGCGGTGTTTAGAGATCTTGCTGTTTATGTTTTAAGTCTACCCATTGACTTCCTGAAACTCCAACCTCAACCAAACCTTAAATTATCAAAGGAACATTTACTCATGACTTCTATTAGTAATCATACACAAGAGAGCCATAATAGCATTTATGAGGGTGTAACAGTGTCTTTACAGGAGTGTTATGAGGAATATCAACAGCGAGAAGGTTCTTCTACCACAGCCTATGAACTCAATAGTAAGAATCGAGGAAGAGGGTTGAAATCACAATTATTTACTATTTATCAGAAAGATATTACAACAACCATCCCCGTTAGTGAATTTATTTGTCATTATTATCAACGAAAGCTTCAGGAAACCTACCAAACCATGAAGTCCAACACTGTTGACTCTGAAGAAGTTGGAGTCAATCAATTGAGCCCCAATGATACAAGCAAGGATAAGGAAGAAAACTCCAGTGGTAGTTACTTTCCCATCAGCTCTTTCCTTCATCCTTGGAAAAATGAAAGCTTCTTTGATTTCTTTAAGCATGGATTTGCTTATGTTACTTCCTTCCAATATTCTTTGTATTACTTCTTTCGTTGCTTTGGTTGGAATGATGTCAATCAGATTGCTAAAGATCCTTCATTGTACTTTCGTCGCAATTCTCTCTATGAGCATCATTGGAATCAGATGATGAATCAGGGTTTCCAGGTCTTACTAGCTACTATTATTCAGGTAAGTTATTCTTCCCCTCTCTTTTTACTCTTTTTAATACTTTTTTAGATGAATATTCTCAGCGATTATATTCAAGCATCGAATCCCTTACGATTGCAATATGAGAAAGTTGAGAAGAAAGAGAATGATTCAAAGAATCGAGAAGAAGATCAAGAGAAATCAAAAGACCTACCGAATGAGAAAGAAAGTATCGATATCCTTGACCAAATTGCTCAATTAAAAGCAAAATTACAACCTAGTGCATCTTCTCGCCCTCTCACGACGGAGAGTATCGAAGTGTCATTAGGCAAGCCTTATATACTCCCACCTCCAATCCGTTTTCTTCTCTCCTTCATTCCAAAACAATTTCAATCAAAAATTTCATCAATGATTCGAAAATTTATGAAAAAATTAAATGAAAAATATCAATTAAATCAATTATTTAACAAATTACTATTACCAATACTCAATAAATATATTTTCTATTTCCCACAAAAGAATGAATTTATATCAAATCAAATATTATCAATCAATTCTATACAATATTTTCAATATTATTTTTCACCATTATATTGTCAAAATTTAATTAATATTATTGAAAGTATTACATTATTATATCATACTGCATTAAATGAAGATGAAAAAGGTGTAACATTAGTAACATTACCAACTTTTTTCTTATTTTTATTACAATTAGACATTACTTTATTAGAATACTTAGAATTTTGTCAACCACAATTTTTATTAAATTCTCCTAATTCTTATTCTTATCAAAATGGTAATAGTAATAATAATAACAATAATATGACACCTCAACAGCAACAACAATTACCACGTCGATATAAGCAAAGATCAATTAAGCAATTACCTAATCACTTGATGCAACTGTCTAATGTAGTAAAAGAGATGATTGGTCGGATTTTAGTTGATTATTCTGATTTATTGTCGATTAGTCAATCAACTGTTGCATCGAGTCAAAGAAACCATATTTTCAATTTAAATATTTATTCTAAGGAAATTATTGAAAGAATTCGCTATCATGAAGAGGAAATGAGACTACCTCAGGAGAAGAAGCCTCAAGGAGAGACGGTTGAAGTCAATTAAAATGTACCTAGCATGCTTTCTAACCACCTTCCATTTTCTATTCTTTCTTTCTTCAAATATTGTAACTAATCTTTTCAAAAGAAGTACGAAGATTCCTCATCCCACTCACTTTCGATACAATCGACTACTCTCTTTAATTAAAAGAAAGGTATTCAAAAGCGTAAATTTACGTCTTTCATAGTAAAGGAATTGCTTAATTCTCCTTCTGCCGAATTCTTTCTTGTTGTTTGATTGCATGATTGAATAGCAGAACCACTTGAATTTCACGTGAAACACTCAACCTTTTACAATTCAATTGAGACTATATCTCTATTCTAGTTCGAAAATGACGACATATACTGGTAAAATTGAGCAATCTCCTAATGATAAGCGAACTTATCGTTTAGTAACATTGGACAATCAACTGCAAGTTCTCCTTGTGAGTGATCCTGAAACTGAAAAGTCTGCAGCATGTTGTGATGTGAATGTTGGTTCACTATCCGACCCTAAGGAGGCATTAGGCCTGGCTCATTTCTTAGAACATATGTTATTTATGGGTACAGAGAAATATCCACAAGAGAACGCTTACTCAGCTTATTTAAGCAATCATGGTGGATCATCAAATGCATATACGGATGATGAAAATACTGTGTATTACTTTGATGTTTTAAATAATCATTTTGAAGGTGCTTTGGATTTATTTGCTTCGTTCTTTACTTGTCCTCTTTTCTCTGAATCTGGTGTGATGCGTGAGATCAATGCTGTTGATAGTGAAAACTCGAAGAACTTACAGGTAAGGCCATATACTTTGATCTTTGAAATTTTGCATTAATTTTTTCTGTTTTCTATAGAGTGATCCATGGAGAAAGTATCAACTGTTTAAGAATCTTGCTCGTGAAGATCATCCTTTACATACTTTCTCAACTGGTAATTTGCATACTTTACATGAGATTCCTCAATCAAAAGGAACAAATATTCGTCAATTAATGATTGATTTCTATGAGAAGTTTTACTCTGCTAATTTGATGAAGGTATCGATCTATGGCAAGGAGTCTTTAGATGTTCTTCAACAATGGGCCGTGGAAAAATTCTCTGCTATTCCTAATAAGAACAATCCTTTAAATCACTTCCCTTCTGACCCTTTCCGTACGCAAGACACAAGAAAGATTGTTGAATTCGTTCCAGTCAGGTAAATTTTGCTTTCCCCTCTGCCATTATCTTGGTTTTAAAGAATATGTGTAAAAATACAGAGATTTAAAGAATTTGGAAATTATCTTCCCTTTTCCTCCAATGGAACATCTTTACCGCTCAAAGCCTGATAGGTAAGCTGCCCTCGATGAGTACTTTCCGAAACTTACTTTCCTTCCTCCAGATATTTATCTCATCTTATTGGCCACGAATCAGAAGGTTCCATCCTCTCTGCTCTCAAGCAAAAGTCTTTAGCAAATGGTTTGAGTTCATACTTATTCCAATCTTCTCGCGACTTTGCATGTTTCGCTGTAAATATCGAATTGTCAAATGAGGGAGTTGAACAAGTTGAGTCAATTATACAATGCGTGTTCACTTACATTGGAATGTTGAAGACGCAAGGTGTTCAAGATTGGGTTGCTCAGGAGATAATTGAAACTTCCCAAATGAAATTTAACTTCTTAGATAAGAAAGAACCAGCAGATTACGTCATTCGACTTGCGAATGCAATGCACTATTATGAGCCTTCACATACCCTCTCAGGTAATTACTTGTACTATGAGAAGGATTTAAAGACAGTGGAGGAATTAATTAAACTTTTAACCCCGGAGAATGCTGTGATTATGTTTAGTCATAAAGGATTGGAGGGAAAAACAAGTTTAGTGGAACAATGGTACTCAACAAAGTATAATGTTAAAGACTTTACTCCTGAACAGTTAGCAACCTGGAAGAAGGAAATTGAAGCATCTGAGTCAGCATGGAAGGATTTATTACATTTACCAAAGCCCAATCCTTTCATTCCTACCGATTTCACATTGTACACTGTTGAGAATAAAGGAGAGACCTTTCCGACCTTATTGTCCAAGGAGGGAAAGTCAGTTATCGAAGTTCCTGAAACTCCTGTCGTTGCTGAGGAAGAGAAAAAAGACGCTGCTGAAGCATCTGAACCAATGGAAGTTGCTGATGGTAAAGAGGGCGAGGAGGAAGGAGATGAAGAGGAAGGTGATGAAGAAGACGATGGGGAAGATGAGGATGAGGAGGACGAACAGCCATCATCAGGAGGTTCTGGAGCCGAACCAGATATTCGTTCCAATATTTTAGGTGTTTCGAACATTATTTGGAAGATGGAAGATTCTCATTGGAAAGTACCAAAATTAAATGTCATTATTTCATTAGAAAATCAATTTGCTACGTTAGGACCATGGAATATAGCAATGACAGATTTATTATTATCAATATTAAAAGAATTATTAAATGAATATTCTTATTATGCTGATTGTTCCGGTTTATATTATTATTTAAGATTAAATCGTGGTGGTATTGATATGATATTCCGTGGATATCATCATAAATTACCAATATTAATTGAACGTGTATGTAAAGAATTAAAATCATTATCAGAAGGTGAAAATATTGAATTATATAAAGTGTTATTTGAACGTATGAAAGAAAAACAATTAAGAAATTATAAAAATACATTTTATGCTCAACCATATTCACATTGTATATTAGGTTCATTATTATGTTTAGAGGAACCACGTTATACAAATCAAGAAAAATATTTAGCATTACAAAACATTACATCTATTCATGAATTTTTAACATTTGTGAAAGTATTTATTAATCAATTAAAATTAGAAATTTTTATTAATGGTAATTTCAATATTAATCATGTCTATAAAGATATTATTGAAGAAAAGATTGTGTCAATATTAAAATGTTCTTCTTTACCATTTGGACAACAATTATCTCGACGAGGTGTTGATATTTGGCAATATAGTCAATCTACTGGTGTTAAAGATTTTATTTATCGTCAATCAGCTCATCATTATAATCCTAATGAAGTGAACAGTGCTATTGAGAATGTTTATATGGTTGGTACCCTTGCTACTGTTCATGATTATAACAAAGAGGTGAAAGGAAACCTTCCCTCCTTTGAACGAGATACTATTGTGAAGGAAGCTTTGGTCCAGTTATTTGAGCAAATGGTAAAAATTGAATTCCGTCTTCCATTGGTTTGTTGTATTGATAATCTTTTTATTCTATGAATAGATGTCAGAGGAAGCCTTTGACCAATTGCGAACAAAGGAGCAATTAGGTTATATTGTATTCACTGGTATGAAGCGTCTCGCGCAGAATGTTGCTGCTTTGCATATTATTGTTCAATCCCATCACAAAGATCCTTTATACCTCAATGATCGTATCGAAAACTTCTTAGCCCGCTATTATGAGGAAGTATTAAAACCTATGACAGAAGAGAAATTTCATCATTTCGTTCATGCAGTGAAAGAGAAGTTAATTGAAAAACCAAAGAATTTAGATGAAGAGACTGATCGTCACTGGGATGAGATCTCTAACCAAACATATCTCTTCAATCGCAATCATTTGATGGTGGAGAAATTTGATCAACCAGCATTAATTACCAAGGAAGTTGCTGTTGAATTCTTTGAAAAATATTTATTAGCAAGTTCATCTCATCGTATTAAATTCTCTTCGCAATTCTTTGGTGGTAAAACTTCTTTCCCATCATCAAATAATGTTGATCCAACGAAAGTGATGATTATTCAAGATCCTAACTTATTCAAGAGAAAGCTTCCACTTTTATCGGTTTTAACAGCAGATCAATTTTAGGAAGGAAAGAAAAAAACAGAATACAACTAAAAATATAGTATGATATAATAACGAATAATAGGTTTTGATGGATAACTTACTTGGACTTAGTAACTTTGATACGATGTAAATTTAAGAGAAGGACTATTCGTCAGTTGTTCTCGTCATGTTGTTACTGGTGAATCTTCCTGATGTTATTCTCAAACATCTCCAATCCTTCCTCTCACATGGTGATATTCATTACTTTCTAAACTCAAATAAAAGTCATTTCAGCTCCTTGAAACAAGAAACGATTTATTTTTCATTGAATCCGGAGAAAAGTCAAGAATATGTGAAAGAGGAAAGCTTTCGAGAGACGATATTGAGTAAGGTGAAGGATGGGAGTAAGCAGATCGGATTGGTCATTCAGAGTAATTCTGAAATGCTGGATCTACGTGATATTGTAGCTCATAAAATCGTCTTTAGCATATCTTACCCTCACTTGCCTAACAATGTTCCTTCTCTAGAGTATTTTTTACCAAACACGGTTCAGGAGATCCCTTTCCTTCCAATTTTGCAAGACCTTACGCTCCATAATTGTAGGAATATTCAAGATTTTTCAAACTTATCTCATTTAAAGAAGCTTCAGTTATTTGATGCGCTTCAACTCACTGACATCACACCTTTACAAAACATACCTCATTTAACCTTTACCGAGTGTCCAAACATCCAAGATTTCTCCGTAATTATCAGCAAAAGACAACATTTTTTATCTCTCTATAAGTCTGCGATCACAGATGTCTCTTTTCTTCGTAACATGCTGCAAGTGAAACTTTATTTATGCAATGAACTCGTTGATGTTTCACCTCTCCATGGAGTTCGGGAACTCTTTCTTTCTACATGTCCTAGCATTTAAGACATTTCTGGTTTGGGAAATCATCATCGATTAACGATATTTCACTGTGATTCCATTGAGAGAGGATTCGAATGTTTTAGAACTGTGAAGCATGCAGAATTATTTCGATTGAAAGTAAACGATTTCACTGTCTTTCAAGAAATAAGAAGCCTTCGATTACCTGTTTACAGTCCTATGGAAAGTTAATTATTCTTATTGAAAGATATTCCTGACCTCGCTTTATCTTCAATGTTTGATGGTCAAAAAGAGGTTTATGATATCTCCCAGCTTAGAAATATCAGATTATCCATTGATGGTGATATTATAAGAATTAGCGAGAGCATTTTTCCTTCTCAATTATTACATCTTAAGTTGGAAAAGTGTAATCAAATCGTGAAGATTATTAATGAAGGCAAAACATCAATCTTTCATCATTTACAATCTCTTCATATTACAAGATGTTCAATTGAACATGTGAATGGATTAGGAGATATCCCAACTGTTATTCTGGAGAATTGTGTAGAACTGCATGATATCAGTGGTCTTGGAAGAAATAGGTGTGTGGAGTTGAAGAGTTGCCCAAAAATCCGTGATGTACGCAGTTTGGCAACTGTTCCTATCGTCACGATTAGGTATTGTGGTAGAATAGTTGATACGAGTAGTTTATCATCAGTTGCAAGGTTGAAGATAATTCAACTCTGATAATCACCAAAAAGAAGACTAGCAAATGAATTGGTTCCTCGAAAATTGTTGAAATCTTTCCCTCTATTTGCGTATTTGAGAAAGCCTTCCTTAGAGAGAAAAGAAAAAGTATCAATGAAAGGGTAAAAAGTGATTAGCATTAACCTAATTTTCAAAAATTCACCACAAATTCTAATACCATCTGTACCTTTTTATCAATAAATTCTAATATATATTCAAAACTAATGTAATAATTCTTCTACTTTTAGAAATAGAAAACTTCTATGAACTTCTCACAATAATACGTCACTGAAGGTCAGAGGTTAATAAATCTTTCACTCGCTCACTCACCATCACATATCTAACCATAACAACATAAAATACTACCAATTAGAAGAACTGCTAGAGATACATCAAACAGATATGGGGCAGAGTGGTAGTATTGGTATTGAGCTAGATCAAGCTCAAGTTATGCCTGGTTTTGAGCTGAGTGGGTTTGTGTTTTTAGATATTTCAACGAATGTGAATCTAAATGAATTCACAGGTTCTTCTTTAAATTTGAGGATTGTTGGATATGAAAAGAGTATTTGTGCAACTCAAGCAAGTATGATTGATGCTGATCGTCATTCTTCCTCGACCCATGTTGCATTTGAGTCGAAGGAATTCCTTGTTATGTCATATCCTTTATTTAATTCAAACGTTGAAGAACCTCCTTTAAGTATTGGAAGGAATGAATTTCCTTTCTGTGTAATTCTTCCCCAATTATTACCTCCAACAATATCTGCTTCATTAGGTGGCAGTTCTGGTGGTGAATGTTCTATTTCTTATTATGCTGAAACAACATTACTTCTAGCTGGAAGAAAGAAACAAAGGACTCAAAGAGCAGAGTTTATTGTGAAAAGAAATAATACCTTAGGAATCGGCTCTTCCCCTGCCTATGTTTTACCTTCTCCAGTTAAATTAAAATTTTGTAAACTATGGAAACAAGGAAATATTTTTCTAGGTCTTTACTCTCCCGTGTCTCTCTTAAAACAGAATGAACCATTTGAAGTGACATATATTCTTCAAAATCAATCTTCTGTAAAGATTCGAGCCATTGAGATTAGTCTTGAAGAGATTGTTTCATGGAAAGCACATAATCTTCAGAGAGAAGAATCAACTATCTTGTATTCTACTCGTCTAGAAGGAAATCGTTTTCATAGTATGAGAGAAATTCCAACATGTTTTAAAGATTGTAATAATCAAAATTCTTTTGGTCAGAGTAGTAATAGTAATATTATTCTCAATCAATGGAAATCTCTTACAAGTTCTGGTCATCAGACGATTACAGGTTTATTATTACCAGAACAACCAGTACGAGGTGATATGAAAACCGATTTCATTCAAGTTAGTCATTGTATTCGTATGAAAGTCTGTACATGTATTGGAGTGAATAATCCTGAGATTATTCTTCCGATTACCATCTATCCTGAATCATCCATTCTTTGTGACTACCATGAAAAACCATTGATAGGATACACGGGAATATCTTCATTTAATGGAATTCATGTTGCTGAATTTATTGGAGAAAATGAAAGAATGAATAGTATTCTTTCACATGCAGAATTATCCAATCAAACAATTTCACATCGTCCAATAACAACAGCATTACCACTACATGGTATATCTGAAAGATCAATCTAACCAAAGAAAACCTAATGTGATAAAATATAAATAATTGCCACATGTAACATTTACTCTATTACCAAAGAACAAATTTTGTTCAGTTATAAAGCTGGTTTAAGAATAGAGTACTAAAAATGGAATATCTTGTTGTATATTTCTTCCAATACATATATCATATAATCTGCCAGTTTGGTCTTGCTGTTGGTTTTATTTTGATATCTCATTATGTGTAAATCATCATTTATTTGCTCAGTTTGCAGTCTAGTTAGTTTAGTTTTAGTTTCATTGCATGTTGTTGGACTACGCTTTTTGATTTTTCGCTGTTTGAAGATTATGCGTTGATAACATCCATTTATTTCTCTTTTTAGCCTCATTCTTTTCCTCGACTCTGTTCATAACAGAGATAAAACGGAGAAAATGAAATTAGTGTTTATGGACCAAGTTAAGCTTTATTGAGTGCAATGTAATCGACGCTTCGTTCTTGTCATACCCTAGCGTGCCATAGTTCAATCAGTAGGACGAAGGCTGATTAATTCAAAGTTCTACTATATTTGATATATTTTTTGTGTTTTTTGTTTTGTTGGTTATTGAAAAAGTTGGTTTAGTCATCAAATGCAGGAAGGCTAATACCAATTAAAAATGTGAAAGATAGATCAAAGCGTAATTCAATTTTAACGACTAAGAACACTCAATCTTTTTGTGCATTTTTGTGGCTGATACGACGGAAAATATTTGCCAAGATAGCCAGGATCGAATCATAAGCCAGGACCAAATACGCTTCCAGAAACTGGCCACAACTTATTTCACTTCTTTCTGAATTAACACATTTGTAAATTTGTAGTAGTACTGTGAAATTCTATGGCCTAAATATAAGAAAAATGAACGCTTTGTCGAATTCCGAGTTTTGGCTAAATTGTTGTGTCGCAGAAAAAGTACATCAAAAGTAACACCCGACAAGGGGCTCGAACCCTCGACCACCAGCTTAAAAGGCTGGCGCTCT
>VFQN01000741.1_pt1 | contig 58896 bp, 76 predicted proteins | sample 3512371 | NCBI WGS metagenome assembly VFQN01 (sample SAMN10412370, study PRJNA504923) | tailings metagenome | isolation source: Replicate 2 from Balatoc abandoned mine | place: Philippines: Itogon, Benguet | collected 2017-08-28 | reverse complement strand
CGAACGCCCCTGCCATGCCATTACCCCCCTTCGTTGTGCGACTCACCTGGCCCCTCAACTTCTTGGGAACAGCGAGCCTCCTCCCCTTCCCCGTCCCCAACCTTGCGCCGTGCCCCCAAAGCTCAGCCGCTACAACTGCAAGAGGCAGTGCGACACATCACCTCCCCGCGCACTCTCCCAGACTCCAGTGCCCATGTCATGCCGCAAGTGCTCAACTTTTCGGAATTGCCGTCCGGCCTCCCTTACGCCGCACTGCAGGAAGCAACGCACCCCCCTCCCCCGCCCCACTGCCCACGCCATGCCCCTCCCCTGTGCCGCGCCTGCGGGAAGCAGCGCGGCATACCCCCTCCCCTGCCCCTGCTCCAATGCCCACGCCACGCCCCTCCCTGTGCCGCACCTGCGGGAGCAGTGCAACCCCCTCCCCTGCCCCAATGCCCACGCTATGCCCCTGTACCGCACCTGGGGGGGGGCAGTGTGGCATACCACTTTCCCCGGCCCTACGCCCATGCTATGTCCCCAATGCCCTATGACAACGAGAGCGCCACCATGGCTGCCCTGTGCCGCACCTGCGGGAAGCAGTGCGGCACGCCCCCACTGATGGGCTTGGACTTGTCGAACACGGCGTCGGGGCGCACGTACAGCACCTCGTCGCCAGAGGGCTGCTTCCACGAGGTAACGCACGCGCCGAACAGGTACATCTGTGGAGAACAGCACAGGGCGGGGCGACACTGGAGTGTAAGAGAGGTCGGACCGATTTGGGTTTGCGAGCTGACGGCAGCCTAGCACCCCTTTCGGCAGGAGCATGGCGCTAGCTGTGGATCCACTGCACGGCAGCACGGTGCGCCGTTGACGTGTTGAGGGCTGAGGGTCACGGACGGGGCCATGTGTTGATTGGGGTGCTGAGCTGTGCATAGTGGACAGTGGCCCACCGGAACGCAGGCAGTGACTATGACCGCATGCACCCTACCGGTACCCATCTGTGCTTGGTGTGGCAGGCTATCTAACTGCCTACCCGTGTGGTGCCCTTAGATAGCTTTTCAAACCCTAAGCCGCAGTGCTGTGCTCCTGCCCCACACCGGTAACCTGTCTTGGTGGACGCATGCCACACCCCGTCATACCCTATGCCTAATACCCTGTCACCGCTACACCCTGCTGGTCATTCATGCCCAGGTACGGCACGTGCGACGCACCTCGGCTGAGGAGCCGCACGAGTGCTTCAGCACCACCATGGGGGAGCCGCTCTTGCCCTCCTTGAACTCCACGCTGCCGGGGATGCCTGCGTTGTACGGCACGGTACGGCAGGGAGGGCGTCTGTGCGGATGGCGCTGGTCCGGTGCTAATTGCCGCTTCGCAGTGTCGCTTTGCTTTTAGGAACAGCATTCGGTGTTGCGTTGAAGGAGTCATGTTGCTGCCCCTGCTGCTGCAGTATGCTCGAGCACGCCCCCAGTGCGAGCAGCTACGGCTTCTACGCCAAGGTCATCTAACGCAGGTCAACATCGCAAGAGAGGTGCCCGGGTTACCCCTTGTGGTGGCGTAAAGGGGTGGTAAGTGCGAGACAGCGCGTGCCTGGAGCCACGACCAGGCGAGCGTGGACAGGAGTGCTCAGCATTTTGTGCCAAAATTGTATGCTTACCATACTTCGTGTTCAGGTCCGCAACCTGAGCGGCGCGCACGACGACGGCCCGGCGTGCAGTGGTGGCCCGGCGCGACGCCACGGTCGGCCTAGGATGGACGGTACGCGTGACACGACCGGGGCATAGAGTGGGTCACAGCTGTACAAGCATGCCGGGTGAATAGCAATTCAAATAGGAGAAATTGGGTGGACCAGCACGCAGTGCGGTTGCATCCTGTCCCGTCAGGTCGCCTTATCCCAAGCTTGTCGCAATGAGCATCGCTTGCCCCAGCACGTTCGATCACGCACCGAACGCGAGCGCTAGAGAAGCTGCTGAGGGCCATTCCTCTTCGTCTGGTAATGTCCAAGCGGAGAGGCAGTGCCGGCGTGGGGCGACTTCGATCGAGTTGAGGTTGGGACTTGCTGTCGACTAACTCTCCCAGACAGGGGAATGTCTACTTTGGGTGAGAAAGTACCTACCAGCGCATCTTCTGTCGCACATACTGTCCTTTTGCCGTGTACGACAGTGCAAGGATAAGACAAGGGGAGACCTTGCGAGTGCCTGAGCCGGTAACCATGGCCATACCCAAACAGTACTGGGAAGGTCGCCAGGGAGTCCAGAGCGCCTTTTAACGGTTCCCATAGGAGTTGCTGAGCCGCCAGCTCCAGAACATGGCAGGCAGGGTTGGGCCCAGTAGGCAGCCCAGCAAGTGCACTGTGCTCTGACATGCTGCTGCATGCTGCGGAGGGAGGAGTCACCATTCATGAAGTTGTCATGTTGTATCGTGTAGAGCCTGTCGTGTAGGGGCACCCACTGCAGCCTCAAGACCATGCCCTGTCACCCGTTGCGTGCAGCTGGCTCCCTTCACCCCGCCAACTGCCGCCCCTGAACGTAATACTGCTAGTGCTGGGCGTGCGCAATTCAGCAATAGGCAGGGAAATGACGAGCACAACAAGGTCATGATTAAAGTTGGCAACTGCTCCGTTTACAAACCACCGAGTTGCAAGCACACTTTTGCCACGTGTCCACCGCCTCATTGATGCAGAAATCCAGTCACATGTACAAGCACGCATCCATGGTTCAGTCAGCTTCTTCCGCGAAGCAGCAAGAACTTATTAAAGCTCCTGGGCCATCAGCATCGTCTGCGCCAGCCGGTATTGGTCCAATGCTCACACTGCATGTGCAGGTTCAGACGGGATCGCGTTACATGCACGGTGCCACCCCCCAGTCCAGACCGCCATTGCGCACACCTGCTAAGGAGAGGGTAATACACCCACTATTCACCACTACGCTCACGAAGGAAAGCAATCGTTGGGCACAGAAGCTATGCTGGGAAGTGCCATGCCCTACAATGCTAACTAGCCGCTTAAACCCCACCGCTTCATTTGAACACATGCCTGCCCATGGAGCCCCCGGGCCCCGTGCCCCACATGGCGCAGTGCAGCCCGTGCGCCGTGAAGCCGCCCTGTGCATACGCAGCCAAGGGCTTACTTCTTGCGCGGCCCCTCCAGGAAGCCCTTGGCCTCCAGGTACTTGAGCAGCACGGCGGCCTGCTCGGTGGGTGAGATACGCTTGCCGTCGCTGGTCTCCGCCTCGAGCATCACCTCAGCGTTCTGGGGCTCCTCGTAGGGGTCGTCAATCCCCGTGAACCCCTTAAGCTGCCCCGCCCGGGCCTTCTTGTACAGGCCCTTCGGGTCCCGCTCCTCGCAGATGTTGATGGGCACCTTCATAAACACCTCGACGAACTTGCCAGGGGGGACCCGGGAGCGGACGCGGTCACGGTCCCGGCGGTAGGGTGAAATGAAGCTGACCAGTGTGATAATCCCCGTGTCCGCGAACAGCTTGGAAACCTCGCCAATGCGGCGGATGTTCTCCTCGCGATCGGTGGCCGAAAAGCCCAGGTTGCTGTTCAGGCCGTGGCGGATGTTGTCGCCGTCCAGCAGAGCAGTGATCTTTCCACGCTCAGCCAAAGCATGCTCGAGCGTGCAGGCCACAGTGCTCTTTCCCGAGCCGCTGAGGCCGGTGAACCAAACGACACACCCGCGCTGTTGCATAGCAACCTCCTTGTCCTCCGTGGGCACAGCACCCTCGTGCCACTTAATGTTTGTAGAGGCTCCTACATCGTACGCTGTGCTAACAGCGCGAGCGGAGTCGGCCATAGCAGAGGCCAGGGGAGATGTCGCACGCAAGAGGCCAGGCGCAAACCTAGCAAGCAGGGAAGGCGCTGCTTGCATCATGGTGAAGTATGTATATAAAGAGTTTCTTTGAGGCCAGTAGGCCTGCTCGCCCGCTTTTGTTCTGGTACCGCCAAGTCAAACACGACACAAGTGCGTGTGCACGCCCTGAGCAACTAAAGACTGTAATAATTTGAATTTGTTGTTTGCACTATGTTGAGCGCGAGCCCGCCTGGATGCATGCAATAGGCGATTGCAACAGCAACAGGCGGTACACTCCCCTGGTGCTCCCTGCCCCTGCTCCACCCGCACCTCGTGCATGACTGCCCTCGCCGCCGACCGGTACAGCCACACCGCAACCGGAGATGACACACGCACCAGATGCCAGGCTGTATATGCACATTGGCCAAGGTCTAATGCTCATCGGACGCGCCAACAACTGGCCTTGTGTCATGCAGTGACGGCTGCCGGCTGGCCTGCACAAAGCTGCGCCTGGCGCCCGGATACTCATATTGGAAGGCTTTGCATGGATAAGGGTCGGTCTGTGTGAACATGATGTGAAGGTGCCAAGCAGTGGAACCAGGTGGAACTGTGCCCCTTCCAGCCCCTTCCAGCCTTCAACTGCACGCAGTTTGGGGGCACAGAACAGCTGGCGCGCTGGAACAGTGTGTGACCGCGCAGGTTCGCCAGAAGCGTCTTAGTGCCCTTACATGGCTACTACGGTGCGATACAAAATACGGTGTTGCATTGTTCAACAGTCAATCGAGGTCCAAACGCGATCAGTTCAGTCCGTTTTGCCACACACCGTACCCAACCGAAACAACCTTGCCTCGTAGCGCCCACCCGCCTTGGCTTCTGTTCAGCAACGTTGTTCCTGCACATGCGCGCTAGCTTACCCTGCACGGTACCTGTTTCATGAGGAATTAGCACACGACCAGGCGTTGTGCTGCCCACACCGCTTAGTCACGCGCGCTTTAGTGTTCACCCACAGGTACTGGGTCTGCACACAGAACCTACGCCACTCCTGCAGGGCAAGTCTACCCTCCCTTGCTCCCAACCTCGCTTACAAACCTACCAAAGGGAAGCACGCAAAGGTTCACGTCACGTAAACAAACTGCTGGCACCAGCACCCATGGCACATGGCAAGGACACTGCCAGCTAACACAGTCAGCTAAACGGCGGGGAGACGACACTGCTTCGTGTTTCATCAGCGCTTGAGGCACCACCGAGACGTGCAAAGCGTCAACTTCTTCCTGCTTCTGGAACCATACACCTGTTCGTGTTTAGCCCGACAAGTAGGCATGTTCACTCGCCCCCTGCACGCCGCCTCACACATCAATGCCCATCATTTGGCTCAATAACCTGCACCGCAAGTACGACGATAATCCAACTGCCGATAAACTCTTGGCACCTGTCCGGTGCCACCGGTTCGTCTACGAAGAGCTGCCATCTCCATACATCCAGCCCCACACGTGACCACATTAACGGTAAGCCCCTTCGCATAACGCCTCACGCACCGAAAGTGGTACCAGGCACTCCCAGGCGTTGGGCGCATCAGGGACACATCATAAGCAAAGCATCACGAGGCATTAGCCAAAACGGTCCACACTGGTGGACCATCCATCCTAAACGCTCACTCCCCATCCACTTCCACAAATGCTTACAACCGCCTGTAACGCTGATTAAGCCCCCTCAGTTTCCAGTACTTTACTATCCACAAATCCCGTCCTTTAGTGGGATCCCTCGCCAAGCAGCTTCATGGCATGGGCCATCTCCTCTGCTGTGGGACCCCTCAGTACATTCACGCCTGACCCACCAGCCAGCCCCTCCGTACCAACCCCCGCTAACCCATACGCACTCAAGTCGACTGCCTGCGCATGGGATGCCATGGGCGTCCCCCCGCCCAGCCCAAACGCCGCCGCCAATGCACACCCATCGCTGCTCATGATAGGTGACAGCGTGCCCCCTCCGCCAGCCCTCCGCCCTCGACCAGCCCCCTCCCCCAACCCAAGCACATCCCCGGTGCTCTGCCTTCCAGCACCTCCCCTGCCGTCGTCCCCTCCAGCGATCGTACTCCCGCGTCTTTCCTCCGACGCCGTAGGGCTCTCCCCAGATCCGGACGCTGGCCCAGACCCGGAAGCCCCGCCTGGCACGGCATCCGAGGACTCTCCCATGTCCGGTCCTGGCGACGCCCTGCTGCCCTCTGCAAGCCCAGACCGACGCACGCGCGCAGCCGCCCCCGCATGCCTGCCGTCCCCCTGCCTGCCGGGGCCTACGTCCAAGCCCGGGAGCCGCATCTCCGCCGCCGCCAGGACGGCACCATCACGACCGCCGCCGCCGCCGGCGGCAGCATTATCTCCGCCAAAGAGGCGCAGCGTCCCAGGGCTCGTGAGTGCAGAGCCCCTGCTGCTGGCCGCGCTTGCTGCCACGGTCGTGTGCGCACCCGACTGGGCACGGGAGGACGTGGCGGTCATGATGCCGCGGAGGGAGGACTCCAGGGACTGCCCCGACAGCCAGGGGCTACAAGGGGAGGCGACGCTGGCGGCAGGGAGGTCGGAAGATATGGCAGTGCTGGCGCGTTGGCTGTCACGCAGCGCGCCGACGCCTGCGCCGGCGCCTACCGGCGGCGGGACCCGGCCTGCGGACCCTGAGACCGGCACGCTGGGTGAGACCATGCCGTGGTCCGTCTGGGTGGGGCTGAGAATGGACAGGTTGCTGCGGGCGGTCAGGCCGCCACCAGAGCCACTGCCTAGGCCACCGCTGTTGGTGTTGGTGGCGGCGGTATTGGAGCCGGCGCGGGCCATGCCGCCGGGGGGTTTGGCGGCGTGGGCAGCAGCTGCTGCGCTGGCGGCCATGCCCAGCGTGCTGAACTCCGGCAGCATCGCGAGGAAGGTGGTGCCGCTGTCGTCGCCGCTGGACACCTGCGCGAGAAGCACCCCCGACCCCGTCGCCGTCACCGAGCCCGTTGCAACCGCGTTGGCGGCTGCGGCTTTGGCCAGCTCGCCCGTGTCGCTGGTGCTGCTGCCAGACGACGGCAGGGCCACAGGCAGCCGCAGCCCCGCTGCTGCGCCGCTGTCCGCGTTGCCTCCGCTTGCGCTCCTTCCCTCCGTGACGTCCCCCCTCCCCGTAACAACGGCCGTCGCTCCAGCAGCGCAACCCGCTGCGCCCGTAGGCATGACGGCGGCCGCACCCGCAGCCTGCACCGTTGCCGCATCCCCGTGCCCCTCCAGCGCCCCGTCTGCTACCTCAGCAGCTGCCCGACCCGCACAGTCCAGTAAGCCCTGTGTCCCATCAGCCTGCTCAGTCGCTGCCGAACCTCGCATGGCAGCTTCCGCCACCTGCGTCTCACTGCCGCTGAGCGCCAGCAGGCTAGCGGCAGCATGGTGCGGGTGCGAGGGCTGCCCCGGGGCGGGGGCGGAGGGCAGGTGCTGGCCGCCGGTGGCGCTGCCGCGGCGGCTGTTGCGCGCGGAGGACTGCGCCTGCGTGTTGGACTGTGTGCTGGAGTGGCACGTGGCACGTGCCTGGGCGAGGTAGCCCACGTCGCTGCCGCTTACGCGGCGGTTGGCCGCGAGGGCGTTGGAGGAAAAGGTGACCTCCAGCGTCTCCACGTGTGTCGAGGAGCGGTCGTCGAAGGCTCCGGCTGCCGAGGTGTTGAAGGCCGGGATGTTGTCGGAGGCGGAGCGCTCCAGCGGGGGGTGCTGGAGCTCCAGCAGGTGGCGGTGCGGGTGTAATAGCGTTGTGGACTCGTGGTTGTGGATGAGGTGGGATCTGGGGTCATGGAGGCCCACGGCGTGAGATGGCATGTACGCGTAGGCAGTGGGAGCGTTGGCGGTCGGAGGGGCTGCACTGGTGGGCTGTGGGTCAGAGGACGGTGTGCCGAAAAGCGCCAGCAGGCGGGGTGCGCCCACGGCCGTAGCTCCGGTGGAGGGACTACTGGGTTTGTTGGCTCCTGTTGGCACGGCTGCCGCACCGGCGTGCGGGTCGGCGGGGTTTGGAGGAACAGCATCAGACGGAAGTGGTGTGGCGGCTGCTGTGGCGAGGGTTGGTGGCGGCTCGTCTCTCGAGCGGAGGGGCGAGGGCAACGAAAGCAGGGTGCCGCCACTGGCGGATGTGCCGGTGACGCTGTCCGTCGCACCGCCCTCCCGGTATGCCTCCTCAACTGTCACCAACGGCTGCAGCCGCCCCGCCACACACGGCGGCGGGGACTGCGAATGGGAGCGGGTCAAGGGAGACCGGGGCGCCTCCGCCGCTGCCGGCCCCGACGACCTAGGCCCTGACGGAGGCCGTGGGCCGTGATCCCTCCCGTCAAGCGCCGCCGCCGCCTTGGGCGAGGACGTCCCGCCCGCCGCCAGCGTGAACGGCTGGTCCGGCGGGCGGGGACCGCCGTACGACGCGCCCGTCGCCGCCGCCATGACAAAGGAAGCACCTGGCGGCGGCGACTGTACGACGAAAGCAGGGCGGCCGCCGCTGCGGAAGCTGCCGCCGCTGGCGGGCGGCGCAGCGCCGCCGCCGCTGCCGTTTCCGCTCAGGCCGCTGAGAGTGCGGCGGCCTGGAGAGTGGATCGTAAGGGCGGCCTGCGGCTCAGAGGCACCGGAGCCTGAGTACTGCAGGCTGGTCAACGCGCCGTTGGCACCACCGGCGCCGAAGCGTGCGCGCGCCGATGCGGACCGCTCTGGCGGCCTGCGGCCAGCGAGGACGCTGGCGTTGAAGAGGGAGGAGGCGGAGCGGGTGCGCGACTGCAGCGCCGCGAGTGCAGCTCGTGCCGCGGTGGTGCCGCTGGGGATGCTGCCGCTGCCAGGTGACAAATGGCCCGGGGTGTGCTCCCCGTCAGCAACACCCCCTGCCCCTACGACGGCTGGCAACTGCCCCAATGCATCGACGTCGTAGCCGCCGCCGCCGCCGCCGCCGCTGCTGCCCTGCACGCGACGCGCGCGTGCTATGCCACGTGGCGACAGCGGCACGGACACGGCCAGCGCCGACGCGCCCGCCACGCTGCCGCGGGAGCTGCCGCCGTACGCGTAGGCGTGCTGCTGCGACGACGCCGGGTCGAGCCCCATCAAGTGCAACACGTCGGACAGCTGCGCGTGGTTGAAGCTGGGGTTGCGGGGCCCGCCGTGGACGGACCCGGAGGCGTGGGAGGCACGCCGGGGCACGGAGGCGCTGGAGAGGCCGCCGGTATGGTCAAGGGCGCCCGAGTTGGTGAAGACGGTGTGGGAGGTGTGGAGGGAGGTGCGGTGGGAGGAGTGCGAGGCGGTGGACAGCACGACGGCGCTGCGGCGGCGGTGGGCGGCGTTTTCGGATGAGGAGGGCAGGCCCACGCTGACGACGGAGCTGCGGCGGGTGGAGCTGGCGATGTGGCGCTGGTACCTGTGGGGGAAGAGGACAAAGGGGGCGAGGAACGCGTTGGGTCGAGTGGTGTTTGCAGCGCGACTGTAAGCGCCATAGGGCCCTGCGATAGGTGCCCCCTGATGATTAAGTTGGGTGCATCTGCCCGTACGGCCAGTGCCCGGCTCCCTTCATGTGTCCCGCCCTGCCCTGCAGCGCCTTGGGGGTAACTCACGTGCAGTGGAAGACCTCTATGCGCTCCGCAATGCCCTTGAGTTGAAACAGCCCCAGGCTGGTGGCGGTGACCAGCCGCACGGCGGAGGCGGAGGAGGTGCACGCTTCCCACGCCTCGGCCGAGCACAGCACCTGGGCAAAAGGGAAAATGATAGGACGTCAGCGCCAGGTTACAGAGGCCAAAGCGCTAAGGATAAGGAGTCGCGCTCCAGCACATCCAACCCTATGCGACCCGCCATAAACGACCGGCGCGCTCCTCCTTGCCTCAAGCTCCTTGCCCGGAAGCCCTCACACTCAACCCACATCCGCTGCGGCTCAGCGGTAAGTGCTGCGTCTAGAGAGGCAGAGCGCAAGCAACGGAGCCATGCCCTGCTTCTGCCGAAGGACCCTACACTCGACCCACATCCCTACCTGGCCCGAGCTCGCAGCGGCCGAGATGCGCGCCGCGCGGTTCATGACCTTGCCCCTGTACGTCATGCGCCCCGTGATCGTGTGCAGCTGCGCCACCACCGGCCCGATGTCGATGCCCGTCTTGAGCCGGGGGCCGCGGAACACGGTGGCGCTGGCCACCTCGCCCCCGCGCACCGGCACCGCCACCACCACCTCCTCGCACAGCTCGTGCTGCAGCAGCTCCTCCGGCCTGCGCGTGCGGCGCAACGGGAGGGCTGTGTCATCAGGAAGCGTGCATACCGGTACTAGCACAACACTACGCAGGCCGCCTTGCTCCGCGCTGTCACCGGTACGCTACAGCTCATCTCCCTGCTCAGCTGTCCTACTGCGTTCCAGCAGCAGCTACAACGAAAGTTGGCTTTCAGCACAGCACTGGCACGCAGCTGCTCATTGCTTTCAAACGCCTCCATTTCCTGCTCACCACTCCTCCTTGAGCATGAGCTCCTGCAGCCTCAGCCCCCACAGGATGGCGTCCGCGGGCGAGTGGAAGGCCGTGAGCATGAAGCCCTCCACGTGCTCCACCAGGTAGCCGCCCGCCTGCTGCAGCTCCGTTTGTGCTAGGCGCGTGAAGGTCTCGACCACATCCTGAAGAAGGGCAAAAAAGGCATTGGAGTTGCGAACGGCCTGTTTATGCGTCCGTACCGCATGGTAAACAACACGCTGAGATCCCACCGTGCATCCGTCATGAAACCCCTTGACCCACACGCCACCCGCCTGCAGCAGCTCGTACTTCCACGCCAGCAGCGTCTGCACCCCCACGACGTGCGTGAACACCACGGTGGCATCCCATGCTGCCCCCTTAACCCACACCCCGTAACCCACGCCCAACCCACCTGCATCAGCTCGTAGTTCCACGCCAGCAGCGTCTGCACGCCCACGACGTGCGTGAACACCATGGCTGCGCTCTGCACGGGGGCCGCGAAGGCGCCCTGGCTCCACACGCAGTGCGCGGTGAGCGGCCCGAACAGTGCCAGGCGGGCCGCCAGCCCCCTGTCCAGCGCCAGGTACAGGTCCATGGGGGGCAGCGAGGCGTCCAGCTGGTACTCGCCAAGGTGGCAGAACTGCGGAGGAGGAAAAGGAGTGGAGGAAGGGTCCTTCGGTAAGGTTGTGCGTGACGTTTTCATGATGTCGCTTTGCAGTGGGCTCACCCGCATCCCGTTAGCACGCAAGCGTCCTTGAAACGCCGGTAACAAGCTGCGCCAACCAGGCACGCTTTTAAAGATACTACCGCCAGTTGTCACGGATCTACCAGGCACGCCAACGCCAGCAGTTCCAGGTGCAGCTGGCAACGGTGCAGTTCAGCACGAGCTCCACTTCCTCACGACCCAACTAGCCACACCGCCTTAACCCACACACCCACCAGGCACTGCTCCGCCAGCAGCTCCAGGTGCAGCTGGCGGAAGGTGCTCTGCGGGATGAGCACCATGCCGCCCTGCCCTGCAGCGGCAGCGGCGGCCGCCACCGCCACGGCCCTGCCCGAGAACGCCATCCGGCTCCGCTGCAACGGCTCGGCCTCGAGCAGCAGCCGAGACGCGCCCACGGCGCACAGGCCCACGCGCGCGCGTATGCCGCAGAACGCCAGCTCGGCCTGGCAGATGGGACCGAGGGACCAATAGTTGCTGGCAGGTAGTCTGATGCACAGCATAGTGCACCAATAAGTCCAACGGCGCCCATGGCGCCAAGCACTGCCCGCTCGTTCCGGGACGCACCGGCTCAGCAAGAGGGTTCGTGGTCCCTGAAGGTCTCCCTCTCCAACGCACCGTACTGCCATGTTGGCATGTTGCCCAACACCGCAAATGCATTTTGCCCGCACTTCCAAACATCATCATAGGTACGTGCTTGGCAACCTCAATCAGCGTGCCCCCGTACGCGCGCACACCTTGGGGTTGGTGAGCGGGTCCGAGGGCACCCATGACGCCACGCACTGCTCCCCAAAGGAGCGCACGTTTGAGCCGTCAGCAACGGTCGAGGTCAGCGAGAACAGCTTATCGTCATCGGTGGGATCGGAGCCCTGCAGGGGGACAACGAGGGCACGGCCAAGAGTCAAAGCGGAAGTGGATTAATGCTACCTAAAGTAGCCAAGGCGGAAGCGGCACAGCGATAGCCGGCGCCTCTCCGCGGCGGAGGCAAGCCGGCCCAGCAATGCCCGTTGTTGTCACTGGCCGGACCACACGGCAAGCAGCTAAGAAGTCTGACGCACCTGGCCTGTGGCGGAGTCCCCTGTTGTGGATTTACTGCGCGGGGAAAGAGCGATGGGAAGGCGGGCACGGGGGATCACTGAAGGTCCTCAAAACGTAAGACGGCCGGATGGCAAAGCACTGCAGCGGCTAGCCACCATGCCGGGAAACCGCCACAATAAGCACCTCCGTGCACTAGTCTAACCCTCCCGTTCACTGCATACTATGCAGTGACCGGGGTCACTGAGACCGCTGCTTTTTCAGGGGGGTTTGACAACCCTGACACAGCCTCCCAACCCACATTTCCGCCAGGTACTGCGGCTTGAATTGTTCCATCTCCAGCACGCTGCGCGGCCACTTGAGGCCCAGCAGCCCCCGCTGCAGCTCCAGCGCAAATTCAACCGCGTCCCGGGGGCTGTGGAACGCGGCAACCACCACCTCCTCCTCCTCGCAGGCGCCCCTGGGATGGCGGGACGAGTGTTCGGGGGGCACAGACTGAGGTGCGGCGTTCGGATGGGCCCAAGCGCACATGCCTGCATACTGCTCTACCAGTGCTACGTGTCATTGCAATGGTATAGGCTGCATGCGAGCTGTTCAAGTGTAGGCACCCGGGCAAGTATGCAAGCATGACAAGAGGATCTTTGGACGCGACGGGCACAGGCGCGGCACTCAGCAGGTCCTTTCCACTCACCTGTACCCGCTGTGCCGTCGCAGCAGCCCGTCGACCAGGACACTGAACTGCTGCAACGCGCGCTCCGAGGCCTCCGAGATCAACGCCTCCCACAGCTCGTCAAAGTCCTGCATTTGGACAATGCTGCCAGATGTCATGACACGAGAAGCTACACGTTTTACAGGAGCGGATAGCCAACACGCGGGCATCAACCTTACTGACATGCAACCTATGCCTGACGCACACGCACCTTACATATGGCACATACCACCCATACTTGCCTGTATGCTGGCCACTACTATGGTGGTGTCTGGGTCACCCATAGGCGGCTTGACTCGGCCCAGCAGGTCCATGTGTCGCCGCTTGTTGCGCACCTCCCACGCCACCACGCCGCTCAGCAGCACCACCAGCCCCAGCACCACGCAGATCACCACCACCGCACGGCGGGACACGGGCGGAACGCGCGGCGCGGGGCGCCGATATGGCTGCGGGGAGAACAGGGCACAAGTGGCTTGGTGGTTGGAAGGCACACGGAGTTGCTGCCAACCGCACTGTACACACGCCAAGGCTCTGCGCCACGACGGATGACACCACGAGCAAGGATATGACGTGCAGACGCGCATGGCCAACGCACGCAACTGCAACCACAACCCCACCAGCCTGCTGGTAGCACCCCAGCAGCAGCAGCAGCAGCAGCAGCTTCACCAACCCTGGCCTACCTTCCCCTTGGCATCCCCGACCCGACAAACCGCTCAGGTACGCTTTCCCCACGCCCGCACCATCCCCAACCACCCAACCTAACCGCCTCCCTTGTGTCCAAACCCTCGTGCGTTGCCCAACCCCACCTACCGCAGGCGGGCTGACCGGCTCCACGTACCCCAGCTGCGACCTGTACAGCGGCAGGTACCCCGGCAGCCCAGTTGCCGTACGCTGCGGGAAGCGCGCCGTCAGGACCCCCAGGACCGCCGCCTCAAGCTGCGCCGCCGCTTCGGCGGCGCCCACCTGCCCGCTGGCCACCGCCGCCACTGCGTTAGACACCAGGAATGTGATCTGGTTCTGCCCTGGGAGGCGCAGCGGCGGGGCCACGTTTCGGCTGCCATGCTGCTCAGACATGGTGGCCTGCATCTGCGCCACGGAGCCGGGCAGGAAGCCCGCACTGACCCAGCGGTCCAGGTAGGCGGGGGCCCACTGCTCCGTGCGGTACGGCGAGAGCCCTGTGGGTACGGCACATGGGGTGCGGTAGCGGTGGCGGTGGTGGGGATTGGTTAGCAACGTGGTCGGAGAGGGTGTGGGTTGGCGGCCGGGCAAAAGCTGAAGGCGGTCAGACGTTGGGTGGCAATGCGCTGTGCGTTCTGACAAGGCCTGTCGGCAGCGGGCCCGGAGAAATGGACACTCACAGTTGCGCCGGTCGGCCATGTACTTGAAGCTGTTCTCCGGTTCGGACATGCTGGTGAAGAAGCGGACCACCTCGCCGACAACTGCCAGTGGGTTGCGGCTGCTCGCCACGCCCACCAGCCCGCCCTGCATGTACGGAGCGTACGACACAAGCATGTCGTACGACTCGCCTCCGTCCGCCTCCCCGTCTTGTGCAGCGCCGCCAGCCCCCGCTCCGCCGCTAGCGCCGCTGGCTGTGGTGTTGCTGCTGTTCCTGCCCATGCTGGTGCTCAAGCCGGAGGCAAGTACAGTACCAACAGTCATATCATCATCGCTGTACAGGTTCCTGTCCGTCTGCTCCTGCTGCAGCTGCAGCTGCAGCTGCCGTATGATCGCCGCGTCAATGTTCCCCGCTGCACGTGGGGCGGTGTACCGTGGCACCCTCTTGCCGTACGGGCAGAGGGTGGCGGTACATGGCTCCAACCGGCCGCTGGCACGGTTAAGTACGGTGGAGGAACCGGGGCTCACCGCCACGCCTAAGCTTGTGCGGACCACACTGTCGGGGGCGGCGTACCTCTGCGGGAGCAGTATGGGGAGGACGGAAGTGGAATCATCAAGAGGACAAGTACACAAACACATGGGGACAAATCAAGAGGACAAGTACACAAACACATGGGGACAAGAACACATGCGCAGGAGTTCGAGGCGCGTTGTGGCAGCCGACCGTTGGGTATGTGCGCCAGGATTGTACTGTGGCGGCAACGGTGCCGACGACAACATCACCGCAAGACATTGCGCTGTTTTGCCGGTCTACCGAAACGTCGCCCGCAGGTGCGATGCTGTCAGTCAAAGAGGTTGGTTCCTGGTCTGGGTAGGAATCCATGGCACGCACTGGCGTCCTCTTCAGCCTATCCACTGGCCGGTCACCGCTCCTGTGCCCACGCCGCTTCAACTGCTTCAAGTCGGTGGGTATCGGACAATGCGTCAGTCAGCTTGCAGGCGCACGCGATAGAATTTGGAATTATGCCGGCTGGATATACCCTTTGTGATTTTCGGCATTTTCTTCTCAACCGCAGTATACCGCACAGTCCGTACATGCAACCCGACAGTGTCCCCGCGCACCTTGAAGTGCCCAAAGGTGCCAACCGTCATGAGGCACTTGCCCTCCAGAAAGGAATCCCCCAACGTGCCCGCGTCCTCCATCCAGCACCGCCCCGCGTCCTCCGGAGGGCCCAACCGCGCCAGCTCCGCCACCACCTCAAACGCGCGTTTTAACCCTGCCGAAGTCACCAGGCTGGAGCCGTCCGAAGGTTCCAGTAACACGCCCTGGTTCGGGCCTTGGGTCTGCATGTACGGGGCTGCCACCATCAGTAGCAGTGCACGGCCGCAACCTGTGGCATGGACATGGGAGGTGGGGGTTCAAGGGCAAAGCGGCTGTTGCGCAGGGAAGGTCTGTGGAGCCGCAGAGACCAGGTAGAGGCCCCTCACAAGATGACTAACTGGCACCTGCAGCTTGGCTTTCCAGCCGCTGTGCTGGCAACCTCCTCTGCATGCCACGGCGTGTGCACGAAGGCAGCAGCACGTGCGCCACGCAGGCAGGCGAGCAGCAGCCTGACGCGTCCTCACTAGTAATGACAACCCCTGCCCCAGCGTCTCCAGTCTACCCCGCCCTCGCGCCTCCAGCCCCTCCTCCAAACTCACGTCCTGCGCGGGGCATGCACACGGGGTACTCCGGCTTGCCGTCGCCGTCGATGTCCGTCCCAGCCCAGCCAGCCCAGCCCCTGGCAAGCTGCAGCAGCTCCTCCCAAGTGGCAGGCACGCTGGCGTTGGCCGCCACGAACGCGTCAGCGCGGTACATTAGGAAGAAGCCGGCGCCATTGACCGGGATGCCGTAAGTTGACGTGACATTCGGGGAGGAGGTAGCGTTTGCGTTGGAGGTGGTGGCATTGGCGGTGGTGGCACCTGCGATCTGGGTCGCGTTCGTGCCGTTTGCGGTTCTGCTGCTGAAAGAGAGCTGCTCGAACATGGCGGAATAGCCGCGGTAGAAGCGGTCGATGCGGAACCAGTCTAGCTCAGCGTCCTGAGTGATGAAGCGGTCCAGCGGGGCTAGTAGTCCCGCCATGGCCCATTCGGGCAGGGACTCGCCGTCCATCAGGAAGGCATCATGGTAGCTCAGTATGGAGTGGTTAAATTCGCTGCCCATGTCCGCATAAGGTCCCGCATTGAGGGGTGTATGGTCGTCAACGAAGACACGGAACGAGGGTACGTAGTTGGTGGAGCCTGGGAATGAGTAGGTGGTCGGGTGGGTAGCGGTGTAGTTTGGGTAGGCGGCGGCCACAGTTGAGAGTAGCAGTACGACGCCGCGGATCGGGGTGAAGATGTTGATGACCTGGCGGAGGGGCAGGAGAAGCGGGAGTAGAGTGGTAGCGGAAGCGGGAAGGGGGAGCAGGTGGAGCAACACCAGGTGGACCGAAGGGGGCTGACTAACGAGCACTTCTAAACTCGTTGGCAGCCCTGCCCGCCTTCAAGGGGCACCTCGATAACAGTTTCGTATCGACAGTCTTAAGTGGCACTGCCATGCGCGACGCGCTGTGCGACTTACCCCTGGCTCCCATTGCTGCGCGCACGTCGAGGCCTCACGGACCAGGGACTGGGCATCAGCAATGGATGATGTGAGGCATCTGGGAATAGAGGAGGGTGCGTCAGGAACCAGCTGAGGTGCCTGGGCTCCGCGCACAAGACTAAGGGCTGCATCCATGTCCACTTACGTCTGGTCCAAGCGGGACAACACTGAGGTGTCGCAGTATCCGACTGCAATAGGTAGCTGCTTAAGCGATAAAAGCAATAGAAACTGAGCCGCCGCGATAACGAGCGTAAACCCCCTTCGGCAGGACTCCATCACTCTGTATAGTTCCCCATGCTGTTACTCGGATACAGCTACATCTGTGCGCCTGCCGAGCCTCCAAACCATAGCTGGCTGCTTTGTGCCCGCACGGGGACTCAGCTGGAGGTCTGCAGTCCGGGAACGCTCGTGCAAGTAGGACTAGCAGAAAGTAGTTAATGTCTTCCTTGCTATCAAAGTTTCAGCAGCAGTGAGCACGCCTTCCCGTTTATTAACATTTTAACGGGGGCACGTTGGCTTGGGTCCAAGGAGTCAATAGAATCAACTTCAGTAAGGCTTCTGAATATGTTGCACTAAGGAGAGAATGTAGAATGTCACCTGTGTCAGGCAGGCTGTACTGCGGAACAGCCAGGCCCTACCCGAGCAAGCCAGGCTCCCTCCAGGGGTATGGCTATCTACTCCAAGCATATATAAGATGCAAACAGTCCTGTTACTTGTCGTCCCGGCTGCCGGTGCGTGGGCGTCACGAATAGTGCTCAGCCGAGCTGCCCAAACAGTCCTTCAGTGGCTCCTGGCAGATCGCCCCAGCCAAAAGTACAATGGACTTGACAGTAAGTCACAGTCCGTGCCGGAGGGGAACAAGTATCCGCAGGGCCCCTTGGGCTGCACCTCGTCGCGCTCGTGATGACTCGCTGAACTTCGTGCTCGCTGTATGCCCGCAGGCTTGGTTTCCTTCTCTTCGTGCCTCATTGCTGGTGAGTTACTGTGGGAACCGCAGCGACCTTAGGTTCACGCACACGCACGCCAGGGTGGCTACACAACACTGCCAGTTGCACTTAGTCCACATGGTTTGCTTCGATGAGCTGTGCACCTTGCCTCGTTGCCTGGCACCTAGTCCTTCGGCCGTGTTCACAGCCTGATTTCCGCTCGTGCCAATGGCCGTCTGTTGCAACACCCACTCTTCGGACGGAGGTTAGGCGCCCTAGCGACCAAAGCAGCTAAGCCGTTGTGAGGCGTTTCCCATGCACCTGGTCCTGCTGGTGCCCTACCACACAGCCCGCCGTGCTGTCGAGTCCGAGCTCCCAGACGCCTACATTCATGACTACCTGGCTCGTGGGCTGTGCGGCAAGGAGGCGCTGGAAGGTGCCCGGCAGGTGAGGGGTGACCCTGGCGCCCGGGAGGGCCGGCCACCGTGCAGCTTGCGCGGCAGCTCCCAACCCACATGCTAGATGCTACTAGCGAGCCTTGACTCCGATGCCTTGCAACCTTCCCACAAACATTTATGTTTAACGGTGCTTGTGTGTGGCTGTAGCGTGTGCGTGCGCGTGCCTGTAGCGTGCGCGTGCCTGTAGCAGCGGCTCCTCGCCTTTGTGCGGTTCTGCGGTTTGCAGGGAAGCACACCCGTTGCACGGTATGCGTAGGAGGAAGCGGTGCTCGCTCGCTGCCCCGCATTCCACGGCACCACACCATGCGATGCCCTGCGCGGCGGTATGCCAATGTGCGCATCCACGGCACGCCATGGGGCCTGTCTGTCGGCCACCGCAGTGCCTTGCTGGTGCCATGGCACGCGAAAAACGTGCTGGACGCCAGTGCCATTCAAGCACGTGCTGAATAAATCTCTCACAACTGCTATGCTGTAGCAATAAACCGCCCCTCATCTGCCGGTGGGTGCTGCAGGAGTTTCAGCGGCACCACCAGCAGCAGCAGCAGCAGGCATCCCAGACGGCAGTTGCAACCGTGGGCACGGGCCCTCCCGGCAAGAGCATCTCGTCCAGCGCCACCGGCGGCAGGAGGCCAATCGCCCGCCTGATCATGCGAACACTGTTCTTCGACGACGGTGCGTTGTGAGCTGCGTAGTTTAATTGCCTCCGACTCATGCAGCGCGTTTCACCGTAGTGTTTTGCTTTGTCGTCGCTGATCTGTCGTACCGTAGTATCAACGGCTGGGCCGCTGCGCTGGTGCATGCGCCTCTGCTCCTGTACTGTACCGAAACCATACCGACCGCTCCAATACCCTGGGTGGCATTCTGCACATGGAGACTCCGCTGACACGAGGGCCTCTGCTGCCTTGCTTCCCATGATGACCAACCATGCATGCCATATGCAGTCGTGCGTGTCGCCACGTGGCGGTCGGAGGGCCCAGGCGCCGGCCCCGCCGCCGTGCCGTGCCATGTGCCGCTGCTGCGGGCCTGCAGCGCCGCGCCGTGCCTGCAGGTGGGCTGGGGCCGGGGGCTTTAGATACGCATTGAAATGGATGCGCGTGGATAGGCTTGGTGCAGGACCCTGCCATTGCGCCGTGAAGCGGTCATCATCAGATGGCCGCTCCGCGGCACCGTGGGTCCTCCGCGGCCCCTTCTCACGCCCTTTCCCTGTTCCAAACATACGTGGCCCTTACCCCACACACACTGTCACACGACCCGCGCCGCTCCGTTACACTCTGGCCGGCCGCCCCACCTCCACTCAGCAAACCAGCGTGCGATTGAGCGTGAGCAAGGTAACGCACCGGTACCTTTGCGCACCACTTTTCCTCTCGCTCCCACGTGCTGACGCTACCCCAGGTGGTGCTGCTGGGCGCGGGCCTGGACGCCCGGCCGTGGCGCCTGGCTCTCCCCCCCGGCGTGTCCTGGTTTGAGGTGGACCGCAGCGACGTGCTGCGCGCCAAGAAGCGCCGCCTGCGCGAGCTTGGCGCACAGCTGACCCACGGGTCGGCCTGGCGCGGGCCAGGGACGACCCGCGGGTCGTCCTTGTCTGGGGCGGCGCTGACCCATGGGTCGGCCAGGCCTGTGCCACTCGGGCATGGGGAGCACAGCGGGGAGGACAGCAACGCGGCGGGGCAGCAGCAGGGGCAGCAGCAGGGGCAGGTGGGGCAGGGGTACCCATTGTGGTGTGCGTCGTGGACTGGCGTGGCGCTTGACCTGTGCCACGCCGGGTGGGCGAGGCAGCTGGTGCGCGCGGGGCTGGACCCGGCGCGGCCCGTGTTGTGGGTGCTGGAGGGGCTGCTGTACTACTTCGACCAGGCCCAGGTGGAGGCCATCCTCAAGGTATGTAGGGAACCGCACGGGGCCGGGACTTGTGCATGCGGGCGCGCGGGCGAAGTGGTTGCAGGACAAGAGCTGCTCACCTCCCCGTCATGATTGCACGGCCGAGCAAGGAACCCCCAGCTGTCCACGTCCTGCGCAGCACGGCGTTCGTGCTTGACGCGCAATTCGCGACGCACCACGGTATTCCTGCATGTACAATGCGTCGCAAGGGTTGCGCAAATGACCCGCTTCCCTGGCGCGCCGCGTGTCACCTGCCACGTGCAGGAGGCAGCCTCCGTGTCGTGCCCCGGCAGCATCCTGGCAGCCTCCATCCTGTGCACGCCGCCGCCAGCCAGCGCGCCGCATAACACACCGGCACCAGCACCACCAGTTGCAACTGGTGGTGCTGCTGCTAGTGCTGGCGCTGGTGTTGCTCCTCCAGCTGGAACCGCGACCACGGGTGACGCGGCGGGTCCGACCGCTGCAGGGGCCTCCGGTCGCGAGGGCAGGGGGGACGCCTGCAACGGGGTAGCTGGTGCGGGCCTGCAGCCACACGGGCAGGCCGCTGAGAGTGAAGCAGGAGCGGGCAAGCTGGAGACGGAGGAGTCGAGACCAGCAGCAGGGGCGGCAACGGCGGCCGCGGGGTCCGGGAGCGTTCAGGCGGTTCGTTGGAAGCTCAACGCGGAGTTCAAGTGGCGCTGCCAGGGGCCGCCGGAGCAGGTGGGCCCAGGGGCTGTGGGTGCTGGTCCACTGGGGCAGGCGGGTTTCGATTGGCCATTGTCGACGGAGCGTGAGGCATTCAGCGGGCGGGGCGGGGGGGGGCGATGCTTGCGTCCACCTTGGTGGGCCTCCATGCTATCTACTTCAGCGCTCATGCAGCCATGCGTTAACTGTATGTACGCCCAAGCACGCGCTGCCAAGGCCATGCAAAGCCCCAGGGAGCGCCCCTGCCGCACGCCCAAAGGATCACCGCCGCGTTGAGGCGTTTGGCTGTCACGGCGTGCTTCAGCTATCTTCCAAACCCCAGCCCATGCGTCTGCTTGCCTCGCAGTTCTTCGGGCGGTGCCTGTGGCGCAGCGTGTCGTGTGCCACGTGGACAGACACGGCGCGTTCGTACGGCCTGACGCCCGAGCCGGCGACACGTGCCTCCGGGGTCACGTTTCTGGTGGCTGAGCGGGCGTGAGTGAATGCATGGGCGGGGGTGCGAGCAGCGCTGCGTCACCAGTCAGTGATGTTGACAGGGGCCAGCGGCCGGAGTGGTCGGAGCGGGACAAGGACTGATTGGGGAAATGGCAACAGCGCTACAGTAAGTCAGCGTTGTCCTTCCTGTTCCTGTTGATCATTGGAAGGTTGCGAGAGGGTCGGGGGGATAAGGCTAGGCAGGTGGTTGCAAGGGTAGGCAACGTGTACACAGTTTTGGAACGGGATGTAGGAAAAAGGCGAGCCTGGCAGCAACACCACCGGTTGCTGACCTTGTTTTGGAAGGGAGCCATTTCCTGCGAGGGAGCCAATTGAGAGGCATTCTAAATAGGAGGGGAGTGCTGGGGTACACGAGAGGGGTGGCCGCTGTGCAAGCGTGCAGCTGTGCGATCTTCGACGTGATTGCTGTGCGTGTACACTTATTTGGGTACCGGTGTTGTCTCTCTCACAAGCAAGGATGATACTACTTGTGTTCATGCATTTCATTGTGGCGGCTGCTGGTTGCGGCTGTTCGCGACTCTAATTCAAGCGTGTTAAGGGAGCGTTGGGTGCCGTGTTACCGCTGTGTTCGTCACGCCGCTGGACCAAATTGGCGACACCTCTGGCGCTTGGGAGCCTCGTACAACACGTGTGCCCCTAGCGCACCTAAGATTGTTGCCCGGTGCGGTTGGCAGCAGGCCTGTGATCAGCTGACCAGCGATGGTTCCTGGAGATTTGGAGAGCACAACAAGGCTTTGCTCGTTTTGCTCTCTTGTTGTGCATGGGGAGGCTTGCGCCTCCGGCTCACTGAGTTTGCGAAGGGGTCATGGATCCTCGCCAGGTTACACTGACTGGCTTTCTGGCCGCCGTGTGGACCGCTTGGACTAAGCAAGCATATGCGGCCCTCAAGAGGTTGCCATATGGTTCACCGGGTGTTCGACTACCCCTAAAATTGTTTTGCCCTGGCACGTGGTGGCCCTAAGCCCACGACACGTGCGCGGGTTGTTGCACTTGCGGATGGAAGGACTCTCGCCGTGTAACCTAACGTTGGCTTGTCGATGTGCTTCAGCCTTCTCGGAGTTGCTGTGTAACGCTGCCAGCTGACTAAGTAGGGTGCCACGTGGCTCGCAATTATAGTGGCACGCGAGCTTGTCCTCGTTTCTTACACCAAACGTTCCAAATACATCTGGATTCTTGGGCGTGGGACGCCTTGCACCCGCGGTGCTCTGCAGCTACTTGAGATAAACTTAACTGCGGTGTACTTTCAACAAACAGCAACATTGGTACAACCGGCTCCAACGGAGGACCTTTTACTGACTCGTGCCACCAACCCCATACCAAACAGGGCCGCCACCATCGATTATGCTGTGCTAGGCACACACCCGACACACGGGACCAAATCAACCAATGAATTTCGTGGAGGTGTCATCCTAGGATCTGCCCGAATCAGGGGCTAGTAAGCAGTGCGTCGACGCGTTGGGTTGGCACGGAACAACGGTTCAGCAGCAGGGCACGCACAAAGGAGAGCGGACCCTGGGGACTCCAGCTGCCGCCCAACCACGTCTCAGTCAGGCTCCACGGATACCCTCAGTCTGTTTAGTTCAGGTTCTCAGGTACCAATCAGAATGTGCTATAACCCACGGGGCGGCAAGGCACACACTGTCACGTCCACGTCATGCGAGTCAACGCCGTACCTCTATCACTGACCTTGTGTAGCGCTAATGGCCAGAACTATTGCTCGCTTCTAGCCCAACAGACTAAAATGCTATTGCCCAGGCGCGTCGTAATCAATCAATGCCCAGCTGTTATCAGCTGATCCCGGCTGTCAAAGGTTCAAAGCAGCCTGCTATCAACCGCACTGCAGGTGTACGGGTCTAAAGGAAGGAAAGAGAGCGGTAAGTCGAACACGAAGCGCTAAGGAGGTTGCTATCTACGCCTAACTCACTAGAAGTATTCCACCAATAGGTGTACGTAGCTGATAGTACCTAATTCCTGCCGTCGCACACCGTTCCTCGTACTCATCGCTGCCATGCGCACACGCATCCCAACCGCAGCCGCAACCCACACTGCCAGTGACCCCTCCTGCCGCGTTGCATACATAGCAGCCACGGCCTGCTCCCATGGCCTTTCGCGCGCACAGCACCCCAAGCCCACCTGCACACCCAACTAGCAGCAAACCACCTGCACACCACACGTCAGCCCTTAGGCCACCAGCGCCGTAGCTACGTGCACCATGTGCTGCTGCTGCTGCTGCTGCTGCCCGCCCATGCCGCTGCCCTCCCCAGCCATGAGCCCTTTGATACGGTGGTACCGCACGTACACGCAGCGCAGAGGCTCCTTGAGCGCAGGGGTCAGCTCCGCACCGCTGGCGGCGCGGTAGGCTGCGGCCACGTCCTTTAGCTGCCGCTTCAGCACCTCCTTCTCGCGCTGCAGCGCGGCACGGTCAAGCTGCTGCAGGGGCACCAGGTGCGCGGACGCGGCAGGGGAGCCCAGCGGCTCGACGTGGAGCGAGGGCGGTCCGGAGGAGGAGCCGGGGAGCAGCGACACGCGCAGGTGACCGGCAGTCCCGAGGAGGCACGGGGAAGCGGTGGCGGAGGGGAGGGGCTGGTTTTGGTGTTGGTGAGGGTGTTGTTGCTGCTGCTGCACCAGTAGCTGATGGTGGTGGCGGTAGTAGGAGGCCGGGCAGGAGTTGCGCGGGGCGAGGCCACCGCCGCCGCTGCCGCGGGGGCTGCCGCTGCCGTTGCCGCTGCCGCCCATGGTCTGGCGCCGCTGCGGCGGCGGCGCGCCCACTGGGCCGCTCTGCGGCGCAACCGGCCGCACGACCTGCTGCTGCTGCTGCAGGGAGTGCTGGCCGTGGTCCGTGTGTCCGCCCATGGACATGCGGCGCTGGGGGAAGGCCTCCGGTCGCTGCAGTGGCCGGTGCTGCAGCTGCTGGCCGTGGCCGTGGCTGTGGTCAGCGCCGCCCTCCGTGACACGCTGGGCCGCCCCACCAACGGAGCCCGGGTGGCGCGCGGTGTGGCCCACCAGCACGCCCGACGTCTTCACGTCGACGCCCTTGAGCGCCGGGGCCGCAGCAGCCAGGGCCCTCTCAGCGGCCCCGCCGAACCCGGCCGTGCTGTCCGCCGAAGCCTTGTACGGCACGACGGTCTGCCGTACGGCCGACTTGCCGCTGCCGTACGCCGTTGGCTGGGCCTTGATGATGCAGATGACGTTGCCGTCGGCGTCCGCCGTGGACTCGGCGTCGTCATCACCCATGATGTGCTGCTGCGCATTACTGTTCGCCGTAAGGATCAAATTGTTCGAGTTGCTGCTTCGGGCAGATGCGCCCGGGGTCTTGGTTTGCCTGCGCCCGCCCTCCCCGACGCTATCCCCGTCCTCTGCAGCCCGCCGCGGGCTGCGGGGGCTTCGTGGGCTGCCAGACCGCCGCCGGGGCACCACCTCCACCAGCCTCTCCAGGAGGGGCTGCCGGCGGTGCTGCCGGTGGGCGTCGGTGTGCTGGTGCTCATGTGGGTCGAGCAGGGTGGTGTGGCAGGGGATGTCCCCGCTGGCCTGGCTGTCGCCGCCGCCGCTGGTAGTGGTGGTGGTGCTGGCGCCGCCATCGGTGCCGCTGAGGCAGGCGGAGGAGGAGGCGGGGCTGAGCGGGTCCGAAAGGGAGCTGACGGCGGCGCCGGAGGCGGAGGTGATGAGCTGCAGCTCGGAAGAGAGGGAGGCGGTGAGGGAGAGGGTGGACATGCATTCGGCAGCGTCGAAAAAGAAGTCTTCCAGGTCTGAAGGCTCGGAGAAGAGGCAGCTGGTGACGGAGTCAGACACCATGGAGTCCAGGGCAAACAGGAAGGTGCTGTCTTGCATGTAGGGCTCGAAGTTGGGGTCGGAGGCGGGCTCGTGCGGGTCTGGGAAATGGTGGGAGCGGGCGGTTGCAGCGGGCGCGGTGGTGATGACAGCCAGGTGGCTGGGGTGGTGGTAGTGGTGCGCGGAGGATGACTGATGCTGGTGGCGCTGGTGGGAGTGGTGCTGGTGCTGCAGCTGCAGCTGCGCCGACGCTGGCTGCACCGCGTGCTGCTGCTGGTGCTGTTGGGACGCCTCCGCGGCCGCCTCGCATAGCGCCTGCGGCGTCACCACGGGCACGTTGCGCGCGAGCGTGGGGTTGAAGATGTGCAGCGCGTTAGACACCAGCGTCGCTACAGTCTCCTCCGCCAGCCGCAGCTCCTCCGGGCCCGCGGCAAGCGCGGCCGGGAACAGGATGGGGGCGAACGCCATCGCAACCTGCAGGAGCTGCTGGTCGAAGCGGCGTTGCCGGAAGCAGTACTGCTGTAGGAAGAGCAGCAGCGGCTTGATGGTTGCGAGGGTAATGTGGTCGACCTATGGGAATTGGGGTGGGAGACGCGGTTTTCATGTCAGGTCGGCAGTTGTCGGGTCGGGAGGTAGGTAGCACCGCGACCAAATCGAGGCAAGCGCCAGGACATCCAAGACGTAGACCTAGATTTGTTTCTTGTCTACTGCTTACCAGGCTTGTTGCGTCATTCAGGGCTGCAATGCGGACCTCAATGGAGGACTCGTCCTTGCAGGCAGAGAGGAACTCCACCTGGAGGTCCCAGCCGAACAGCGGGTCTGGTAGCTCCTCAAGCCAGCGCTTCAGCAGGCTGCCGACCTGCGATTTGGGTTTTGGGTGCAGCGGTTGCGCACGCCATTTTGGCAGGTGGCCCAAATGCAGATAGCGACCAAGCTCGCAACCCACCAGAACTGGAGAAGCACCGTCTAGAATATCCAAATAGGACGCGTTGGTGTCGGCTTGGAGTTGCGCCTTGAGGGCGCTGACCATGCCGGACCGGGATTTCCCCTCGAAAACCCCTGGTTCAGACAGGCCGTTGCTTGCGAGCCATCGTAGGATATCAGCGAGGACTTGGGGCACCTCGGAGGAGGCGCGCTCGCAGAGCACCTGCGTCGGCCCGTGCCAGTAGCGTCACGTCTTAACCGACCGTCCGAAGCTGACTGAAGAACCCTATCGCCAGGTCCCCGCTCACCTTGAGCGCAACCCCAAACACTGGACCTCGTCTGGGGGAATTCATGGCTGCAGGAGCACGGTGTTTGCTCCAGGTTTCGCTGCACGGATTTGCGACAGGATTTAGGCTACCTGCGCGTGTAACTTATCGTCACCCAAAGGGTCAGGGTGACATGAGGATGCGTGGTTTATACAGCTATGTGAAGGTGCGCGATTTCCTCCGCTGGCGATTTCCTCCGCCTATATGTTGTCGGGCTGTACGGCGCATGATAGCCAAACTTCACGCCAAGCGCTCCCGTACAATGCTGGGTGTATCTATTCTGCATGATAACAGCTGCTGAAATGGTGACTGTGTCAATCAGGCTCGCGCATGGTCCAGTCCTCCCCTGGGTGGAGGTGTCCAGTTGCCTGGATGCCTACGGCTGCAACTGGGCTCTTCTCTTCGAGCAGTTAATCGGTGAAAGAGCCAACAGAGCATTGGAATAATGGAAGAGCCCAGCTCCATAGTATCGCAGTCGCGGATAGTACAGAGTACAGAGCAGTACAGTCCCACGCAAGGGGCCGCAAGGGCACGCCTCCCTCACCAGTGGACTGGGCGCCACATGGGGGAGGCAGGTGCACGAATTGGCCGTTTTTGACCCCCCTGGAAACCTGGGTTTGCCATGGCGTCCAGGATACGTAAGCGTATAGCCTTTTAATATAGCATAAAAGTAAACTTTACGCTATGTGCACGGGTCTGGACGCCCTGGCGGCGAGGGTCTGCCAGGGGGTGACTGGGCGCTACGTAGAGTAATTTAAAGGCGCAAAAACCAATATTGCAGGGCAGCCACCGTGACTGCACAACCCCCAAAGCTTGCCCCGCTGCAATTGCTACACCAGGGCGCCATGGCGTGCCCAACAACACAACGCCAAGCATAGTTGCCATGGATGGTACCGCATGCCACAATGGAAGTGCACGCGCTCGGGACAACCGTCATAAACCTGTGGGCAAGCACTCAAGGCCTATCATGCATGCTAGCCCCGCGCCCAGGGTGGCTCCCCTGTGGTGACCAATTCAAGAGCAGTCACGGACCGCAATACACCACGCAGCAGGACCATCCGTTTGTTCCTTCAATGTCGACGTAGAGTCGTCCCAAAATTGTTTATAGTAGGCGTGCACTAGGGCCTTGCCACCATACCGTGCAAGGCGCGCTTGCCCCCTTACCATGCAATCCTGCGCTAGTGGTGGTACGGCACCCCCCGCAGGATGGTCCATGCACGGTAGAGCTGCTCCATGAGGACCACAACCGCAACCTGGGATGGAGGCACGCGGAGGGGTGTAGTGGGCGAGGGTTGGTCAAGAGTGCGGGAGCATACGGCTGCTAAGCACTACAGCGCTGCCGGGGCAACCATCTCGCAGCTGGTGCAGCTTAGGGCGTCTCATTGGACTGGACAGCGGAGGGCTATGCGGCATGGCGCATGGGGGTACGGGACATTACTGCTCTACCGCACGGGAAAGATGCACGTGAGGCAGCAAGGCAGCATGCAAACATGGAAAAGGTGCACCAGAGAAGGAGCGGCACGCATTATGCTCCTCCTGGTGTGCGTGGGAGCCTTAGCAAAAAGCTGCCTCAATCTGTGCGTAACCCCAGCGCAGCCCGGCAACAAGTACAGGTGTTTAGGTGTGTAGACCACACTAAGCAAGGGCATGCCGGAACGGCCGTACGCAGCATCAGGCAAGACCGTAGTATTGGGCTGGCACAGGAAACCTGTGTCGCACCCGCGTGCCGGCGCTTGCCTCCGCTACAAACACACCCCACCTCATCATTGCACATTCTCGTTCCACCCGCGCACAGGTGCACCCAAAGTCATGACAGCGAGGAATCAGGCAAGGGGCAGCCTCACACCAAAGCGCCAGCAACCACTGTGCAATCCGTGCTGTACCTGGTGGTTGAGCACCATGACTGAAAGCCGAATGACCTTATCCGCACGTGCCCGTACGGCATCGCTGTGGCCGTACGGTCCCCCGATGCAGAAGGCCAGCGGCCGGCCGTCGTCCCCGGCGGCTGCTACCAGCCGAGCCAGGTCCTCGCTACGGAGCTGTGGGCACGGAAAGGGTGGCATGAAAGGAAGGCGTGGCAGGGTTGGCGTGTGGAGAAGGGACGGGCCTGATGTGAGCAGCAGCGCCGTGGGCGTGAAGGCAAGCTAGTGGTTGCTGAAGAGAGCACGATGCGAGTGTCACGGCGACGCTGCATCAACTGAAACGCAACGAGATGTCAAGAAGGGAGGGAGTGTGGTCTCCTGTACGGAGGGAGGAGCGAGACGAGCGCTTGCGGCCACAGATGTGTTGCAGTTTTGGTCTTGCATTGGCCACTCGACGTGTGCATGGATTGGTCCTGGGCCTCCTAACGCCAGTGGCAACCGGCGTACAGCCGACACTCCTTGTCCTGCCTTAGGCTGAACTTGTGCGCGCTGCCCACCTCCTGCCCTTGGTCAACACGCGACACCCACATCCGCGTCTGCCCCACAGCTTGCCCCCTCCCTTCCTGTACTGTCCCCAACCTCGTCCCTGCCCCACTGCTGCCTTCTGCTGCCCAACACGCCCATGTCCCATGCCGTACCTTGCGCCTCACAAACTGCCCCAGGAACTACAACCACTTACCGACCTGCTGCCCCTCCTCGTCCAGCCGTACAGCCCCTTTCCCGTCTCCCCTTGTACTTGGGCGTTGTGAGCTCTTACGCTGCTCACGTGCCCACTTCCTGCTCCTTCTTGTCCAGCACCACTACGCAGTCCCGTGGGTCCAGCGCCTCGCACCGTCTGCACCACCCCAACTCCCTGCTGCCCTGTCCTGCCGTCAACGCGCCCACACTTGCCCGCCTCTTTCCCTCGTTAGTCCAGCACTATCTTACATCCCCGCCTTCCCTGCGCTTGTGTTTCTGGTTCCTACGCACTGCCCGCATGCGCCCACCTCTTGCCCCCGCTCGTCCAGCACCACCACGTAGTCCCGTGCGTCCAGCGCCTTGAGCACCTTGTCGCCCTCGGCCTCGCGCTGCACGGCGGGATCGGGCGAGTTGCGCGGGTTGGGCTTGATGGTGACGGAGGTGAAGGGGGCGTACCTGGCGGGCGGGAGGAGTAATGGGAGGAGGAGGTCAGGGAGGTAGGGAGGTGAGGGGACCGATGTTTGCCGAGGTAAGGCGCCTTGAGACGTTTGGGGGATGGGGCAGGAGGGTGGCTTTCATGTGGGCATTCAAGGGTGCGTCTGCGCCAGGGCAGCAGATGGTTCATGGGGTAGGGGGGATGCTTCGCCTGCGAGGCAGAGCACCAGCAGGGCGGCAGCAGAGCATTTGGGGCAAGGGGGTCGCGAGGACTTCAGCTTGTGACATAAGTAAACAGGGGACAGGAATAATGTGCAGCTGGACGTGTGGCCTGGCTGCGCGTTGTGACGGTGGGTCATGCGGATTCGCAGGGTGATGTACATACGTATTGTAAAGTGGAGCTGCTTCTTAAGCACGGTACGACGTGTCGGAAGTGTGTCGGGGGGAGGTAGGACCCAGGTGTACGACTGCGTACCCCAGCCTTCACATGCTGGTTGCCGCATAAATACATTACTACAGAGCGATAGTGCAGCTGTTTGTCCTCTGAATTGTAGAGAGCCTGGGCGCTGTCGCGAGGAGCTCGTTGCGGCAAGGGTTAAGTACCCTGGTTGCAGGCGTCCAACGGCGTCACACGACACACTTTGAACATATTGCGGCACATGCTTTTCGAGCATTTGCATGTGATGTATGCCTTAGTCCTGGAGTGAGCACTGGGCACTGCGGGTGCACTGCGCGCTGGCTAGGCTCTTTCCGTCTTGCGCCTCAACTCACCTCTCAAGCTTCTCGCGCCACTCATTGCTATGTGCAACGCTGGCCTTGCTGTTGTCCTTGCTAACGGTGATCAGCTTGATGGGCATGGCGCGAACATCTCGCTTTGGGACCCCGGCCGCAGACGCGCTAACTCGCTGGCGTTGAAATTTGACAGAGGCGCTTGATGTCCACATAATGACATAGATCAAGGCCGGCTTGTAGTATATGCCGGCACCGCCGCCGGCCGACCGCCTTGATACATGCACCAGTGCTCCGGCCTAGTTCAGGCAAGCACAAAGAGCACAGCTACTCCGATAGTTAACCAACGATGTTGCACATGCATCGCGGTTCCAGCAGGAACGGCTGCCTCCTTTAAAGTCGTCAGGGTCATACAAAACAGGGAACCACCCGCAGCGCACCAAAGTGTGCCCCGTCCAGTCACGGTCTAGTCAATGATGAGCATGTCACACATGCACATGGTCCGCACGGGTCACAACGAGGTCTGCACAACGAGGTCAGCAAAGAATCAAGCGCTGCAAATAAAACGTGTTGGTGGCCGAACAGCCACAGCCTTAGACACGCCCCGAGCCTGTGCGCAGCAGCTAGACATGAGTCCAAATTCCTCGGTACACGAGTGCATGTGCACTTGCATGCAGATATGCGCAATAGCGGCATGCACTGCAACCACCACGACCATGCCCCAAAACGCAACAATGCTCAGCTATCGTAGTCATCGTCCAAGCCATCCTGCGGTTGCTGCATCTGGTAAAATGCCAACGACGCCCCCAGGGATGACGGCAGCACCCCTCCGAGAGACGACGGCATAGCGCACGAGCCCACCATGCTCAGCTGCTGTACATCCCCCACGCTCTGTCCCCCTTGCCCCATGCCCAGCGCCCCTGCACCCCCATTCGCCCCGCCGACGCCCACACCAAGGGGCCCTGCAGCTGCTGCCGCTGCCCCTCTATCCGTCCCTGCTGCACCGCACCTCCCTTGCCCGTAGAACGGCGAAGGGGCGGTCGCTGTAGGGCCGCCCGCGACACCCAGCGTCCCCGGCACCACCCCGCCAGCTGCTGCTGCTGCTGCTGTGTCTAGGCTGCCCCCCGCAGACACCCGCTGTGGCACATCCTCCCCGCCCGTTGTTGTTGTGGTGGTTACTGCCGTTGCGGACCGCCCAAGCACAGGCGCCGAGGCCGGCTCCAGCCCCTGCCCCTGGCGTCCTGCCGTGCCCGGGTCCGCAGGGGACATGGGCGTGGACGCTGCTGCTCCCACGGCCCCTGACGCAACCTTCCCCAGCTTCTTGCCTTTGCGCCCCAGCCCAAAGAACGGGTCATTGGCCCGAAGGGACGCCAGGAAGGAGGTCCCTCCCTGCCCAGACGCTGCCCCCGCCCCACTAGGCTTGCTGGCGGGCGGCGGCGGGCCCACAGACGCCGTTGACCCGAGGCCCGCTGCTGCGGTTGCTGCCGGTGCTGCTGCCTGTGCCCCTGGCCCAATCGTAAACGAGCCCGGGCCGAGGGCAGATCCGCCGGCCAGCGGAAGGTCAGGAGGTGGAGTCGAGGACGGTCGCGACAGCGGGGCAGCGGGGGCAGGTCCTGGGCCAGGCGCGGAGGCGTGAGCAGCAGCAGCAGGCTCCTGCTTGACGCTGTTGCTCTGGTCCCGGTCAAACGAGGGCTCCCGCTTGACAGCTGGCTCAGTGGCAGCTGCGCTGGAGCCGCCCGGGGCGGCGCTGGCTGCAGCAGCCGTGGCGGCAGGGGAGTCCTCCATGTCCATGGCGTCACCCTCCAGCCCGTCGTCAGGGTACGAGCCCATGGGCAGCGCCTCCGGGCTGCTTGCCCCACGCCCCCGGCCGCCCCGGCCGCCCCTGCTCCCCCGGCCGCCTCTGCTGCCTCGCCCCCCTCTGCTGCCCCGGCCCCTGCCCCGGCCAGTGGTAGCCGGGGGGTCAGAGCCGTCAGGAGAGTCGCCGTTACGGGGCGCCTTAGGGGGCTTGCCCGGGGCGCCGCCGTTTGAGTCCTCGCCGCCGGTTTCGGCAGCAGCGGCCGCAGCGGCCGCAGCAGCGGCAGCGGCGGCTTTGCCGCCACGGCTACCGGTCCCGCCGTTGCTCCCACGGGCGGAGGGGGAGGTAATGGCCTCCCCATCGTTCGTTCTGAAGGGGGAGGGACGGGGCGGAGGAGAGAGCGAGTGAGCAACGAAACGAAAGTGCGCATTCGGCGGATGCTGACCGAAAAGTCACAGCATGCCACAAGGCGTTCCCTTTCGCCTCTGGCGACAGCCTCACGAGTCACGACACAACATACCAAGGTCGGTGCAACTAAGCACAGCAGCTGCTCATGCTCATACTCACTTTCTCCGCTTGGCCTTGGGGGCGGCAGCGTCGGTGCCGTCAGGGTCGAAGGGGGGCAGGTCGGGGGCGGAGGCCACGATCTCGGTGATGAAGTCAAGCGTGGTGTCCTCTGCCACGGCCGCCTTCCTGCAGGGAGGGTTCACACAGGTGGCGATAGGCTGAGAAGTCCGACGGCGACTGCACGGCAAGGGCATGAGGCATGGTAATTACACGTAGACAAGTGAAGCGGTGCTACTGTGGGTCATAATAGGTCCCTCGATAGTCCTCAGGGACACGGTTTCACCCTGGAGGATGGAGCACTACTGGACGTTGCACACGCATCTTCCCCACGGTTGCACTCACACGTGGCTAGGCGTGAGGGTCTTGGCCTGCCGTGTCTGAGCCACCGCGATGGCCTGCGTGCAGAGCTTTTCGAGAAAGAGCTCCATGGCTCGCCCTGTCGCGGGGTATGCATGGGGCAGCAGGTGAGCAACTTGGACTGCTGGTGCCAAAGCGGTTGCGGCACGATGTCTGCCTTACTCACCAATGAGGATTGGCGTGGCCTGTGATATCTTGCCCACGTCATCATCTGTTTGCATCATCTTTTTGATGCGGGTCGCCAGTGGGCAGATCTTCCGCGTCTTCATTTTCGCGAGTGTTGGTTAGGGTCAGTTAGGCAGTTGTCTCTATTCTGGCTTATCCCGCTTCAAGAAGGCCGGGTACGGTGTGCGTGGGGCGTCTCTGTATGTAGAATAGCGTGATGACGCATCCGTGGTTGGAGTGTACGCTGAAAGGGTCCCCGGCTTGAGGAGCCACGGTCGCGATGCTGTCGACGGTCCGGGACGGCGTTGTACACACTCTTCCCCCGCCCACACTAAAACCTATCAATTATTTGAGGAGGTCAGAGATGTGGCACCTATACATGAGGCCTGCGGGAGCGGAGCTGTCGGAGGGCCGGGCTACTTATACAGGGTGCACTAACCAGCCACTGCCGTACCAGGCGCGCCTCCCTGGACCTGTACGACGGACAGGACACGTTTGCCTTGAGTGCTTCCGCCAAAATGTGCTAATTATTACGGGTTTTTCACCGGGAGGTCGGGCGTCAATGCGTACTGGCCCAGAAGCCTTTTCCGAGGCTAAGCGGGGCTCTCTACTTTCATCATGCAACGGATTTGGGGGACTAACTGTGCTTTGTTGATGTTGGAAAAGGCCCTGAAAAGTTCATGAATCGAGTGTTTGTGTTGCCGTCGTTCAAGTTAACAACGAGCAGCATCTCTATGCACCTTTATGCCATAAAGTTAGGCGCTTCCTTGTAAAGCTGCTGCCAGTACCAGTTGTGAAGGACGAAACGGCCGCAAACAATGTGATGCTGCAACCTTTGGGAGCCAGTCGCCGCTGATTAGTGTGGCGTAGGTAACCGTGAAGATGGACTGTACGATGCAGCATGTGCTACATTCGTGCTTGGGCCACCAGGCCTTGCTGAGCTGCTGAAAGGGCACACGGCAGCTAGTCAGTGGGACCTCCGCCCTTGGGGTAGGCTCATCTTGAGCCCTGCAGCGCAGACCTGCTGACCAAAATCCTTGCCGGCTGGTCTGCTGTTGAGCACGGTGCCATGCTGCCCTGCCTCTGCACCAGTTGCGGCTGATTCGGGAGCTGCAGCTGTCGCCTGCCGGGGCCACTCCAGCGAGTGGCGTGCCTTGTCACCACGTGGGCCCCAACCTGTGACGTACCCTGTGCACCTGCTGTGTCTGTGTTGCATTAGAGTATACCGCGTCTGCCTTCATCCGGGTGCCATTTCCTGCGCAAAGTGCAGGCACCGCTTACATGCCCCCACCAACCGCCCCGACCTTCAACCCTACGGCCCACAACATGAACCTTGGGTCTCAGGCCACCCCGCCATTACGCTCTACGTGTTCCACCGGTCCATTTGTGTCATATGATATACCCAGGTCAAAGTATCCATGCTAAACGAATGTAGGATGTGCCCGGTAGGAGCAGGACTGCCCAAAGAGACCTAAAGCTCGCGCCAGTCAGTGACGATGGACATTGGATTGGACTAGCATTGCAGCAATTGCGAATTCCAAGCCCCACGCATGGCTAGCCTTCTTGCTGGCGCGCCCAGGCTGTCCTTGAGTCGGCATCGCTCGCGGCAGGATTCGCTGCGCGCGCTGCCCATAGCCACAATTGAGGTCTGGAGTCCAACGCACCCGACCGGTCAAGATCCAAAGCAGGTCCCGGAACCGGTTGCGTTCGGTGAGCGGCAGCTGTCCACGTCGTCCTCCGCAAACTCCCACACTCCAACCTTGGGCTGGAGGATGCGCACCCTTCCCCTGCCCAGCGCCCCAGACACCACACAACAAGCGAATAACGCCCAGCTGACTGCTCGTTTGCGAGGACCCATGCCTGGCGCCCAGCTGCCAGTCGCAGCTGCTGTGGCATCAGCGAACGAGGAGCAGCAGCAGCAGCGGCAAGGGAGACCGCGGGCGAGTGCCCTCTCCCTGGCTGCAACGGCACTCGTCTTCCTACCACTGCTGCAAGTCCACACCCATGGCGAGCATATTTCCCGTGGTCTCGTGGCCACAGTAGCCTACGTGGCTGCTGCAGCGGGCGCGCTAAGCCACGCCATCGCCTCTGTCGCCGCATCTGCCACCGCTGCGTACACCCCGCCTTCCGCCAGCCCGCAACTGCTTGCAACCGTCGGAGCTGCCGCTGAAGTGGCCCTCACAGACAGCGGGAGTTCCGGTGCAGCTGGTAGCAGCAGCAGCAGTGGAGGCGGAGGTGATGCTGGTGGCAAAAGCATTGGCTTTGTGGAGGGGGTGCGGAGGGCTGCTAGCCGCGCATTCGCAGCCGCCCTGCTGCCCCTGCCGTACGAGGTGTTCCTTCAGGTGAGCGCCGCCGCCGCCACTTTGCTACCGCTGCTGCTGGCGGGGGCTACAAGCCTGGTCCACTCAGCCTACGGTGTGGTGAGTTCCTGGTCCGCCTGGCGAGCTGCCAGTGCCCCTTCGGAGGCAGCAGCAGCCGCAACGGCAGCAGCAGCGGCAGCAACAGCGGCCGGCCCAATGCATGCCGGTGCCGCCGCAGCTGCCTCATCGTGGGGCGCAGCGGCTGCATGGGCCTGTACGGCGTTGCTGTACGGCACGGCGCTGCTGCTGCCCAGCCCGACGCTGGGAGGCCTGACCCGTGGGTCGTTCGCCACCAAGACGGGCCGGAAGGGACCATCGGGGGCGGTGGGGTTCCTGATGCTCACAGCAGCACGTGGGGTGCTCCTGTGGATGGCCTGGGCGGCACTCGGTGGTGTGGTGGAGCAGCGGAGTGCCGCGCTGGGTGCATGGCTTGGCGCGGCTTGGGCGGTGGCGTGTGCAGGGGTGTGGGGCTTGCACTGTGTGGGCCTGCTGGCTAGCGTGGCGAGTGCAGTGTGGTGAGGTAAGAGGGCAGCCTGAAGTGCGCCTGTAGTGGCTGTGCTTCTCTATGCATAACTGGAGTTGAGGTCAATGCATGTCTGGGCGTTCTACCGTAATGGCTGAGTTGCAGGAGGGGTGTTGCATTTGAGCATACAGTTGCTACTGGTATGACTGCAGCGGTTGGGCCAAAGTCCCAAGGAGTTTGATGTGTGCCACTGGCATAGCCCAGGGGGCCTAGTCGAGAGAGCACATGATACCGTTAGTCCGTTACCGTTAAGGAGAGCATGGCCGGTTCCAGTCCGTGCATGGCAGGGCCAGGCTCTGTGTACTAGTGGACCAGTTTTATTATTGACTGAGCGCTGTAAGGGACATGCTGGTAGCCTAGCTGCCGCGAATGTATGGCGTATTTGGCGTTGTCTGTGCAGAGTGACCGGTGTCGTAGCGAGCTTGGAATCAGCAGTACGTGCTGTGTGACTGACGTGCATTGCAGATGGTAGGGCAACAGTATGCAGGTTGCAGCGTGAGGAGCGTGTGTGTGCCTGAAACTGGCTGGATCTGCATTTGTTCTTGGTGTGTGTTGAGTATGCGCCTCGTTAGTGGTAGATTGTTAGTGTCGTTGCTTTACCTGCACGAGGCGATGCGTGTGGGCCGCATGGGCGCGTCCTGCTGGCAGCAGGCCTAGGCCGGCACAGGCTGTCGGTCTGGTAACTATTACTGTCCAGCAATACTGTAGCGCTGTCCTTCTTGAGGAACCAGATACAAGCCGTTGCAGGCTTGCAGCGTAACGGTGTAAGGCTGCAAGCTCGTGACTCAGAACGGACCGCCATATAGCGCGCCCGGGCGCCAGGGGAGCTCGGCAGACCCCTCTGGGATTGGGTTTAGGCCCCAGAACAAGTGTGTTACCAGCACCAACCAGTACGCTTGCTCTACGGGCCTGGGGCTCATGGTACGCGCCGTATCCATCTATCAGGTCATCTCGGCAGTGCGCACTGGGTTTGCCAATTACTGCCCGACCCATTCCTTGCCACCTGTTGGCACGCATCAGCACACATCAACCCGTACACTTCAAACTGCGAGTGGCAAGCCTTGTCAGCAGCCAGTCAGCAATTGTACAGCTCAGCTACCAACTCAGCTACCAACAGCCTCTGACACTCAGCTACCAACAACCTCTGACACCCAAGCAAAATGCCTTTACCTTTACAGCCCCACATGTGCGAACCAGGCTGCGGCTGGTGCTGCTGGTGCCCCAGTCCCCCTCCAACGGAAGGAGAATACTCGCCCCAGCTTCCAGGCACAGCGCAACTCAAACGCTCGTCAACCGTCACCCAATACCACTTCTCGATACTGTTGCGTACGCGACATCGACTTCCCGCAACACAGCGGTAAAGAGGCGCCAGTCTTGGACTGATGTGTGTGACACGATTACACCATGGCTGCTGCCGTGCTGCCTGGCGCTGGCGTCCGCGCCGCCGCCATCCGCTGGTGCTGCCGCAGCTCCTCCGCCGCCACTGCCAGCGACCGCAGCACACGACGCGACACGGTGGTCGACCCGCCGGGGGCAGCCGCGCCGTTGCCGTCGCATCGCTGCGCTCCAGGGGTAGTGGCAGCGCCAGCTGCATTCCCGGGAAGGGTGGAGCAACAACCAGCATCAACAGGAATTAACAGCACCTCCCAGCTTGCCCACAACCAAGCCACGTGTGTCCTGCAGGCCCCAAACAACGGCCCAAAGTGAAGCTTGCAACGGTTCAGTGATGTCGGTCGTACCTGTATCCTCCGCATCAACGTCAAGGGCAGTTGCCGCCTGCTGCCCGCGCCCTGGCAGCTCCTTGTCGCCTGGCTCTCCCTGGACAGGCTCCGCAGCCGTGGCGGCCCTGCCGCCGCCGCTGCCGCTGTTGCTGGCTGAACGGTCCTCTTCGCCGCTGCTGTTGCCTCCATGGGCATGCCGCGAGTCCATGGCCAGCCACTCCAGCTCGCGCAATGAGCTCAGGGACAGCAGCAGCTCCTGTCAACACACAGAATTGGTAACACACACCAGTAAGAGAAGTAGTGACCGCAACCACCGTACACCGCCCGCAACCCCAGCCTTGCAATACCGGTACCAATGGCTGTGCGCATTGCTGGACGACGCACCCCAAGGGCCCCGTGCAGCCCACCTGTCTGTGGGCCGGCGTGAGGCGGCGGCACGCGCGAACGTCCAGCCGTCGCAACGACCGCAGCCGCGGCAGCCAGCGCAGCAGCAGGCTGGGGGGCAGGTCTGCGCCCCACAGCACCAGGCTGTGCAGGGAGAGCGGGCCTGCGCATTAGCGCAGACGGTTTGGCGGCACAGCAAGGCTAGTTAATTGTCGGGGATATACCGGTACTTGCCAAGGAGAACTGTAGTGGGAGAATGTAGTGGACCGTAGGCACGAAGGCCGCAGCTCACAGTGGAGGCGCATGCTCACGACTCTGTGCGTGTTACTAGCCCGGGTCGGCAACGCAGGTCTACGCCAACAAGACAAGTGTCGCCCAACTGCGCAGATGGCCTACTCGCAGCCGCATACACTCTGAACTTGGCAAAAACCCATCAACCACGGACAGATCGTGCACCTGCAAGTTCAAAGCCCTCTGGCGGCTCCTCTCCGGCCCATGGGTCGGTCATCATGCCCAGGTCCAGGTGCTGCAGGTGTGTTAGCCAGCTGCACACAGCCAGCAGCATGGCCGGGGGCACCCCTGTGGCGCCGGGCAGCTCCAGGGAGAGCAGCCGGCCGCCCGCCTGGCGGGATCAGGATTGGGCAAAGCGGGTTAGGGGCAGCATTGGTTACAAACTCGAGATGTGGCGTACCAATGGTAGCGCGGCGGTGGCAGGGGCAGCAGCGATCCGCCGGTGCTGGTGGGGGAAAACCTAGTTAGGGGCAAGTGGATGGCAGAGCAACAACCAGAGAGACCAGCGGTGTGGCATGCCACCTTTGTGTATGCCAGCAAGTGCGCCGTGCGTTCTCCATGCCACGTGGTAGAGGTGCTGAGTGGAGGGCAAACTAGAGGGGTTGTACTAAACATGCTCTGGACCATGGCAGAAGTATCGTACCTCTCGTACACCGTTGGTTATCTCCTCGACCGCGGCATTCTCGGCGGCCGTCGCAGGCGCTACACTCGCACCAGCGCCGCTTGCTGCGCTCCCTCCTGACTCAGCCGCCGGTGCGGTGGGGCCGCCAGCTCCACCATCGTCACAGCCACCACCAGCAGCAGCAGCAGCCGTCGCTGTAGCGATGCTTTCATCCGGCTCCGCACCAGCAGCACCCATGCCACCGGGCACGGCGGCACCGGATTGCTCCTTGGCCGCTGCCGCGGGGCCCCCCGCAGCCGCCGCCGCCGCCGCCGCCGCCGCAGCCCGTCCCGTGGCCGGCCCCCTCCAGTTGGCGAAGTGCAGGCGGGTGAGGCCAGTGGAGGCGTTCAGGAGGCGGGCCAGCTGGCCGGACAGCGTCCAGCGGAGCGGGCCGTCGCCTGGGGCACCATGCAAATGCACATGGCAGGAAACACAGGTCCACCAAGCTGCACGACGTCGAGTTGCGAGCCCTGTCATCCAGCTCAGCTGCAAGCCCTAACACACGACCACAGACACCGCAGTTATCCGTGACCAAGCGTCCACGGTGCCACCCTCCCGTTGACTGCCTTTGACCCGCTGCCCGTAGCGCAACACCCGTCCCCAACCCGGCCCCAGCTCCCCCTAGCTACCATGCACCTACCGTCCAGCTGCAGCTCGCGCAGCTGCGGGAAGCTGCGCAGCTGTCCCGTGCCGCGCGGGCTGGTGACTAGCACGCCGCGCAGGTCGAGGCGTGCAAGGGAGGGCCCCAGGGCGGGTGCCAGATGCCCCACGTCGCTGCCCACCAGCCGCCGGCAGCCGCGCAGGGCCAGGTCTTGCAGGCGGGTCAGGCCGGTCAGGGTGGCCAGGGCTGCGCGGGTGCGTGTGGGAGAGAGTGGGGGTTGAGAAAGCTGCGTGTAGCATGCCACGAGGCTGACGACTTTTCAACAGAGACGGGCATGGGCAGAACTCAGCCAGCAGGTGATAGCTAGGGTGAACGCGCACGGGCAGAACTCAGCCAGCAGGTGATAGCTAGGGTGAACGCACACAAGGGAGCACCAGCCCGCCTCGCCCTCCTGCCATCTTGTCATAGCTTGAAATACCGTGCTGTACATCCATGTCGTACATTGTCGTACCTCTGCCCTCGAGGTGTGCGTTGCCGCTGAGGTCCAGGCAGGTGAGGCACGTGGCCAGGGCGCCCGCCAGCGCCGCCAGGCCCTCCTCGCCCAGCAGGGGCGACACGCGCGCGCAACCCAGCACGCGCAGCACGGGGCCAGCAGCAGCTGACACGTGGCAGTCGGGCGTCACGGCAGCGGCAGGAGCAGTTGCTGCTTGTGTCTTGTTGTCGGGTGGTAGTTGAGGTGATATGGTGTACGGGGGTGGTGATGCCTCGCGGAAGGGCTGCTCAAGAGGCGTGGGGGCTGGCGGGGCGAGCGCGGCGGCGATGGCGAGGCACGTGTCATCTGTGACGCGCCTGGGGAGGGACGGGAGTGGAAAGAGTGAGTAAGGCCGTAAGTGACACTCTTGGTTGATGGAGGAGCTGCATCCGGGGTGCCCTGACTTTGCGGCAGCAGCAGAAGACCTTTCTGAGCGCGGGCGCAGGCCATATGAGCATCGGCTCCTGCATCTCCCATCATGCTGCGTGGCGCATACCTGGGTCCAGTGCACCACTATACCGGTAGCACGTCTACCGCCCCTGTTGTGAGGTGCAACACAGCGGTTGCTCACCGTGCCATCCTCCAGCACATGCACCCAAGGACGTGACCCGGCATGCCCCTCAACCTTCCCGCCTACCGGTACGTCCCCATACTGCTTCTCTCATCCCTCGTCCCCCCACCTGAGGTCGCACAGCCTTAGCTCCTGGAGCTGGCCCCTCAGCCCTCGGCACAGCGCCGCCAGGGGGCCGTCCCCCTCCGCCATGGCCCCGCAGCACCCCGACAGGTCCAGGGACGTCAGGCGTGGTGCCAGGCGGGGCAGCAGGCCCACGTCTGCGATTGGGGGACGTTGTCAGCGACTTAGGCATTTGTACTTGATGGTGCATAGCTGCATGGCATTGCGTGTCAAAACGTACGGGAATCGGATTCAGGAAGGACGGTGCCGGTAGCAGGGGCGGTGACCAAGTGTGAGGTGCCGCCACCCACCCACCCGGTGCGCTGACCCATGCGCAGTGAGCCAGGCTGAGGTGCTTCAGGGAGGGCAGCAGCGCCAGCGGCTGCAGCCCGCCCCACCGCATGCGGCTGCAGCCGCTCAGGTCCAGTCGGGACAGGTGCGGGTGGCCGTGGGGCCTGCAAGCGGGGGCGCAAGATGATGCCACGTTCCATGTGAGACAGGTAAAGCCATTGCATAGGTGACTCCTAACCCAACATGGCGGTCTGATAAGGATTGGGACAGGTGTGGGAGGCCTTGGGGCTTGCCAACGGGGCCGCACGGCAGTGTCACTGTCCAGTTGAGGCAAATGCACGACAGACAAACCAGCTGTTACCACAACATGCCAAGGAATCAAGCGGTTGCAGCAGAGCATCCCCGCAAGCCCTACACATGGTGCACAAGCTGTGCGTTAATACACACCCGAAGCACGAGGGTCCCAGCTCCATGCCCTGCTCCACAAGCAGGACCTGCAGCGGGGCCAGGACGGCCAGCGCCGCCGCAACCAGGCCGTCCCAGCCCCCGGCAGAGGCCCCCAGGGAGCCGCCAGGGCCCTGGACGCCGCTGCTGCCGCTGCTGCCGCTGGTGGTATTGGTGGTCGCCTCGTCAGTTGATTGGATTGCCGCCGAGAGGGGAAGTTGGCGGCAGCTACAGGGATACAGGGATTGAGGGTGCAGGCGGGAGAGGGTGCATGCGTCCGGTGGGAGCTGTTTAGCCAGTGGTGGAGCAGGAGGTAGTTGCAGGTAGTTGCAAGCAATGCAGGTTTGGTGCAGCTGTGAGTGGAGGTGATAAGCTGCAAGAGGCAGCACAAATGGATGCCCGTAATCGTGTGCGCGTGTATTACCCACCGGCGCAGGTCCAGGGTGACCAGGCGACGGTAGCGCAGCAGCACGCCTCCGCCTACGCTGCCCGCCAGCGCGCTGCCCGCAGCCCCAGGGCATTTGCCGAGCTCACTGCTCCTCCGTCCTTGGTCCGCCTCCTCCAGCTGACACAGCTGCTGCTGCTGCTGCTGCTGGCACCAGCGCAGGTGTGCCACAAGCAGCTGTGGTGTGGGCGCGAGCGTGCGCAGGGTGGCTAGGGCCGCCCGCCGCCAAGCCCGACACACCTGCAGGCGGTGCAGCAGACGCAGGTTAAACTGCTTGTTCAACAAAGAAACACACGGCTGCAACATGACACTGACGTGGCGTAGCATGCGTGCTTGGAAGGGTTACGGGACCCCGAACGCCCAAAGCCCACAGGTGAGGGTGGGCTGTCCCGCGGGCTACCCGCCCACATGGCTTTGGTGTTGCGTAAGCTTAAGCTGCTGACCGACTGTGAGTATAGCGCTGGCACACGTGAGAGATGTGCTAGTGTACCTGCGAAAGGTCCAGTCGGTCGATGTCGGTGATGCTGCTGTGGGACAGCAGCAACTCCAGCACATCCTGCGGAAGCTCCAAAGGCTGAGGTTGAAGGGCCGCGGAGTCCTGACGCGCGTCCTCCATGATGCACCTTGGCCCGTACGCTGCCGTGAGTAATGCCAGAAACTGGTTCCTCAGTCTGCTAATAAATGCCCAAAGCCACGCTGCTTTAGGCACGGCTGTGGTGTTATGCAACACCCTTTGGCGCGGGCACCACAACAGTACAACACAGTGGCCGTCGTGAGTGATAATAGGCTTCACTTTGTAGCTGTGGCATTCTGTCTGATAAGGAGATAGCGAAGGGGCGTATCGGGCCTTCTCCCTGCATCCGGAGCGGCATTGGGCTGACGATCCTCGAGACGCAATGCGACAGAGTATATCTCGGTGGTAGACGAGGTAGACTTGTCATTGTGTCTTCTGCAGCCTTACTAGTTTTAAAACGGGGAGACCGGCAGGGGTGGTAATGACACTGCGGGGCGTGCTAACAGGCACGCGAAGGCATACCGCGCGGGTCCTAAGTAGCCTTACATGTGATCAGTATGCATCTAACTTACATGGCTTTTGCCACTCGCTAAGTCCTTGCCGGGAGTCCCCTGTGGCAGTCGATTCCGCCGCACAGAGTCATCAGCAGGCAGAACTTCACTCAGCAACGAGCTGCGGCACGTCACCAACCGTAGCAAACCAGCACGAGCTTCCAATGAGGATATCGTCGCAGACTTGCGGGAGACCTTCCGGTTGGCACAGCCAACGGGCCAACACGGCCTGGCGCCCCAGCGTCCAGGTGCCACACCAAGCACAGTGGCGCGAGCTATGCTCATCTGCTCTAACAGCAGCGGCATCGCACCTATGTTCGTCTTCATCTACGGCAGCGGGCGTAATGCTCAGGTGGGATCCCGTCAGTAGGTCTTACGGCACCGGTGGCACCGCCATCACTCTGCCCACGTGGCTGCCCAGGCGGTGCACGCAGCGGCAGTGCTGCAAGCTTCCAATGACCAACAGCGCGGCCTTCTTATGTAGTGCCTGGTAATTTTCATGTATGTGTTTGGCCCCATGCTCGTATGGAAGGCCTTGCACATGGGCTGCATGCGTCTCGTGCTCTGTGGGTCCTGTGCGTGCCCTACTGTGGCGCAGCACGACGCGAGGGGAGCACCTGTTCACTGTGAGTCACAGCAATGACCCAGCGCTTGAGTGAGTAAGTGATATGACTGCAGCTGTATGCACCCTCCTCCCCCTGATCTCCGAAGCTCACCGCACCGCCTTCCAGTGGACTCCTGCGCAACAACGGCTGCAGCTACACCACCAGCAGCAACTGCTGCTGCCGGTAGTGCAGTCCACTCCGGACGCCTCCTCCTGCCCCAACGACCACCCCTCTCCCTCGTGACACACCCGCCGCTTTTGCACCCGCCCCGGTCAGCTCCCTTTTCCCTACCTTCCGCCACCCCTCCAACCTCCACACCATCACCGTTGCTAACCCACACGAGCAGCAACACCTGCAACAGCCTCTCGCGCAGCAGCAGCAGCAGCAGCGGTATCCTCATACGCACCAGCAGCACCAGCACCAGCGGTAGCAGTGGTGGTGGTGCCAGCAGAGCCGGCCCCGCCTACGCTGCCTCGCCACCCTCCTCCTCCTCCTTCTCCTCGGACCAGGGCCAGGGCCCGGCGCAGGGCCTGCCGCCACCCGTCATCATCAGCCCTGTGGCGCTGCGTGTGGTAGTGATCGGGTGGATGGGGTGCAACAAGCGTTACCTCAACAAGTGAGAGCAGGCGGGGTGTATCCTTGGCACAGGGAAACTCTCGAGGAGCTCTTGGCATATGCGCTATGCCTCTGCTTTTTACCGGGCATATGCCTCACCTTTCACCAAGCTGCTTTGTCCTTGCTGAGCTTTACCGAGCGTGGCTTCAAGCCCCCCTTCGCAAGGGCTCAGCCCCTGACCCCGCCGTACGCCAACCGTGCTAACGCTCTCGTCGTACGGCACCTGTACGGCGCAGGTACGGCGCGCTGTGGGCCCGCAGCGGTGACCACGAGGTGCTGATGGTGCGGCCCAGCGTGGCGCAGACGCTGGTGCGGTGGCGCGGCGTGGTGGTGGCGGGGCGGGACATCGACAGGGTGGCGCGGCTGCACAGGGAGTGCCCCGCCATGCCCACCGTCTACCACGTGTTCAGGTGGGGCCGGGCGGGGTACGGGGATATCGAGTGGTTGACGGTTGGCGGTTGGTGACAGCAGGCGGCGGGCAATGCCCCGCCATGCCCACCGTCTACCACGTGTTCAGGTGGGGCCGGGAATGCGGGGCCGGGTGCAGGAATGGGGATGGGGGTGGTTGGCAGTTGGGGGTTGGCTGTTGGATGCATGGGGACGGGGGCCAGTGCCCCGCCGTGCCCACCGTGTACCACGTGCTCTGGTGGGGCCGGGGTAGGGCGGGGTAGTGGGTACATTGCGCGAGGAGCGATGGATGTGCAAGCACAGGTTTTGTGGATTGTGGCAACATGTAGGTAGGCAGGTGCTTGTCCTGGGCTCATCTGTACTAACGCACCACGCCTGTCCTGTGTCCGCAGCACGGGCGGGTTCGTGCACTGCGGCACCATGTGGCGGTGGATGGATGAGGTGGAGGACGTGGCGCAGCGGAGGGACCTGCTGGAGGAGGTGGGTTAGCACCGGTGTGGACGTGTGGGTTGGCAGGGAGGTGCACGAAAGGGACAGACCTGCTGGAGGAGGTGGGTTAGCAGCGGCATGGACGTGTGGGTTAGCATGGAAGTGTAGAACAGGCCAGGCCTGCTGGGGATGGGAGTTTACACAAACCATGGTGTGGATAAGGGGTGGTGTGGGGTAGCAATGGAGGTGCGTCAGCAGGCTCCGGGTCGACGGTTGGTGGGTTACGGCTGCTGGAGAATGTGAGGGTGGGTGCATGTGGGGACGGGTGAAAGTGGAGGTGCGCCAGCAGGCCTGAGGCCGGCACCCGGGTGGCTCGATGAGCTGCAGATCAACAGGACGTGAGCTGTCCTTTACCCAACTGTCAATCAACAGGCTGCTGGTCCAGGGCTTGCTTAGTACATGAGCGGTGCTGTGTGCTCTGTGTTGGGCTAGGGGTTAGCAAGCGGTTGCTGCACGCCCCTGCCTCATGGGTGCCCCCACGCACACCTGCAGGTTCGTGGCATCCATCCTGGACTCTTCCTAAGCCTCTATCGGGACTGTGGGTTAAGGGGCTGCTGGTCTGTGGCAACATCACAGTTACCCCACATACTGTATACACAGGTTCGCGGCATCATCCTGGACTCTGCCCCCTCCGCGGTGCACCCCGACATGGCCTCACGCGCCATCGTGTCCGCCGTGACCAACACGCCGGTGGAGGAGGTGGAGCACGGCATGGGGGGAGTCAAGGTGGGCAGGAGGCCAGGGCGGGGGCTTGGTGGTAGGAGGCTTAACGGTCTCCCAAGGTGTGCGGTGGCAGGTGGCGGCCGCCCGTCCACGGGCAGCTCATCTGCCGCGCGCTGTTGTCTATGGCACCATATACGGACCACTACTCATGGCAGGCGAACTAACTGTACAGCTGTACGGCACCTGTCGTACTGCCCGCAGGGCGGCATGCTGGGCGCCACGCGGTCGTTCTTGGACTGGTACCTCACCACCAAGGGGGTCAAACTGCGCACCGAGGAGGTAGGGCCCAGATCTCAAGGTTGTGGGCCACCAAGGGGGATGCATCGCTAACGGTTGCTGGTTGGCACCGCGTGCAGGCCCCTACGTGCTATTGCGTCGCAGTGCGCATGCATTCATTTCCAACACATCCATTTGCTGGACCGTAACATCAGGCCTTACTACGTGGAAAAAGCCCTTGTCACGCTCATGCTAAGGCCAATCGCGTGCTGCTTGCTCATCTCATATCCCCTCCGCGCTTCGGCGTCCTTCCTTTACTACCAGCTTTCCTTGTTCCTCCGACACGGCCATCCCGTCTCGCCCCTGTCCCATCCCGTACACGTGAACCTTACCGTTCCGCCCCTTTGCCCCGGCCGTACTGCCGTACAGGTGTACGACGCGTGGTACAACCTGGCGCCTGTGTGCCCTCAGCTGTACCTGTACAGCGACGCCGACCCGCTGGTACCGCCTGGGGACGTGGAGAAGTACATGGAGATACAGGTACGTGTACGTCAAGGACAGCCGCTGTACGGCAGCCAGCAGCGTGTGTGCGCCGAGTCCGACTGGAGTTGCGGGTTGGGGATGACAGACACGTTTGCCTCGGGTGTGGCACGCTTCAATGCACATCAGACTCTGGTGCCAGCTACGTGCGATGCCCGGAGGATGTTGCAAGTCTGCCAACCCTCGGTAAGGGAACCTCTGGACGGCGGCCACCAAGACGAACTCATGCTGACATGCTTGGCCATGTTGCCTCTGGGCTCACCTAACCCACACCTTTCCTAACCCACAGGAGTCCCGCGGCGTGGAGGTGAGCGGCTACAAGTGGCAGGACAGCGGCCATGTGGAGCACTACAGGCGGCACCCGCACGAGTACGCGTACCAGATCAGCACCTTCCTGGCGAGGGCGCTGAAGGACTGGTGAAATGAACACCGTGATGCCGGCGTAGGCCGCCCCTGTGCGGAGCAGCTGCAGGAGTACTGCTCTGTAAGCCTGCGTATGCTGCGTTGCCGGCCGCTGCATGGGGGAGGGGAGTGTGAGGCAGCTGAGGCGGAGGAGGGGCAGGAGAGGTTGTGTGTGGGGTGTGTGGAGAGCGGCTGCGGGGCAGCTGTAGCGTGCGGTACGCGCGGACCGGGGGCGTGGCTTGTGACGGGCGTGCGAGCGCATGATGGCAGTGCGGATCGCGGCTGTGCTCAAGGCTCCTTGCGGTGTGCGGTCCCGCGTCATAGATGAGGAGCTGAGGACTTGCTCAGGCTGCTGCGCTGATGGCGTGTCTGGGAAGGTAGGCATGTCTGCATGTGCGTTTGGTGCTGAGGAGGGCTGCGAGCTGTCTTGGAAACGCGTGGAGTTGTGTGTGGCGGTGCCGTCCTGCCGTGCTTACGGGTACGCCCTTGGAACCATGCACTCCTCCGGTACGCGGAAATGCGGATGTGGACTGCGCCCCATCTGGCACTGGCGCATGCGCGACGTAAAGGGTAGGGTCGGCCGCTTGCGGTTCGCCGTTTGCGGTGCCTGGTGCACATAGCTTTCGTGTGTGTCATGGAAGCGTTGGCGGTACACGGGTATAGGCCGGTAGGGGCATAATGGTGACAAGGAGGAATTGCGGTTTGGATACAAGGGATCGTGAGCGGATGTGCCTCCGGCCCCAAGGCACGGCGGCGGTGGTGGTGGCTGGTGGGCACGTGGGCTGGTGGCGCTCTGAGGAACACGGCGTGTGGACGGCTGCCAGGGGCCACGTGGTGTTGTGGGGCAGGCGAACGGTAACCGAACGTAGCAGATGGCACCTGGTGATAATGAGGATGTCCCATGCAATCTGATCTCGCGTCAGGATGACCACATGGCCACAGGCGCACACCACACACAGTATCTGGGTACCAGCTCTTCGTGTTCACATAAGCAAGCCAAGGCCGCACTGGAGCTCCCGCGGAGCCGTGGTTTGCATACCACGTGCGCTGGTACCGCTTGTGTACTCGTCTGGTCCTCCGATTCGTGAGGTCAAAGCCGGCAAGGCCTGGGTTACTTTACGTCGTGCAACACCCGCAGCGGACCATGCCAGCCGTGGCAGCATTTGGCAGCGATCTGCACCACCACTGGACCAAAGCACTGACCAGACGTTTGCAAGCATTCGTGGCCTGATGGCGACCGCCACCCGCCGGGCAACGTATGTGATACGCGCTTGACGACAACGCATATGCCAACGCGTCCTAGTCGCGTCACCAAACACTCATTGCCTACAGTACGCACAAAGGCTCGCAAGGTGCTGGCCCATTGCTAGTCCCGACAGAACTAAGCAAACCGCCAGTGTCAAATCCTAAAGCCCAATCAGCCAAACTGAGCGCAGCTGTCTCGCAGCCCAACTACCTTAACTACTAGCAACCACTGCCACCAGCTTGGCGCTTACCCACCGACCGCACTCCGCTCTAACGGCCAAGTCGGGCCATCTTGCCCGTCTAATGTCAATCTTTCTTCCAATGGCAATTTGAATGTCCGCCTATCCCTCCCAAGGCCCCATCTATGACACGCTCTATGGGCATGGAATGGGGCCGCCTTTGGGGTAGGGCACAAAACTGGCGGGAGTCACAGGAGCGCGGCATTATGGCACACAGACACGGGCACATGCCAACTCCACACGCGTCAATGCATGCCTACCACACTACTCGTCAAAAGTTGCAGCGAGCTCCTACCTACCCTAGCCACCCCGCAAAGGCAACAGGGACACGATGGCCCTAAGCACAATGAGTACCGGTAGCAATTGAAGCGCCTAGCAGACGTATCCAACCGTCGCACCTGCCCCAATCCCCTGCCTCACCCACTCCATTCCGCTCCTCCCTACCATATCAGTACAGCCCGACCACCTTCCCTTCCTCACCCGCCCGCCCCTGCGCCCTCCTCCTCCGCCATCCGTACCGCCTGCCTCATCGCATGTCTCAGCACGTCCCGTACAACCGTGTAGGCGGGCGCGGTCTTGGACGCCGGCTTGCAGATATCAATGTGATCCTGCTGCAGCAGCGTGAGGCCCTCTCCGAAGCCGGGGTAGGCGCTGTCGGGCGCCACGATGAGGATGCGGGGGATGACGCCCGACAGCTGCGTGGGCTGGCCCTCTAACAGCGACACCACGCGCAGCGACCCACGGGACTGTTCGTACAGCTTTTGGAGCGCCTCGTTGAGCGCCAGCAGGTGGGGGCCTGCGGGGTTGGCAGTGTGGATCTGTGAATGATACTCGTAAGACGGTTGCGGTAGTAGCAAACCTGTGTGCCAGAGGAGGGCGGTGTGAAGCGGTCGAAGGGAGGTGAGAGCGCGTGCCGCAACTGCGTGCAAGGTGTGCGCAAGTGTGCAGGAAGTCGTTGGGCGCCAGCATCAGGGGCCTGCGTGCGAGGGGGACAACTGGAGAGAGGAGTGGAAGTCCCACGAAACGTTTGCCTTTAGGCGTCCGCCACACCCAGGCTGCCGTGCACCATCGCCCCGCAACGCGCACACCGCGCAACTGATGCACTTCACGCCAGGGCCCTACACAGGATCAACGACCAAGGCCCTAACAACAGTATCCCGTCTGGCAGCTCACCTGGTACATGCCCAGACGGCAGATGCCCAAGACCAGACCCACACCAGTCGCACAGAGCCCCGGCCGCCTGCCAGTTCACCTGGCGTGAGGCGCACCGGCGACGCTGCTCGCCCCGGAGCCGCACCCACACGACCTCAACCGCACAGCGCCCCAGCCGTGTCCTGTGCAGGAGCTCACCTGGCGTGAGGCGCGCCAGCGACGGCGCGGGCAGCGCCCCCGGCAGGTACCTGAGCTTCCAGCCCAGTGCGGCTATGCCGTTGCCGAAGTGCGGTGTGGCGTAGAACACAACGCCGCGCGTGGAGGAGGCCAGGCGGGCGTGCGGGCCGCCGCCTGCTGGGGTTGGGGGTACCGCAGCATAGGATGTGTTGGACGTACTTAATGAGCTTATGCTGTCGCTGGGGACTACACTGTCGTAAGGATGTACTTCTTCCAAAAATGGAGGATACCGTTCTGGTATACTGGACCAGGCGGAGCGGGGGCATAATGAGGACAGATGGCGCAAAAGGACCGCCGTCGGCGGGGGGCCCGCGAGGACGAGGAAGAGGTTGGGGTGGCAGACACGGGTGCATGACCTAAAGACCCGCTGCCCGACGGCAGAGCGTTGCGGAACCGCGGCAGTGGTACCTGCACGAAACCGCACGTCGGCCGAAGCCGCCGCTTCCGTACCACACAGATCCTACTGCCCCCAAACCTTATCGCTTCCGCTGCTCCAACCACCAGCCCGCCCCCCACTCTACGACCCACCTGACTGCGCCTGCTCCATGCTGCGCGCCAGCATCTCCTTGACCAGCAGGCCCCCCATGGAGTGCGCCACGAACACCACGGGCCGCGCCCCGCAGCCCACGCCCGCCGCCGCCAGCTGCCCCATCACACGGCTCACGTTGTCCTCTAGCGGCAGCGACTCGCCCTGCAGGGAGAGGGGTGCGACAGGAGCTTACACGTTGGTCACGTGCATGTCATCCCTTTGGGGCAGCGACTCGCTCTGCAGGGAGCGGACCAACTGATTACACAGCTGAGGCGTCTACTCGGGGTTCCCACATGTATCCTCAAGGCCCAGTGCGAAGCGTCTGGTGCCGCAGGCAGCAAATGCGTGTACCCTGGACACTTCTGCCGTGATGTTGGTCCCCGAGAGCATTACCTTGCCATGCAAGGCAAGGTGCAGCCTCCCTCGCCGACAGGCGCCAGGCCTTGCCCATCGGACAGCCCCACACAGGCATACCGTGCGCCTTAGTGCACCCCAGATCTACAAACGTATATAAACAATCGAAAGTAACGTACCTCCCATGCCGACACAGGCGCCAGATACTCCACGCTGAGCAGCCTGGCGCGTGGGAAGTCCTCCGCCAGCCACGTGGACGGCCAGCAGGCGTTACGCTCCATGTGGGAGGCGGCCGACCCGCGGGTCATGACCCCGGCCTTGCGCCACGTGATGAAGGGACCTCCCCTGATACCATGGATGAACACCACGTCCACCAGGGGCTCCGTCGGGTCGGTTACGGTTGCGGTTGGCGTGGAAGTTGAGGCGGTTGCGGGTGGTTGGGTTGGGGTGGAGATAGTTTCGGGGGCGTCGGGTTCGGGCTGGTAGGTGTGAGTAAAGGGAGACGAGGGTGTTGGGGAGGAGGCGGGGGAGGGGGAGTGGGTGGAGGCAGGCGGAAGCGGGGGGTAGGGGGACGCGTCGGCGAGTGGGGTTGGCGACGAGTGCGGCTGGGGTGAGGTGAGGATGGAGAGCGGGTAGGTTAGGGCGGTAGAGACGGAGAAGACGGCGGAGGAGAGGTTGTGCGTAAGGGCCTGGGCGTACGGCAGGAGGGTGCCGTACAGCGGTGCAGCCGCCGCCGCGCCGCCGCCAGCGCCGGTGCTAGCCAGATGGGCGGCCGCTAGGGCGGATGCGGTGGGACTGGGGCCGTGGCCTGCAGGCGTTGCTGGTAGTGGTTGTGGTTGCGCCGACCCGCGGCCTGGGGAGGAGGGGGCTGCTGCTGGAGGCGTGGGCACGTGCGTAACGCTCTGCAGCTCAGCACTGCCACATGCAGCTTTACCGTGTGCCACGGACCGGACCATCAGGGCCGCCGCGGACGGAGGGACTGCGGTGGGCTGGCCGGTGCCCCGAGGCGCCGGCTCGCCTTGCGTTGTGCCGCCAACACGCGAGGGCGTGACACCGTCTGCAGCAGACGCGAGCCCTGGAGCTGCCGGCACAGCAGCAGCAGCTGCTGCTGCGCCCGTGGCAGGCAGGGACGCTGTGGCGCGACGCACAAGCGCCCAATGGTGGCCAGCAACGGGGTCCAGCAAGTGTACGCCGTCGTGGAAAACCGGCGGCTGGGCCGCTTCCGCCTCCACTCCTGCCCACTCCATCCTACTCGCAGCCGCCTCCGCCACCACGTTCATTGCGTCCACGTGCAGCAACGCACGCGTGGCGTTGCTGGACAGCCGACAGTCGGTAGACAGCGCGGCATGCCGCAGCCACGCCAACCACGTGCCGTCCGCCGCGCCCCCGCCAGTCCCGCCACCGCCGCCAGTGCCGTACACCAGCCCCTGCTGCGCCTCCGGCAGCAACGCCAGCATGGCCAGCATGCGCGCCACCTGGCGCTGCAGGCACAGCGACGGCCCGCCCTCGTGGTCGCTCATCAGCTCCGAAACGACCACCACAGGCTGCTGCCCCTGCTGCACCGTCACCGCCACTCCTTTCGGCTGTACGGCACCCGCCGCCGCTGCCGTCGGCGTCCCCATCGCCGCCGCCAGGCTTGCGCCCGCGGCCCTGGCGGCCGCCGCCGCCTCCACGGCCTCCAGCTGGGCTTCGGTCCGCTCTGTTCCCGGCCCGCCCTGCTCCGGGAGGCCGACCCGTGGGTCGTCGGCGGTGCGCGTGAGGCGGTGCATGAGCGGCAGCACGCCGCGCTGCAGCAGCCAGCGCTGCTTGGCGGGGTCGGGCGCCACGATAGCGCACAGGGCCTGTGTGCGGGACGACATATGGACAATTAGAAATGGCTTTTGGTAACCTCCCCCCCGTGCTTGTGCAGAACAGTAAATTGGTGCGGAACTAAGGGTTGAGATGGCACACGCAGGCTGGCGTAGTGTTGGCGCAGTGTACCGGCTTGCGTGGCTTCTCAGGTACGTGCTGCGGTCCCCCCATGGGGCATCCACGCGGTGCTCAAGCCAGCGACATTGCGAAAGACAGCATCCATTGGCCGGCGCTGGCACGCACCAAGCACCTGTCCACTGCCTCTGAGGCTTCCAGTCACCCCAGAAGAGGGGCCGAAAGTAACCACTAGCGCCTGGAAACCCGACCGCGGCGCGCCCCACCTCCAGAGCGTCCGCCGCCTTGCGCTCCGCCACCACCACATCCACCACGTGTGCAGCGGCACGGTAGGCCTCGTCGCCGCCGCCGGGCCGCCCCCCGGAAGCAGCATCGACAGCGGCACCACCAGCACCACCACCAGCAGTGCGACGGCTAAGGGGTGCTGGGCCGTTGGCAGATCCACCAGCAGCACCATGCTCCTCGTCGTATGACAGAAGGCCACCAGCCTCCTGCAGCACGTCCTCGCCCTCCTCCAGCAGCACCTGCGAGGTACTGGCTGCCGCCGGCCGCTGCTGCTGCTTGCCTGCCTGCTTCTGTTTGTGCTGCTGCTGCTGTTGTTGTTGCTCGGTAGACTTTTTCTTCTGCGTTGTCTGCAGCGGTCGGGGCCCCACCAGGCCGCTGCCCGCCAGCTCGAACTCCAGGGCCAGGGGTACGGCCATGGAGTCGTCCGCCGCCACGGCGTCAGCGGCGCGCTCCAGAGCCTCCGAAACCGCCTGTACGACGGGTGACAGAAGGTGCGGTACATGACGCATGCAGATTGCAGCGTACCGGCAGATACAACGCAAGCAGACATCCAAGCGATGTCAGCTGCAGGTACAATTTGGACATGAAAGGGCGCATGCACCCCCGAAGTACGGCTTCGGCAACACGTGCCGAGAGTCGACCAACCGCTTGTGCATAATGTGCAACCGCTTTGCACCTGCCCCCGACCAGGCATGCGGTTTCGCGCTCCATCTTTCGCTCGCTTAAAGAACCCAGCGCGATGCCAAGTGCGACTCAAGAATTGATGGCTTCAACACTCACCTTGACGTAGCTAGGCAACACGGGTACGGCGTGCACCAGCTCGTTGGGGTCGCGGGGGCCCTCCCTTGTGTACACCAGGGACGTGTACGGCAGCGTACGGGCAGCCAGCTCGGACAGGAGGCGGCTGAGCCAGTAGTGGGCAGCCTGGCAGGTGCAGGGTACATGCACGTAAGCGTCATCACGTTCCGAGGCCCCAACGAATGTTGGGAGGGATCATGCTGGCGGTACTTGCGCTGTCAGGACAGCAAGTAGGGGGGCTCAGGACCCCAAACTGAAGGTGCGGATCATAGATTCGTGGTGAACGACCGAAAGGCGGGCTGTGCAACAAAGAACACCCTTCGCAAGCATGGCTTGCGGCGGTAATTACGGAGGCCCTCCCCACCTGCAGGCCTTGGTTGCCTGGCACCTGGGACAGCGCTGTGGGTCCGGAAAGGTTAAGGGAACGGGGAAAGCTTTCGGAGCTTCGGACAGTCATTGGGCCCAGTGCAGCCATCACGCTCATGACACCACTTCTACAGCGTGCCGTCAGCGCTTTACAACGCGCGCAAACGCAGCTGTGGACGGAGCCTCTTCATTACGCGCACACCGTCAGCCAACTGTACGAAATGCTATTCAGCCCGCAGCTCCCACGCCCCTGCCCACGACAACCTGGCGCCCAGTCCACCACAGCCCCACCTACCTGCCAGTGCATCCACGACGCTGCCGCGAAGCTCCTCCATCGCTCCGTCCTCCCCCAGCCCCGCCCCTCCCGTCCCCATGCCACGCAGCCGCCCCTGCCCCTCCTGCTCCAGCACAGTGCCAACCAACACGACGCCCTCAGCACCAGCTGGACCCGCCGCGCCACAACCACCAGTATCGCCACCAGCTGCCCCCCCTGCTGTGGTGGTGGCTGCGAGGCCCGCCGCCTCCTGCCCCACGACGGTGTGTGGGTCGGCGGTCAGCACGTCCAGTAGCCAGTCCCGCCAGCGGGGCACCTGCGGCTCCGGCAGCAGCCCCTGCCTCGCCAGCTGACCCACCGCTCCGGCCACAGAGGATACCACCACCGGGTCCTGCCCCCACCGCACGTGCACACCAAGGGAGGGTTTAGCAATGGCCTCAGCGGGAGAGGATGCCTAGTAGTAGAGGAGTGCCCTCATGTGGACGGACGGGGCTAAGCCCAGAAGGCCAGAGTTGCATACAGCATCAAACGGGGCAAAGCGCTACGGCAAGTGCATGGGCTGTAGTGCCCCCTGCATCCGCACCTTGACTAGCACTACGCCGCCAGCGCTCCGCTTTGGTGGTTTGGGAAGCGCACCCGCGGGCCCGCCAGCCGTGGCATCCGTCCCCGCCCCCTCCCGTTTCCGCGCCCCCGCTCCCGCCTCCGCCCCAGCCCCAGCCGCCTTCCCACGCCCTTTCGCAGCTGCCGCGCCCTTTGCCCCTGCCCCTCCAGCCGCCGCTGCGGGTGGAGGCGGCGGCGGCGGCGCTGCTGCCATCCGGTGCGCCCCCAGACCCTTTGCTAGCTGCCAGAGGAGGTGCGGCAAGGTGCTGGAGACGACCTGCTCCCCCACGGGGGCGCCGCCGTGCCGTACGGCAGCCGCCAGGGTGTCGACGGCGGCGGCGGCCATGGCACCGTCAGCTGTCGCCGCCGCGTCGGCGGCGGTGTACAGCAATGGCAGCACGACGCAGGCCAGGTGGTGGGCGTCGGCGCTTGAGCTGTGATCCGCTAGCACGCGGGAGAGCCTGCGAAAATGTCGTAGGAGGGATTGTAGTAAGGCTCTGCCTCTCAGCTTTCTTTCGGGGGTACAAGGGCAGCTGCGTCACCTACCATCTGCATGTTCGCTCTCCGGGGTCAGCCACAGCCTCAGCATGTCCACGCGCAGCTGCCGTCTCATTTACAGGGGAGCAGTACGCCTCCGCGCAGAATGCCATGCAGGCCATGCGTGCCCATGTCGCAGCCCAAAGGACCTGCCCCTCCAAAATACCCAAGCACCCTCCATCCACCCAAACACGCAACCGCCGTAGTGCCCCGCGTCCTCTCAGAAGCCTGCTTCCTTTCCGCGCCCGCACCCAACAACGGCCCACGCCATTGCTACGCTGCTTGTCCCTAGCAACAGTAAGTTGACACATCACTATGCACATTTCACACTCCCACACTCACACTCCACGCCCACCTGAGCAGCTCCCACTGCAGCTCCAGCAGGGCCACGTCCCGCGCCGCGCCCTGCCCGCTGACGGCCGTGGCCACCTCCGCCACCGCCTGCTGCAGCCCCAGACCCGTCAGCTTGGCGCGGTTGGTGGGCGCACCCGCCGCCCAGGAGGCGCAGAAGCCGGCCGCCAGGCGTTTCAGCGGCGCGGGCGCGTGCCGGCTGCGGAGCTGCGCGCAGCATCAGCAGCCACAGCCATACATAGCGGGGGTTGCGTTGAAGCATGCCGGGAATCGTCTGTGCAGGTACACGCCCGACATTCCACCAGGCCTTCCGTCGCGGAAATCACCCGACCCGACACACCAGCTCTTGGGCGTGAAGTAAGTAACGACCTACATCTCGTGAGTACCGGTCCCTTCGTCACACGAGGCCTCTAGCCACCCGTGTCCCTGCACCATGCTCCCACCACGCCCAGCACCCACCAGCTCCACCGCCACCCGTAGGTCCGCCGTCATGGCGTCCCCCGCCCGCCGCCCCTCCGCCGCCCGCCGTGCCAGCGCCGCCAGCACCCCCTCGCTGGCGGCGCCAACCGCCGCCGCGCGCAGCAGTCGCGGCACGGCGCCGGGCCGCTCCAAGACCACACCGCACAGGCCATCTGCAGGGCAAGAGACGGGTGGGTATACACAGTGTGCCCGGCAATGCATGAGGGTGAGAAAGCAGGCGAGAGCGCTGCGACGGTCCCAAGTGCAGACCATGGACCCGACATGGACACAGCCGTTTGCCGGAGCTCTCAACAGAGGCGCCTGTATGGTGCATATGCGCGCCTGCTGACAAGTGCCGACCGTTATCCGAAAGAGGAAGCATCTCCAAAGCCGCATCTGGGAATCCGCGCTGACGACCCACCGTCCATGAGCAGCGCTTCAAGAGCCCTCTCCGCCCGCCGCGCCCGCCGCTCGTCCTCCCTCAACACCGCCTCTGGCCTGGGCTCTGAAGGGGTGGCAGCAGCAGCAGCAGCAGCGGCCGCATTTGCATCCGCAGGAGACACCTGCGCTGACCCATGGGCGCCTCCGCTAGGAAGACCAGCACCCGCACCAGCACCACCCCCGCTGCCGGCAGTCTGGGACTCCTGGCTTTCCGCAGATGCCAGTGCGGCTGCCAGCTGCAAGTCGTACACCCTCAGGTGCTGCCCGTCCCCATGGCCGCCAGGAGGTGACTGTGTCGTTGAGCCCCCGGGTGCAGGCTGTCCGGTCAAGCCACCCCCGCCGCTGCTGCTGCCTGCACCTGACCCTGCCGATGTGCCGCTGGCGGCAGTGCGACGGCCCGGAAGAGGCAACGGTGGGAGGGCTAGGGGCGGCAGGGGCGGGGACCGATCCGCTGGCGACTTGCCCGCGCCGTCCCCGCTGGCCCCTCCACCGCCAAAGAGTCCACTGCCGCCGGTTGGCAGGCTTCTGAATGCTGGCGGGAGCGGCAGGGACCCAAACCAACTTGACATGTCGTCCCAATCGTCCGGGCCTTGGCTGGCACCGTCGGTGGCGTGGCCATGTGCGTCATCGCCATCGACGCTGTCCAGTCCGCCGCTGTCGTGTGAGCTGTACGGCCAGTCGCTGTCTTCTCCCTGCTGCGGGTAGGCAAGCTGCAACAGCCAGTCCACTAGCCTCCCGCCGCCCAGGTATATGAGCTCTTGCCGGGTAGGGGGACTGGCAGCAAGCTCAGCTACCGTTGCTGCAACAGAAGAGTTGAAAGCTCCTGAGGGGCAGCGGCATTTGCGATGGGGTTTCGGAAGCCTTTGGGATCACAGGGGTTCCAGCTCAGGGCCGGTAGGGTTTGCAGGACGAGGTGCACACACGAGCCCGCTCTGTGTATAGTCGCAACCGCTTGATGGCTCTGCATCCCCTCCTGGGATTGCATGTGAAGTAAGACAGGCTTGTAATCCAGGGGAAATGTAGCAACCCACCTGAGTCAAAGCGCCTGTGGGATAGCTCGTCAAAGCCTGAGGCCAGCACGGTCCGCAGCAGCGCACTGGCCACAACGCCTCGCTGCTTTGCTGTCCTCGCCGCTTCCAGAATACGTTCCTGGTGATTCAACCGGTTTGAAATTTCTTAATTCGGGCAGTCAACTGTGCGCCCTTTTGGCGGGCAACGTACACATTGCTCCGATCCAGCCTAACGCTCCTCAGCCAAAGTAATTCAGGGCAGCAACACGGCATGCATTTGCCTGCAGCTATGAACTGCTCTATGGAAGGCGTCGCGTATGTTGTCAGCAAGAACTGGAGCGCTGAGGTGTCACTTGCCTCGAAAAGGGCTTTAGGTGTCCGGCCAGCAGATGCGGCCTCGTCTTTTAGGCGCTCATACAAGAGCAGACCAGCAGCGCTACTCCCGCACACAGCGAAGGCAAGAAGCTGATACACCCTCCGCGCTGTGCTCAGCGCCATCCGTGCGCAATGGTCCACCGCTTTGACTATATACTTCAAGGTAGCACATCTGCCACCTCACAGCCTATGGGGTCTGGTCATTTGTCGCAGAGTGACGCAGACTGCAACAACTCCAACCAAGTGCAAAATTCAAGGATACTGTAATACCAATAGCACTTATGCTAAGCAAATGTCAAGTAGGAGTGTGTCAGCTGGTGCTTGTTGCAAGCTTTCGTAACCGTTTGGGGCTCGAATGTTGTGACCCTGCTCCTAAAGTCTTCATCACGAGCTGGTGTGACTTACAAATGACATCCCAAACCACATTGCTGTGGGAGAGCGGACAGGCCGTTCGTGTCAGGGGAGGCCTTGTCGTGGCGGTGAGGACTCCCCCGTGTCGTGCGGCGCCTTCTGGTTGGTGCATTGGAGTGCAGCAGCGGTGCACATTAGTGGGCAGCATTGCAGCATCTGAGGAGCAACCCCGAACCAGCAGTCAGGGAGGGTGATCATGGGCTGCTGGGGCATATTAGCGGTACGGAGTGCCTGCAAATACGGTACAGAACTTTTGGCCAGCCTTGGCCGCCGCCGAGCCAGCGCAGTCATACCACCGGACTCCCGCACTACATACTCCGTCACAACGGCCTCATGCATGGTGCACACGCAGGGTGCGGATGCATGCAGTAGAGTGTGCTGTTTCAGTAACGGGGCACGCCACCCGCCACCTACGACGGTCAGGATCAGCATGGCAGCATCCTTGGCCCCAGCTGCGGCCCCGCCCCAGCACGCCCCACCCTGCCCCGATATGCATCCCTAGGCATGTATGTATGGATCTACAGTTTTGGTCCCCTTCCAGGGCCCAGCCCCGTCCCACTCGGGAGACAGAGCT
>VFQN01000740.1_pt1 | contig 58937 bp, 55 predicted proteins | sample 3512371 | NCBI WGS metagenome assembly VFQN01 (sample SAMN10412370, study PRJNA504923) | tailings metagenome | isolation source: Replicate 2 from Balatoc abandoned mine | place: Philippines: Itogon, Benguet | collected 2017-08-28 | reverse complement strand
GCGATTGCCCTCCACGCCCGCGAGAGCTACCTGCAGGCGGGGCGCAGCCACGCCATGCCGCCGGGCAACGTCACCGGCATGACGGCGGAAGAGCGGGCCCTCATCGCCGCCTGGTTCGAAACCGCAGCAGAAGGAAGCTGACCGCCATGACGAAAACCCTCATCCGCGGGCGCCTGCTCTCCTTCCACCGCCGCCCGGTCGCGATCGACGATGCCGCAAGCTATCGTTACGAGGAAGACGGCGGCCTGCTGGTGGAGGACGGGAAGATCACCGCCGTCGGCCCCTACGCGGACCTGCGCGCCAGCACGCCCGCCGACGTGGAGGAGATCGACCATCGCCCGCACCTCATCCTGCCCGGCCTCATCGACACGCACCTGCATTTCCCGCAGATGCAGGTGATCGGCTCCTATGCCGCAAACCTGCTGGAATGGCTGAACACCTATACCTTCCCGGAAGAGTGCCGTTTTGTCGAAAGCACGCATGCCGCCCGCATCGCCCGCCACTTCTACGACGAGATGATCCGCCACGGCACGACGACAGCTGTCGCCTATTGCTCCGTGCACAAGGCCTCCGCCGACGCCTATTTCGCCGAAGCACTCAAGCGCGGCATGCGCATGGTGGGCGGCAAGGTGATGATGGACCGCAACGCGCCGCAGGGCCTGCTCGACACACCCGAAATGGGCTATGACGAGACGCGCGCCGTGATCGCCGAATGGCACGGCAAGGGCCGCAACCATGTCGCCATCACCCCGCGCTTCGCGATCACCTCGACGCCGGCACAGATGGAGATGGCGGCCGCTCTGGCCCGCGAGTTCCCGGACCTCCATATCCAGACGCACCTTTCCGAGAACCACGACGAGATCCACTTCACCAGCGAACTCTATCCGGACGCGATCGACTATACGGATGTCTATGCGAAATACGGTCTGCTCGGCCCGAAAAGCCTGTTCGGCCACTGCATCCATCTCTCCGAACGCGAGGCGGACGCGATGAGCGAGGCGGGCGCCGTCGCGGTGCACTGCCCCACCTCCAACCTCTTCCTCGGCTCCGGCCTCTTTCCCCTCAAGGCGCTGTCGCGCCGAGAAAAGCCGGTACGCATCGGCGTCGCGACGGATGTCGGCGGCGGCACGAGCTATTCCATGCTGAAGACGATGGACGAAGCCTACAAGATCCAGCAATTGCTCGGCGAGCGGCTGAACCCGTTCGAGAGCTTCTACCATATGACGCTCGGCAATGCCGAGGCGCTGTCGCTGGAAGACCGCATCGGCACGCTGGACGCCGGCACGGATGCCGACTTCGTGGTGCTGGACGCCGCCGCGACGCCCGCCATGGCGCTGAAGATGGAAGTGGTTCGCTCGCTGACGGACGAACTCTTCCTGCTCCAGACGCTCGGCGACGACCGGGCAGTGCGCGAGACCTACGTGGCCGGCAAACCCATGAAGGCGACGCTCTAACGCATTGTCCGACGCCGAAGCGATCCCGCTTCGGCCGAAAATTGCTCTAGCTGCCGCGATAGGTCGAGTAGCTGTAGGCCGAGAGCAGCAGCGGGACGTGGTAGTGGCTCGACGGATCAGCGACGCCGAAGCGGAGCGGGATGCGGTCAAGGAAGGCGGGTTCGCTGACATCCGCCCCCGTCGCGCGCAGATAGTCACCGGCGTGGAACACCAGCTCGTAGGTGCCAGCCATGAAGCCGACGCCCTCGACCAGCGGGGCATCGACGCGGCCGTCGCTGTTCGTCACCGCACGCACGATGTGCTGGTGCTCGCCGTTCTCTATCCAGAACAGATCGATCGCGAGACCCGCGGCGGGCTTGCCGAGTGCGGTGTCGAGGACATGGGTCGTGAGGCGGCCGGGCTTGCTCATGGTTCCCTCAAGGGTGCTCGATGATGAAGGGCTCGTCGAAGAAGAACTCTTCCAGATTGACGCCGCCGCCGAGGCGATCGACGACGAGGAAATCGCTCACCGCATCCAGGGTCATCAGCGGGTGATGCCAGACGTTGCGGCGATAGTTGATGCCCTGCCGCCCGCCGGCGCGGAAGACCTGCGGCCGGCCCGGCTTGCCACCCTCGTCCTCCGCCACCACCACCAGCCAGGGCCGGTTGTCGATCGGCGAGAAGCTCTGGCTGCCAAAAGGGTGGCGCTCCATCATGTCGACGGCGTAGGGGAAGCTCCGCGGGCTGCCGCGGAAAAGGTTGATGATGACCTTCGCATCTTCGCCGACGGCCTCGGCCTCGGCAAGCGCATGGTAGCGCTCCGTGTTGCCGCCGTTGATATGGCGCATCGTGGCGGGATCAGCCTCGATCACCGTGCCGAAGGGGGCGAAGGCTTCCTGGGTCAACGGCCGGATCGTCAGTTTCTCAGCCATGAGACAGCCCTCCCGGGGAGAGGAAGGGCGGTCTTTGGTGGTCGGGCATGTTCATTCTCCGGGGAGGGCAGCGGTCAGTCTGAGAAGCGCGATGCGCTCCACCTGTTTCTTCGCGGTTTCGAATTCCACCGCCGTCGCATTGCCGATACGGGCTTCGAAGGCGGCAAGGATGTCGTCCTTGGTAAGCCCTTTCACCGCGATGATGAAGGGGAAGCCGAACTTTTCCATATAGACGGTGTTGAGTTCGGAGAAGCGGGCGTGGTCGGCCGGGGAAAGCCGGTCGAGGCCGGCACCGGCCTGCTCGTTGCGGCTGTCCTCCGTCAACTCGCCCGCAATCGCCAGCTTGCCCGCAAGATCCGGATGGGCGCGCAGCACGCCGAGCTGCTCGGCCTTGCTCGCCCTGCGGAATGCCGCCGCCAGCACGGCATGCACGCCCTCTGCCGTCAGCGGCAAGGCAACGGTGCCGGCATCCAGCGCACGCTCGGCGATGAAAGGCGAGTGCTCGAAGACGCCGCCGAAGCGGGCGAGGAAATCGGCGCGGTCGATCATGCGCCCTTCGCCTTTGACGGGTGGTGATTCTCGATCCAGTGGCGCGCGATGTCGATGCGGCGCGGGATCCAGACCTTCTCGTGGCCGAGCACGTAGTCGACGAAGCGGGCCAGCGCCGCGGCACGGCCCGGACGGCCGACCAGCCGGCAATGAAGGCCGATGTTCAGCATCTTCGGGCTGCCTTCCGCACCTTCCTGGTAGAGCACGTCAAAGGCGTCCTTCAGGTAGTTGAAGAACTGGTCGCCGGCATTGAAGCCCTGCGGCGTCGCAAAGCGCATGTCATTGGTTTCGAGCGTATAGGGGATGATCAGGAAGGGTTCGCCATCGAGGCCCGGCACGAAATACGGCAGGTCGTCGGCGTAGGAATCGGAGGAATAGACGAAACCGCCCTCCTCCATGACGAGACGCAGCGTGTTGTCGGAGGGCTTGCCCTGGTACATGCCGAGCGGGTGGGAGCCGGTCAGCTCCTTGTGCAGGCGCACGGCCTCGCGAATGTGCTCGCGTTCCTTCTCTTCGGAAAAGTCCTTGTATTCCAGCCAGCGATAGCCGTGGCTGGCGATTTCCCAGCCGGCTTCCTTCATGGCGGCGACGGCTTCCGGATTGCGCGCCATGGCAAGCGTCACCCCATAGACGGTGGTCGTGACGTTACGGCTGGTGAACAGGCGATGCAGGCGCCAGAAGCCGGCGCGCGAGCCATATTCGTAGATCGATTCCATGTTGAGGTTACGCTGCCCCGGCCAGGGCTGCGCGCCGACGATTTCCGAGAGCAGGTTCTCCGATGCCGGGTCGCCGTCCAGCAGGCAGCTTTCGCCACCCTCCTCGTAATTGATGACGAATTGCACGGCGATGTTGGCATCACCCGGCCAGCGAACCTTGGGAGGCGTGCGGCCGTAGCCGATCAGGTCGCGCGGATAGGTCTTCTCAGTCATTCGATCACCTCGACAATGGACGGCACCGGTGCAGCGGACGGCCGGAAGCCGAATTGAATCCGATGCATACCCTCATAAGGAACCATTACCGCCTTGGCCCGTTTCCTGTCCATCACAAGCAAGGAGAAACACCTATGGCCATGCAGGATGCAAACATTCGCGAAACCCAGGATCTGATCGCCAGCGACAAGGTGGAGGGAACGAGTGTCTACGGGGCCGACGGCAAGCATATCGGCTCGGTAGAGCGCCTGATCCTCGACAAGCGCAGCGGTCACGTCTCCTACGCGGTACTCAGCTTCGGCGGTTTCCTCGGCCTCGGCCAGGACCACTATCCCCTGCCCTGGGCGAAGCTGAACTATGACGAAGGCCTCGGCGGCTACCGCGTCGATGTGACGAAGGACCAGGTCGAGCGCGCGCCGCACTATGAAAGCGATGCTGAATACGACTGGAACCGCCGCAACGGCAAGGTGATTCACGACTATTACGGCGTGCCGCCCTACTGGATGTAAGGCACGGTCAGGTCCGTCCGGTTTCCTCGAAGTGGGCCGCGACGGTGAAGGAGGGCGGTACGTGAAGCGTGCCGCCCTCAATTTCGTCCACCACAGTGCGCGCCAGTTCATGCGCCAGGCCGAAGCTCACCTTGAAGCCCCCGGTCATCAGGCTGACATTCGGATGATCGGGATGCCGCCCCACCATCGGCTCGCGGCCGATCGCCTTTGGCCGCAGCCCTGCCCAGCGCTCCACGACCGGCGCCTCTGCCAGAACCGGAGCCGTCTGCCGCGCCTTGGCGATCAGCGCGTCCAGAAGGCCGTCGGTGCCTGAAGGATCGGAAAAGCTGTTCTCGCTGGTGCTGCCGATCGCGACCAGGCCATCTTCATGCGGCACGATATAGAGCCCGTCAGCAAAGATCACCGGCAGCGCCGGATCGACAGAAGCCCGAAGCAGCGCCGCCTGCCCCTTCACCGCGCTCCCCATCGGCCTTGCCAACGGAAGAGCAAGAGGGGCAAGCAAGGCAAAGGTCTCGACGCCAGCTGCCAGCACGCAATGGCCGAAGGCAAGGCTGGTTCCGTCCTCGAAACGGGCGACGCCGGTGGCAGGATCCAGTGCCTGAAGTCCAGCGCCTTCGCAGATCGTCACGTTCGGCAGGCGCGCAAGAGCAGCCCGCAATACGGCGAGCAGTGCACGCGGCGCCAGGCGACCAGCAAGATGATCATGAACGAGCCCCGAGGCCATCGCGACCTCGGCCGGCCATCCGGCGACGAGGGGCGCGTCCAGCACCTCGAAGGCGAAGGTTCGATCAGGCATAGCCCAGGCGGACAATGCGTCCTGCGCATGGCCAATTGCAATGGCACGATTGTGCGGCTTCGAAAGAGGAATGAGGCGGCCCGAGCGGCGGTAACCGGCGGAAAGCCCGGTCTCGGCCTCCAGCGCCGCGATCTCCGCTTCGAGCGAGACCAGAGCGGCAAACTGGAAGGCCTTCTTGGCGTTCCAGCGATCCGGCAGGTGCGGCATCAGCGCGCCGAGCACGCCGCCGCTCGCACCGGCCCCGATCGTCCGGCGCTCGGCAAGGTGCACCGAGAGGCCCTGCCGGGCGGCAAAAAGCGCGGTCCACAGGCCCATCACCCCGCCGCCGACGACGATGAGGTCCACGGCCGGTTGACCGGCGGCCTTCCCGCGATTATCGGCATTCGACATGGCTGACCACAATCCTGAAAACGCGCCGCAGACCGAAGCCGCCCTCGACTGGCACGACGGCGATATGCCCTATTCCCGGGCCTTTGACGACCACTTTTATTGCCGCAGCGACGGCCGGCTGGAATGTGGCCACGTCTTCCTTGCCGGCAATGGCCTGCCGGACCGCTGGCAGCGGGCCGAACCGTTCCGCATCGCCGAACTCGGCTTCGGCACCGGCCTCAACCTCTGCGAGACCTGGCGGCAATGGCGCGGGACCGCGCCGGAAGGCGCAAGTCTCCACTTCACCTCCTTCGAGCGGTTTCCGATGGCGCGCGCGGATATCGCCCGGGCGCTCGCGCATTGGCCGGAAATCGAACACGAACGTAAAATCCTTGCCGAGAAATGGCCGGAAGCGCCGGACGGACGTGTCGAGATCGACCTTGCCCCCGGCGTCCGCCTCACCGTGGTCTGCGGCGCGGCCATCGAAAGCCTCGAGAGCGAGACGACGCCGTTTGACGCCTGGTTTCTCGACGGCTTCGCGCCTGCACGCAATCCCGACATGTGGTCGGCCGAGTTGATGGCCGCGGTTTTCCGCCTGACCGTTCCGGGCGGACGCTTCGGCACCTATGCGGCGGCCGGTTTCGTACGGCGCAACCTTGCCGCCGCCGGCTTCGTCGTGGAGCGCCGCCCGGGTTTCGCCGGAAAGCGTGAAATGCTGTGTGGGGAAAGGCCGGCAACCTGAGCCGTCAGGACAGCGTGCCCGTCACGGCTTCCCTGCCGCTGCGCTTCAGCCAGCGGTCGAGCTTTTCTTCCAGCTTCTCGATACTGATCGGCTTCGTCAGATAATCGTCCATACCCGCCGCAAGGCATTCCTCGCGGTCGCCATCGAGCACATGAGCGGTGACGGCGACGATCGGCACGCGGCGGCCGGAGCCGCTTTCGATCGCACGGATCGCGCGGCTTGCCTGCAACCCGTCCATGACAGGCATGGAGATATCCATCAGAATCATGCCGGGGTGGGACGCGCGGAAAACATCCACAGCCTCCTGCCCGTTCTCCACCAGCCGGAAGCGCAGGCCGCAGGCCATCAGCATCTGGGTGAAGAGGATCTGGTTGACCTCGTTGTCCTCGGCCACGAGGACATCGATGACTTCATCATCAGCAGCCGTGACCTCGGGAGAGGCCGCAAGCGGGCGTAGCGGCAGGACCTTGCCTTCGGTCACGCCTTGCGTCGGCGCCTTCATTCCCCGCGTCGCCCGCAGCACCTCGGATACCGTCTCCCGCAGCAGATCGGCCCGCACGGGCTTCATGAGATGGGCCTGGATATCCGGCGAGGAGAGCAACTTGTCCTCGGCCGAAAGGTTCATCGAGGTGAGCACGATCACTGCGGTGCCGGCGGTCGGGGCGCCTTCCCGCAGCGTTTGCACGAAATCGGGCGCACGGTCGGGGTGGTAGTCGAGCAGGATCGCATCGACCGACACGCCCATGTCGCCAGCAGCCGCAAGAACGGCAAGCGCTTCCGTCTCGGAGCCGACGGCGGTCGCGTCGAAACCCCAATCGAGCAGCATGTCGTGCGAAGCCTTGCGGGAGAGATCGTGCCCATCGACGACAAGAATGCGCGCACCGGGCGCCTTGGCCGGCACGATGCGGGCCGGCAGGGCGGCAACAGCAAGCGTCATCGGCAGGCGCACCGTAAAGGCCGACCCGTTGCCGACCTCGCTGGTCGCCGTCAGCGTACCGCCGAAGAGACGCGTCAGTCCGTCGGTAATGGCAAGACCGAGGCCGGTGCCCTCATGGCGACGGGTCGAAGACGCATCGACCTGCGAGAACTTCTCGAAGATCGATTCCATCTTCTCGGCCGGAATGCCTGCCCCCGTATCCTCGACACGGATGATGATCTCCACCTTGCCGTCGTCCCCCATCTGCGAGGAGAGGTCGATGAGAACGTGGCCGCGATCGGTGAACTTGACGGCATTGCCGACGAGGTTGGTGACGATCTGGCGGAAGCGGCCGGCGTCCCCCATCACCACCGCCGGCATGCTGGCCGCGCCGCGCACGACGAGCTCGATATCCTTCTCCGCTGCCTTCGTCGACAGCAGCGTCGCCACGTCCTCGATCGCCTCCACCGGGTTGAAGCTGACGGCGCGCAGCGTCATCTGGCCGGCATCGATCTTCGAGAAATCGAGGATGTCATTGATGATGGTGAGAAGCGCATTGCCGGACTTCACCATGATATCGATGAAGGTCTTCTGCCGCGTGTCGAGGTTCGATTTCGCAAGCAGTTCCGCCATGCCGAGCACGCCGTTCATCGGCGTGCGGATTTCATGGCTCATATTGGCAAGGAATTCCGACTTCGCCTTGTCGGCCATCTCGGCGCGCGTGACGAGGCGGCGCAGTTCGTCTTCGCGGCTCTTGAGATCCGTGATGTCCGAAAAGACCATGACGTCACGGCCGCGGCTGGTCGGGGTCACGTCGAGACGCAGCCAGCGCTGGTAGCCACTGAAGATCGTCAGCGAAGCAGGCTTGCCGGTGAAGAGGATCGTCCCGAACTGGCTGGCATCGACCGGTTCTTCGCCGAGGAAGCCGGTAATGTTGCGATCGATGTTGCTTTGCAGCACATCCTTGACGAGCGCACCCGGCTGCAGGAGTTCGTTCGGCATGGCGATCATCTTCGACAGCGCCTCGTTGGAGAGAACCACCACACCATCTTCAATGATGAGGAGGCCCTGGCTCATCGAGGAGACCGCATCCTTGACGAGGCTGCCGACCTCTTCAAGGGCACTGCGGGTTTCCAGTACCTCGCGCTCGCGCTCGCGCCGCTCCGTAATGTCGATATAGGTCAGAAGGCAGCGGCCGCCGGAAATTGCGCAGCCGGCCTCGATCACCGTCCGGCCATTGGCATAGGCGACCTCGCGCACCGGCGTCTCGCCGGCGCGGATGCCTGAAATGCAGGCCGCATACCCCTCGGCATGCGGGCCGTCCTCCCCGCTGATGCCGCCCTGTGCCTGCTGGAAGCGCAGGAGATCATCCAGCGGGCGCCCCTTCACCGGCGGCAGCGCGCCGCCCCACAACTCCTCGAAGGCACCGTTCACCAGTTCGATATTGCCGGTCTCGTCGACGACGACGATGCCGACCGGCAGCGATTCGACGATACTCTCGATGTCCGCCCTGGCGGCTTCCGCCTGCCGCTGGGCCTCGATGAGCTGGCTTTCACGCTTCTTCAGCACCGTGGTGTCGGTGATCGAGCCGATGAGATAGCTCTTCTCGTCGAGCGTGGTGACCCGGTAGAGCCGCGAGATCGTCGGCAGCACCGAGCCGTCCGGCCGGATGTATTCGATCTCGGTCTCGAGCAGTTCGCCGGTATCGAGCACCTTCTGGTTCTGCGCGTGGAATTCCTCACCCTGCTCCGGATACATATCGAGCGTGGTGAGGCCGAGCAGTTCTTCCGGCTGCCGGCCCGTCAAGGCGACATAGGCGCGGTTGGCGAAGATCATGCGCTGGTTTTCGTCGCGCATGAAGCTTGCGACCGGTAGCTCGTCGAGCAGCGCTCGATAGAGACTGATCTCCTGCGAATGCTGCTTGAGGCGTCCTTCGCTTTCCTTCAGCGCCGTCACGTCGATGCGCAGCGCAACGAGCGTGCCATCGGGCCGACGCTGGGTGACGAGGCGCGTCCAGCCACCAGCGAGGCGGACGACACATTCATGCAGTGGCAGATCATAGCTGGCGAGCCGCGCCGCCACCCAGCGCTCGCACTCCGCCTCCGATGTGCGTCCCACCTCGATGTCGTGCAGCGCACGCGTGAGCGCGGCAAGACTGACGGGTCCATCGGCAAATTCACCAACGAGCACATGGTAGAATTCCCGCATGCTGCGGTTGGCATAACGCAGCCGGTTGTCGGCACCGAAGACGGCGACCCCGGCGCCGAGCGCGTCGAGCGCGTGCTCCACATGATCGGTGGCGGTCTCGCCGCGATCCGGGGCCAGGTCATCCACCGACACCCCTCCGGCACAATTCGCATTGGCGACCACACCGACCGTGGCGGCCAGCGCTTCGACCGACGGCGTAAAGAGGCCGACAAGCACCGAGAGGGTCGCAGAGATCCGCTCGCGTTTCATGGCGATATCGAAACTGCCTCCGCCGAACGGATGCAGATAGCGGGCCCGCTCGGGATTACCGAAGATCAGGCAGCGGCGCTCCGGATCGTCCCGGTCGCCATGCCCCGGCGTCTCGCCGATTTCCTCGCTGGTCAGGCCTATCATCTCCGCAGCGCTATGGCCGAACAGGCGGGCATAAGCCTCGTTCACCGCCAGATAACGCAATTCGCTGCTTTTGACGTATGCCGGGTGCAGGTGTTCGCGAACGCGCGCACAGGCCGCCACCAGCAATTCGTCTTGAGATTCAGCCACGCCAGTTGCTCCCCAAAGCGGCACGGAGGGAGAGATTCATACCCCTCGGGGAGTATCATCAATCCTTGAACGGATGGTTAACCGTTCGTTGCCGGAAGTCATGCATCCGGGCAGGCGTGTTCCGAAAATGCACTTCGCCAAGACTGCTTATCCACCAGGGCATTTCGCTGTCGCAAATGGCGGAGGCACGCGCGTGCAAGATGTGCAACAAGGGCACGAGGCAAACCAGACCGGGGCTGCGCTGCACATGGGCGACGTGATCAAACTCGAAAATCACCTCGAACAACCGGAGGCATCCGAGGCGCCCGTCGAGCGCCGGCGCCGCAGCGGCGGGCGCAGTGCAGAGCGCACCCGCCGGCCGCAGACCACATCGAAATATCTCAATCTCGTCAACACGACGGCCCCCTCCGCGGTGCTTTCCGAGGATGCGCTGGAGGCCGTCCATCAGGCCTCGCTCGCCATCCTAGAAGAGATCGGCATGGACATCATCCTGCCGGAGGCCCGCGAGCGCATGAAGGCGGCCGGCGCGGACGTGACGCCCGGTACGGACCGCGTGCGCTTCGACCGCGGCCTCATCCTGGATATGATGTCTTCCGTCCCGCCGGCCTTCACGATGCATGCGCGCAACCCCCTGCGCAATGTGGAGATCGGCGGCAACAATCTCGTCTTCGCGCAGATCGCTTCTGCCCCCTTCGTCGCCGACCGAGACGGCGGCCGGCGCGCCGGCAATCAGGAGGATTTCCGCAAGCTGGTGAAGCTCGCCCAGTCCTACGACATCATCCATACAACGGGCGGCTACCCCGTCGAGCCGGTCGACATCCACGCCTCCGTTCGTCATCTCGACTGCCTGTCGGACCTGGTGACGCTGACCGACAAGGTCTTCCACGTCTATTCGCTCGGCCGGCAGCGCAATCTCGACGGCATCGAGATCGCCCGCATCGGCCGCGGCATCTCGATGGAGCAGATGGAGCGCGAGCCCTCGCTCTTCACCATCATCAACACATCTTCGCCGCTGCGCCTCGACGGACCGATGCTGCAGGGCATCATCGAGATGTCGGCGCGGGGGCAGGTCGTGGTGGTGACGCCCTTCACCCTCGCCGGCGCCATGGCACCGGTGACGATATCAGGCGCAGTCGTACAGCAGAATGCCGAGGCGCTGGCCGGCATCGCCTTCACGCAGATGGTGCGGCGCGGCGCGCCGGTAATGTATGGCGGCTTCACCTCCAACGTGGACATGAAGACGGGCGCGCCGGCCTTTGGCACGCCGGAATACATGAAGGCGGTGGTTGCGGGCGGGCAGCTCGCACGCAAATACAACATCCCCTATCGCACCTCGAACACCAACGCCTCGAACACGCTGGATGCGCAGGCAGCCTACGAATCCGCCTTCTCCCTCTGGGCGCTCACACAGGGCGGCGGCAATTTCATCATGCATTCGGCCGGCTGGAGCGAGGGCGGCCTGACGGCCTCCTTCGAGAAGTTCATCCTCGATGTCGACATGCTGCAGATGGTGGCGGAATATCTGGCACCACTCGATGTCAGCCCCGATGCCCTCGGCCTGGAGGCCGTGCGCGACGTCGGGCCGGGCGGCCACTTCTTCGGCACACCCCATACGCTCGCCCGTTACGAGACGGCATTCTATTCGCCGATCCTCTCGGACTGGCGCAACTTCGAGACCTGGACGGAAGCCGGCCGGCCGACCACCTACGACCATGCCAACCGTGTCTTCAAGGAAAAGCTCAACGCCTACGAGAAGCCGCCGCTCGACCCGGCGATCGAGGACGAACTGGAAGCGTTCGTTGCCAGGCGCAAGGAAGAGGGCGGCGTTCCCACCGATTTCTAAGACGCTTTTCGCACAGAATCAGGCGTTGAACATGATGGACCGCACGGAGGAGATCAGCTTCTCCGTCGGCAGATTGGAAAAATTCTTGTCGATTTCGGCCATGGTCAAGGTGCGCGTCTTGTCGGAGAGCTTGTTGCGCAAGTCCCCGAGTGTCTGCGGCGCGGCGCAGACGACAAGCCGGTCGAAGGCGCCTTCCGCGGCATAATCATCGATGCGGCCGGCGACTTCGGCGGTGAACTTCTGCTGTTCCTCCCGCACCGGATCGCGCGAATATTCCATTGCGGAACGGCCGGGACCGACGGAGGAGTGGCTGCGGCCGGGCTTGTCGGCCATGATGTCCTGCGCCTTCTTCGGCTCCCAGCGAAAAACCTCCTGCTCCGGGCTCTGCTGGCCATCCTTCAACAGGTTCACCCCCTTGAGCAGGCGAGCCTGATTGCCATCAGCGGCGAGAATCCAAGTCGTAGCGGTCATATTTCACTCCCGTAGCGAGATTCATGGACAGGCGGACGAATCCGCCCCGCGCAGCATCCGACAGGATTGTGGCAGGATGCGCGTTGATCCAACGCAAGGAGGAGGCACATGTTCCTGATCGCGCGGGTCACGAAGCTGTTGGAAAGCCGCGCCCGCCCCTATCCCCACCCGGTGATGGCTCGCTAGGGTACCCGAAAGGACAGGAGAGCCCCGTGGCCGAACCGCTCAAGAACCTGCTGCATCCCGGACTGGTGAAGGAGATGGCGGATCACATTTCCCGCGTCGCACCGGATTTCGATGCGGCACGCTTCACGCAGCTTGCAAGCGACGGCATGGATGCACTGGAGCTGATGCAGCGTGCCGAACGGATCAAGGACGCGCTGGTAGAGACGCTGCCCGCCGACTATGCCGCCGCCGCAGAGATCCTCCGAAGGGCACTGCCCCAGGCGGATGGGCCGGGGGTTTCCGGTTGGGCCCTTCTGCCGGTCAACCAGTTCGTCTCGCAACAGGGCCTCTCGCATTTCGACCTGTCGCTTTCCCTCCTCAAGGCGCTGACACCGCATTTCACAGCGGAATTCGGCATCCGCCGCTTCGTCCATGCCGAGCAGGACCGCGCGCTTGCGGAAATCGCGCACTGGACGGCCGATACCAATCATCACGTCCGCCGGCTTGCCAGTGAGGGCACCCGGCCGCGGCTGCCCTGGGCGATGCGCCTGCCGGCGCTCGTCAGGGACCCGGCACCGATCCTGCCGATCCTCGTCGCCCTCCTCGACGATCCCGAAGACTATGTGCGCCGCTCCGTCGCCAACAGCCTCAACGACATCGCCAAGGATCATCCCGCCCTCGTCACCGGTTTCGTCGAGCGGCATATCGAGGACGCCTCCGCCGAGCGCCGGCAATTGCTGCGCCATGCTTCGCGTACGCTGCTGAAGAAGGGCGATGCTAAGGCGCTCGCCAATTTCGGCTTTGCGGCAGCCAGGGGCATCGGCGCGGCCCTCACGCTCACAACGCCGAACGTCGTCTTTGGCGACAAGCTCGGCTTCTCCATCGTCGTGACGAACGGGGATGTGGCGCCGCAACGGCTGATGATCGACTATGCGATCCACCATGTGAAGGCAAACGGCACGCTGGCGCCGAAGGTCTTCAAGTGGAAGCAGCTCGATCTGCCGGCCGGCAGCAGCCAGACGATCGACAAGGAACACGCCATCCGGGCGATCACCACGCGGCGCTACTATCCTGGAGCGCACCGCATCGAGATCCTGATCAATGGCTCGATCTGTGCGTCGGCTGACTTCGACCTGCGTATGACGTGAAGCCTCCCCTTCGCATCTGCGAAAACTAGGACTTGACTTTTCACCGCAAAACAACGACATGAGCCGCAGCGTCGCCCTTCGGCCGCCGCGTGAGCGAGCCTGAGATGTCCCTGCAACGGGACGCTAAGAAGGACAAGCGCAAGAGAACGATCCGCCTCCCATTTGCGGATGACTGCGCAGACGATTGCAAACCAACCCACAAGTTCCCAATTCACGCGGGGTTCTTGACGCCAGACGAAACCGGAAGCGCATGGTGCGGTTCCGGTCCGAGGCAGTTCGAGCGAAAGCGGGACGCGATCCCGCGTCCGGAACTGCGGTCGGGAAAGTCGCCTGGCGCCCCGAAAGGTATTTGACTTGACCACTTTCCACGACCTCGGCCTCTCGAAGACCATCGTCGCAACGCTCTCCGCCCTCGGCTTTGAAAAAGCAACGCCGATCCAGGAAAAGGCCATCCCGCTCGTCCTCGAAGGCAGCGACCTGATCGGCCTTGCCCAGACCGGCACCGGCAAGACGGCCGCCTTCGGCCTGCCGATGATCGAAAAGCTTCTCGCCGACGCCCGCCGCCCTGATCCGCGCAACATCCGCGCCCTCATTCTCGCCCCGACCCGCGAGCTGGTGAACCAGATCGCCGACAACCTGCGCGACTTCGTCAAGAAGACGCCGCTGCGCGTCGTCACCGTCGTCGGTGGCGCATCGATCAACAAGCAGTCGGAAATGCTCTCGCGCGGCACCGACATCCTCGTCGCCACCCCCGGCCGCCTGCTCGATCTCGTGAACCGCAAGTCCGTGACGCTGACCCAGGCCCGCTACCTCGTGCTCGACGAAGCCGACCAGATGCTGGACCTCGGCTTCATCCACGACCTGCGCAAGATCTCCAAGATGGTGCCGAAGAACCGCCAGACGCTGCTCTTCTCGGCCACCATGCCGAAGCTGATCGGCGAACTTGCCGGCGAGTACCTCGTCAACCCGAAGAAGGTCGAAGTCACGCCCCCCGGCAAGGCTGCTGACAAGGTGGAGCAGTATGTCCACCACGTTCCCGGCAAGGACCAGAAGGCGCAGATCCTGCGCAAGACGCTGTCAGACAATCCGGACGGCCTGTCGCTCGTCTTCTCGCGCACCAAGCATGGCGCCGAGAAGTTGATGAAGCATCTCGACCATATCGGCTTCAAGGCCGCCTCCATCCACGGCAACAAGAGCCAGGGCCAGCGCGAGCGCGCCCTCAAGGCCTTCCGTGACGGCGAAATTCGCGTTCTCGTCGCCACCGACGTCGCCGCTCGCGGCATCGACATTCCGGGCGTCACCCACGTCTACAACTACGATCTGCCGGAAGTGCCGGACGCCTATGTGCACCGAATCGGCCGCACGGCCCGCAACGGCCGCGACGGCATCGCCATCGCCTTCTGCACGCCGGACGAAGCGCACCTGCTGCGCGATATCGAAAAGCTGATGGGCATCCAGATCACCGTCGCAAGCGGTGAAGCGCCTGCCGTCATCACCGCAGGCCCCGGCGGCAAGTCGCGCAAGCCCCGCTCGGGCAGCGGCCATCGCGCCAGCCAGGGTCGCGCAGGCCAGCGTCCGGCGCGCAAGCCGTTCAGCGAAGGTGGGCAGGCCGATGGCGGCGCACCGGCAGCCGGCAAGCGCGCGCATGGCAACCGCCCGCCGCAGAAGCAGGGCGAGCGCCAGAACCGCAACCACGGCGGCGGCAACGGCCAGGGCCGCCCGAACCAGAACGGCAAGCCGCGCCGTTCGGAAGGCCAGCGCCGCGAACAGGCATAAGCTTATCTTTATAGAATGAGGAAACGGCGGGCTTCGGCCCGCCGTTTTCGTTTGTTCATTCCGCCGGCACAGGGTCCTTGCGGTTGGTGAGGTAGACGCCGACCACGACGATCAGCGTGCCCAGGATCATCGGGATCGTCAGTTCCTCGCCGAAGATGGCAGCAGCCTGGAGGGCCGCGATCGGCGGCACGAGGTAGATGAGGGAGGCCGCACGGGACACCTGTCCACGGCGCAGCAGGTAGAGCAGCAGCAGGATCGCCCCCATGGAGATGCCGAGAACCGACCAGGCGAGTAACGCGACGAAAGCCCAGCCGAAATCGACATGCAGGTTTTCCAGACTGAGCGCGAGGGGCACGGTGACGATCAGCGCGCCGATGTATTGCAGGGTCGCGATCGCCCTGATGTCCCCCGTCGGCAGATATTGCTTCTGGTAGATCGTGCCGTAGGTGACGGCTGCCATGCCGAGCATGTTGACGACGATGGCGAAGGCCGGGATTTCTGCCGCCCCTTGGCCGAAGAATTTCGGCAGTACGGCTAACAGCACCCCGAGGAAGCCGAGACAGAGGCCGGCCTTTTGTGCCGGGCTCAACCGCTCACCGATAAAGAACGGTGCGGCCAGCGCCGTCATCAGCGGCTGCAGCGCCGCTATGATGGAGGAAAGCGCTGCCGGAACGCCCTCGCCGATCGCCCACCAGACCGCACCGAGATAAAGGCCGTGCAGGAAAGCGCCGGAGACGACGGCGTGCACGACAGTGCGCCGGTCACGCGGCCAGACAGCGCCGGTCACGACGCAAAAACCGGCAAAGAGCAGCGCCGCGGTCAGGTAGCGGATGCCGAGAAAGGTCAGCGGCTCGGAAACGAAGGTCGCGTATTTCGCGACGACCCAGCCGGTGGACCAGAGCAGGACGAAGATGGCAGGAGCCAGGCGATCGAGGGACATGGGACTTTCGGCAGGGAAACAATCAGTGCGCGAGCGATAGGCGCCGCTTCCACGACGGTCAAAGGAATTTCCTTGATGATTAGGTTCAGCGAAAGAGCGGGCAAAATCGCTTTTTCAGCATCTGCCCATGTTTTCGGCAGATCCGTCCCGCCCGCTCCCCGCAAACCGGCCCGGGGTAAACACGCGCATGGACCACGCATCGGGAAAACCGTCCTTCCGGCCGGTTTGGCTGTTCCCAAAGCGGTGTGAGAATTCTTTCCTGCTAATTGAGCATGGTTCTTGCATTGCCCCTGATGTTGTACTCAAATGGCGAAAAATGGGGAACACGCCTTTGGCATTTGATGAAATGATGAATGCGGACCAAGGCCCGCGGCAGCCATACGAAAACTACCATGACTGGTACGAAGGACAGGATCGGGCTCGCCTGATCGCCAAATCAAGGGACGCCGAGAACCTCTTTCGAAAGACCGGCATCACCTTCGCGGTCTACGGACACGAAGACAGTTCCGAAAAGCTCATCCCCTTCGACATCATCCCCCGTATCATTTCCGGCCGAGAGTGGCGCAGGCTCGCCCAGGGCATCGAACAGCGGGTCATTGCCCTCAACGCCTTCCTCGACGACATCTACCACAAGCAGGAAATCATCAAGGCGGGCCGCATTCCCCGCGAGCTGATCGAGCGCAACGTTGCCTTCCTGCCGCAGATGATCGGCTTCAAGCCGCCGGGCGGCGTCTATACGCACATCGTCGGCACCGACATCGTACGCACGGGCGAAGACCAGTTCTACGTGCTGGAAGACAATGCCCGCACACCCTCCGGCGTCAGCTATATGCTGGAAAACCGGGAAACCATGATGCAGATGTTCCCGGAACTGTTCCACCTCAACAAGGTGCGACCGGTCGAGGACTATCCCAAGACGCTGCGCCAGAGCCTTGCCTCGCTCGCCCCGCCCGGCTGTTCGGGAAAACCGCGCGTCGCCGTGCTCACGCCGGGCATCTTCAATTCCGCCTATTACGAACACTCCTTCCTCGCCGACATGATGGGCGTGGAGCTGGTCGAGGGCTCGGACCTGCGCGTCGTCGACGGCAAGGTGAAGATGCGCACGACCCGCGGCTACGAGGCGATCGACGTGCTCTACCGCCGCGTCGACGACGACTTCCTCGACCCGATGACCTTCCGGCCGGATTCAGCGCTCGGCATTCCCGGCATCATGGATGTCTACAAGGCCGGCAATATCACCATCGCCAATGCGCCCGGCACCGGCATTTCCGACGACAAGGCGATCTATTCCTACATGCCGGAGATCGTCGAGTTCTATACCGGCCGCAAGGCGCTGCTCGAAAACGTGCCGACCTGGCGCTGCTCGGAAGAGGACAGCCTGAAATACGTGCTGGAACACCTCAGCGAACTGGTGGTGAAGGAAGTGCACGGTTCGGGCGGCTACGGCATGCTGGTCGGCCCAACCGCCTCGAAGAAGGAATGCGCGGCCTTCGCCGAAAAGCTCAAAGCCCGGCCGGCGAACTACATCGCCCAACCGACGCTGTCGCTCTCCACCGTCCCGATCCTCGTCAACAAGGGCATCGCGCCCCGGCACGTCGATCTCAGGCCCTATGTGCTCGTTTCCGACAAGGTGCAGATCATTCCCGGCGGGCTCACCCGCGTGGCGCTGAAGGAAGGCTCGCTGGTGGTCAACTCCAGCCAGGGCGGCGGCACGAAGGACACCTGGGTTCTGGAGGACTGAGCCGATGCTGGGAAGAACTGCAAACGGCCTCTACTGGATGTTCCGCTATATCGAGCGCGGCGAGAACATCGCCCGCCTCGTCGATGCGGGCCTGCGCATGGCGCTGACGCGCTCCGGTTCCTCCGACGAGGACTGGGACGGCGTCTTGCAAAGCGCCGGCGTACGCGAAGACTTCGACACCGTGCACAGCAAGCTAACGAGCGCGGACGCCATCGACTATCTCCTGCGCGACCACGCCAACCCGTCGAGTGTGATGTCCTGCATCGAATCGGCGCGCAACAATGCCCGTATGGTGCGCACGGCGCTGACGCGGGAGACCTGGGAAGCGACCAACGAGTGCTGGATCGAGCTGAAGCTGGCACTCTCCAAACGCGTGAAGCCCGCCGACATGCCGGAGGTGATCGGGACGATCAAGCGTTGCACCGCCCTCATTCGTGGCGCGTTCCACGGCACCATGCTGCGCGACGACATCTACAATTTCTCGCGCATCGGCACCTTCATCGAACGGGCGGACAACACGGCCCGCATCCTCGACGTGAAATATTACGTGCTGCTGCCGGCGATCGCCAAGGTCGGCTCCTCGCTCGACAACATGCAATGGGAATCGATCCTGCGCTCTGTCTCGGCGCACCGCTCCTACAGCTGGGTCTATGACGGCGACTATTCCTCGACCAACATCTCCGACTTCCTGATCCTCAACGACCGCATGCCGCGCTCGCTCGCCTATAGCTACGACAAGATCGTCAGCAATCTCGGCTATCTGGCAAAGCTTTACGGCGACAACCACGCGGCGCACGAGACGGCCTCCGCCACGCTGATGCTGCTGCGCAGCCGCAGCATCGACGACATCATGGAACAGGGGCTCCATGAGTTCATCGAAGAGTTCATCGTACACAACAACCGCCTCGGGGAAGAGATCTCCGACGGCTACCGCTTCTATCGCTAGCGGGAGCGAGCCATGCGACTGAAGATCAGCCACACGACAGAATATCACTATGACGACCCGGTGCAGTATTCGCTGCAACGCCTCCGCCTGACACCGAAAACCCAGCCCGGCCAGATCGTGCGCGACTGGAAGACCACCGTGCATGGCGCGCGGCTGGAGGCCGGCTATACCGATCATTTCGGCAACCATGTCGATCTCGTCAGCACCAATGCCGAGCAGGTGGCGATCCGTATCGTCGCCGAGGGCGAAGTGGAGACGGAAGACCGGGCCGGTGTCTTCGGCCCGCACCAGGGCTTCGTGCCGCTCTGGCTTTACCTGCGCGAAACGCCGCTGACCAAGCCCGGCAAGCTGATACGCGACCTTGCCAAATCCGCGAGCGGCGACAATGAACTGGCACGCATGCACGCGCTGATGGCCGCCATCCACGAGACCGTCGCCTACAAGCCGGGAGAAACCGCCCCCGACACGACGGCAGAGCAGGCACTGGAGAAGAAGCAAGGGGTCTGCCAGGACCACGCCCATGTCTTCCTTTCTGCCGCGCGCCATCTCGGGCTGCCGGCCCGCTATGTCTCGGGCTACCTGCTGATGGAAACGCCCGAACAGACGGCGAGCCACGCCTGGGCAGAAGTGCATCTGCAGGGCCTCGGCTGGGTCGGCTTCGATGCGGCCAACAAGATTTGCCCGGATGCGCGCTATGTGCGCCTGTCGACCGGCCTCGACTACAAGGACGCCGCCCCTGTTTCCGGCATGGTGCTCGGGCACTCGGCCGAGACGATGAGTGTCGCCATCACGGTGGAGCCGGCCGGCCAGAGCCAGTCGCAAAGCCAGAGCTGACCAGCCGAACCTGAATCAACATGAGCAAGGCGCGCCGTAAGCCTCTGAATCGATTCACAGGCCCTTACGTCGAAATCGCTTTAAGGGCCTGTGCAACTGCTTCAACGCGATGCCGCTTCAAGCAGACGGAAAAAAGACGGGCGCGATCCGAAGAGCGCGCCCGAAAAGTTCAGTGGCTGTCCTTGCCGACCGCACTGCCCCGACAACCCTTGAGGAAATCGAGATCGGCGCCGGTATCGGCGCCCTGGACGTGCTGCTGGTGCAGCCAGGCGTAACCGGACGTGGGCAGGTCGTGGTGCGGCTTCCATTCGGCGAGCCGACGGGCCAATTCCTCTTCGGGAATGTCGAGATGCAGGCGGCGGTTCGGCACGTCAAGCTCGATCATGTCGCCGTTCCTGACGACGGCCAGCGGCCCGCCGACGGCCGCTTCCGGCGAGGTGTGTAGGACGACGGTGCCATAGGCCGTGCCGGACATGCGCGCATCGGAGATGCGCACCATGTCGGTGATGCCCTTCTTCAGCACCTTCGGCGGCAGGCCCATATTGCCCACCTCGGCCATGCCCGGATAACCCTTCGGCCCACAGTTCTTCATGACCATGACGCAGGTCTCGTCGATGTCGAGCGCGTCGTCGTTGATCTTGGCCTTGTAGTCGTCGATGTCCTCGAAGACGACCGCCCGGCCCCGATGGGTCAGGAGATGCGGCGAGGCGGCCGAGGGTTTCAGCACCGCCCCCTTCGGCGCGAGATTGCCGCGCAGCACGACGATGCCGCCCGACTGGGTCAGCGCCTTCTCGGCCGGCAGGATCACGTCCTCGTTCCAGTTGACGACGTCCTTGACCTCATCCCACATCGTCTCGCCGGAGACCGTCAGCGCATCCTTGTGCAGGAGGCCGGCCTCGCCGAGACGCTTCAGCACCACCGGCAGGCCGCCGGCATAGAAGAACTCCTCCATCAGGTATTTGCCCGACGGCATCAGGTTGACGACGGTCGGCACGTCGCGGCCGCAGCGATCCCAATCGTCCAGCGTCAGATCGACGCCGACCCGGCCGGCGACGGCGAGCAGGTGGATCACCGCATTGGTCGAGCCGCCGATGGCCGCATTGGTGCGGATGGCGTTCTCGAAGGCTTCCTTCGTCATGACCTCTGATGGCTTCAGGTCATCCTTGACCATCTGCACGATGCGCCGGCCGGTGAGCTGCGCCATGACCTTGCGGCGGGAATCGACGGCCGGGATCGCGGCATTGCCTGACAGCGCCATGCCCAGCGCCTCGGCCATCGAGGCCATCGTTGAGGCGGTGCCCATCGTGTTGCAAGCACCCGACGAACGGCTCATCGACGCCTCGGCCTCGAGGAACTCGGCCTGCGTCATCTCGCCGGCCTTCACCATTTCGGAGAACTTCCAAAGATGCGTGCCCGAGCCGACCCGCTCGCCGCGGAAGTAGCCGTTCAGCATGGGGCCGCCGGTGACGACGATCGCCGGCAGGTCGACCGAGGCCGCCCCCATCAGCAGGGACGGCGTGGTCTTGTCGCAGCCGACCATCAGCACACAGCCATCCATCGGCTGGCCGCGGATCGCCTCCTCCACCGCGAGCGCGGCAAGATTGCGGTACATCATCGCGGTCGGGCGGAAGGTGTTTTCCGAGGCCGAGAACACGGGCACTTCGAGCGGGAAGCCGCCCGCCTCCCAGACACCGGCCTTTACCTTCTCGGCAAGCTCCCGCAGGTGCCCGTTGCACGGCGTCATGTCCGACCAGGTGTTGAGGATGCCGATGACCGGGCGACCGTCGAACAGGTCGTGCGGATAGCCCTGGTTCTTCATCCAGCCGCGGTGGTAGATCACGTCGCGGCTGGTGCCGCCGTACCACTCCTGCGATCTCAGCCTGCGCGGCCACTCAGCTTTCTTTTTCATGTCCTCAGTCCTTGAAGGGACCACCCGGCATGGGGTCGCCGAGCGGCCTTTGTCTCACGCCAGGGTGTAGGCGGTCTTGACGGTTGTGTAGAATTCGCTGGCGTATCTGCCCTGCTCACGCGGGCCATGCGACGAGCCCTTGCGCCCGCCGAAGGGCACATGGAAGTCGACGCCCGCTGTCGGCAGGTTGACCATGACCATGCCGGCCTCCGCATTGCGCTTGAAATGCGTCGCATGCTTGAGGCTGGTCGTGGCGATGCCGGAGGAGAGACCGAAGGGCGTGTCGTTGGCGACAGCCAGCGCCTCCTCGTAATCCTTGACGCGGATGACGGCGGCGACGGGGCCGAAGATCTCTTCCCGCGAGATGCGCATGTCGTTCGTCGCCTCGGTGAAGAGCGCAGGCGAAAGATAGAAGCCGGGCGTGTCCCGCTTCAGAAGCTCGCCGCCGAAAGCGAGTTTTGCGCCTTCCTTCCGGCCGATCTCGATATAATCGGTGTCCTGCTTCAACTGGCTTTCATCGACGACCGGGCCGATATGCGTGCCGGCCTTCAGTGCATCGTCGACGACCACACCTTTCAAACGCTCACCAACGGCCGCGACGAACTTGTCGTGGATGCCCTCGGTGACGATGACGCGCGAGGAGGCGGTGCAGCGCTGGCCGGTCGAGAAGAAGGCCGAGTTGACGGCAGCTTCCACGGCGACAGAAAGGTCCGCATCGTCGAGAACGACGAAGGGGTTCTTGCCGCCCATTTCGAGCTGATACTTGCGGTTATGCTCGACGGAGGCGAGCGCCACGCGTTTTCCGGTGCCGGTGGAGCCGGTGAAGGTGACGGCGTTGACATCGGGGCTGTCGAGCATGGTCTGCCCGACGACGGAGCCCTTGCCCATGACGAGGTTCAGGACACCCTTCGGCAGGCCGGCGCGCACGAGAATGTCGACGATCGCCCAGGAACAGCCGGGCACCAGTTCGGCCGGCTTGAAGACGACGGTGTTGCCATAGGCAAGCGCCGGGGCGATCTTCCAGGCGGGGATGGCGATCGGGAAATTCCAGGGCGTGATGATGCCGACGACGCCAACCGGCTCGCGGGTAATCTCGACGCCGATGTTCGGACGCACGGACGGCAGCGTCTCCCCGGCAAGCCGCAGGCATTCCCCGGCGAAGAAATCAAAGATCTGGCCGGCGCGCACCGTCTCGCCGATGCCTTCGGCCAGCGTCTTGCCCTCCTCGCGCGACAGCAGCCGGCCGAGTTCGTCCTTGCGGGCCAGAATCTCGTCGGCGGTTTTCCGCAGGATCGCGTGACGCTCAAGGATGCCCGAACGCGACCAGCCCGGAAAAGCGGCCTTCGCCGCCGCGATCGCTGCCCTGGTTTCCTCGACGGAGGCGCGGGCATACTCCCCCACCACGTCGCCGGTATTCGACGGGTTGATGTTCTTGATCGCATCCGAGCCGACCCACTCGCCGGCAATCAGGTTCTGGTGGATGGTCATGGGCAAGGCCTCCTGTCTGTCCCGCGCCGCGCCAAGGCGGCACATCCCTTACAATTGGCGGATTTCGATCCGTTCTTCCCGGGCAATGGCCAGCGGATTGCGCAGCGGCAAGCCGAAACCATCCGCCCCGATCTCGAACACATCCCCAGTCTCGGTGCGGATGCCGTCACCGAAGGAGAGCGTCGCCGTGCCGAACATGTGGACGTGGATGTCGCCCGGCGCGCGGAACAGGCCGTATTTGAAATGGTGGTATTCGAGATTGGCGAAGGTATGGGACATGTTCGCCTCGCCGGAGACGAAGGGCTTTTCCCACAGCACCGCGCCATTGCGCACGATACGCGAGAAACCGCGGATATCATCCGGCGCGGCGCCGATGCGGATTTCCGGACCGAAACTCGCCTGACGGAGCTTCGAATGGGCAAGGTAGAGATAGTTGATGCGCTCCGTCACATGGTCGGAGAACTCGTTCGCAACGGCAAACCCGAGGCGGAAGGGCGAACCATCGGCGGCGATCACATAGATGCCGGCCATCTCCGGCTCCTCGCCGCCATCGAGCGCGAAGGCTGGGGAGATGAGCGGGCCGCCGGGCGCCACGGCCTGCGTGCCGTTGCCCTTGTAGAACCATTCGGGCTGCACACCCTTCTCGCCCGGCTTCGGCTTGCCATTTTCGAGACCCATGCGGAACATCTTCATGGAATCGGTCAAGGTTTCCTCGGCCGCCTCCGTCGTCTTCCTGTGCATGGAATCGCGCGTGGCGGCCGAGCCGAGATGGGTGAGACCCGTGCCGGTCAGATGGAGATGGGCGGCGTCCGGATGGGTGATCGGCGACAGCAGCCGGCCCGCGGCATAGGCCGCCTCCAGGTCGACGGTCTCGCCGACCCCCCTTTCGTCGACGACGGCTTTCAGAGACTGCCCGCTGTTGGCGGCTTCCATGGCCAGCGCGTAGACGCTGCCCGCGCCCTTCACCGCACGGCCCTCGCCGCCTTCCTCGCGCACGACCACCGTGATCGAACCGTCGGCATTCGCTACCTGTGACATCAGCATTTTCGTTTCCTTCCTGAAGCCTGGACCAAGCCAAAGCTTCGCACCTACGGCGGACAGACGTCACCGCACTGGCTGCGTCCGCAGCCGGTCAAACACGTTGGCAACCCGTGGGCGGACCGGTCCCCGGTCAGCCCTTGTTCTTGTTGTAGACGTCGAAGAACACGGCCGCGAGCAGCACCAGCCCCTTGATGAGCTGCTGGTAGTCGATGCCGATGCCCATGATCGACATGCCGTTGTTCATGACGCCCATGATGAAGGCGCCGATAACCGCGCCGGTGATCTTGCCGACACCACCCGATGCGGAGGCACCGCCGATGAAGCAGGCCGCGATGACGTCGAGCTCGAAGCCGACCCCGGCCTTCGGCGTCGCCGAGTTGAGGCGGGCCGCGATGATCATGCCGGCGAGCGCCGCAAGCGCGCCCATGTTGACGAAGGTGTAGAAGGTCAGCCGCTCGGTGTTGATACCCGAGAGTTTCGCCGCCTTCTCGTTGCCGCCCATGGCGTAGATGCGCCGGCCGATCGTCGTGCGGGTCGTGACGAATGTGTAGAGCGCGATGAGCAGGCCCATGACGACAAGAACGTTCGGCAGGCCGCGATAGGTCGAGAGCTGGAAGCCAAGGAAGATCGCCACGGCGCTGATGATCGCCATCTGCACGGCGAAGAAGGCGAAGGGCTCGTTCTCCGTCTCGTGCAGCGCGTTCATGCGGCGCTCGCGAAGCCCGGCATAGATGGCATAGCCGACGAGAAGGATGACGACGAGAAGGGCGAAATAGTTCTTGATGAGGCTGGTCGCGGGATCCGTGAGCGACAGGAAGTCCGGCACGAAGCCCGTGGAAAGGATCTGGAAGTCCTTCGGGAACGGGCCGACCGGGCGGCCGCCGAGCACGACATAGGTCATGCCGCGGAAGACGAGCATGCCGGCGAGCGTGACGATAAAGGACGGGATTTTCTGGTAAGCGACCCAATAGCCCTGCGCTGCGCCCATCAGCGCGCCGACGAAGATGCAGAGCGGCACGACGATGATCGCCGGCATCCCCCATTTCACCAGCATGATCGCCGAGATCGCGCCGATGAAGGCGACGATCGAGCCGACCGAGAGATCGATATGCCCCGCCACGATGATCAGGAGCATGCCCAGCGCCATGATGACGATGAACGAGTTCTGCAGCACGAGGTTGGTGATGTTGACCGGGCGGAAGAGCACGCCGTTGGTGATGACCTGGAAGAAGATCATGATGACGACGAGCGCGACGAGCAGGCCGTACTCGCGGATGTTCTTGCGCAGGTAGTCTCCCACCGAGGGCTGGGTCGTCTTGGTCGCGGTATCGGTGGACATTAGTGTTTCTCCCCGGAGCGCATGATGGCGCGCATGATGGATTCCTGGCTTGCTTCCGCCCTTGAAAGCTCGGCCACGATGCGTCCTTCGTTCATGACATAGATGCGATCGCAGGTGCCGAGCAGCTCCGGCATCTCCGAAGAGATCATCAGGATGCCTTTGCCCTCGGCGGCAAGCTGGTTGATGATGGTGTAGATTTCGAACTTCGCGCCGACATCGATGCCACGCGTGGGTTCATCGAGGATCAGAACCTCGGGATCGGTGAAGAGCCATTTCGACAGCACCACCTTCTGCTGGTTGCCGCCCGAAAGATTGACCGCTTCCTGGTAGATCGAGTGCGAGCGGATGCGCAGCTTCTGACGATAGCCGGAGGCGACCTTGGCTTCCTGGTGATTGTCGATGATCGTCGCCTTGGAAACGCCGTTGAGATTGGCGAGCGTCGTGTTGTGCATGATGTTGTCGATCAGCACGAGACCAAGCTGCTTGCGGTCCTCGGTCACATAGGCAAGGCCGGCCTCAATCGCCTTGGGGATCGTGCTCACATCCACCGGCTTGCCGCGCATGAAGACGTCGCCGGTAATCTTGTGGCCCCAGCTCTTGCCGAAGAGGCTCATCGCCGTCTCGGTGCGCCCCGCCCCCATCAGGCCCGCAATGCCGACGACCTCGCCGGCGCGCACGGTGAAACCGATGTCGTGCAGGAACTGCCGATCGCGGTGGTGCTGATGGAAGACGTTCCAGTTCTTCACCTCCAGCAACGTCTCGCCGATCTTTGGCTCGCGCGGCGGGTAGCGGTCTTCCATCTCGCGGCCGACCATGCCCTTGATGATGCGGTCCTCTGAAATGTCCTCGTGATGACAGTCCAGCGTCTCGACCGTGCCGCCGTCGCGCAGGATGGTGATCTGGTCGGCGACCTTTTTGATCTCGTTCAGCTTGTGCGAAATGATGATCGAGGTCATGCCCTGCGTGCGGAACTCCATCAGCAGCTTCAAAAGCGCATCGGAATCCTTTTCATTGAGCGAGGCGGTCGGCTCGTCGAGGATGAGCAGGCGCACCTTCTTGGAGAGCGCCTTGGCGATCTCGACGAGCTGCTGCTTGCCGACGCCGATATCGGTGATCAGCGTGCCCGGCGGCTCCTTGAGGCCGACCTTGTTCAGAAGTTCCTGCGTGCGCCGGAAGGCGAGCTTCCAGTCGATGATGCCGTTCGTCGCGACTTCGTTGCCCAGAAAAATGTTTTCGGCGATCGACAGGAGCGGCACCAGCGCCAGCTCCTGGTGGATGATGATGATGCCCAGATGCTCGCTGTCCGAGATCGTGGAGAAACGGCGGACTTCGCCGTCGAAATGGATTTCGCCCTCGTAGGAGCCGGCCGGATAGACGCCGCTCAACACTTTCATGAGGGTGGATTTGCCGGCGCCGTTCTCGCCGACAAGGGCGTGGATCTCGCCTTCACGGACCTTCAGGTTGACGTTGTCCAGGGCCTTCACACCCGGAAACGTCTTCGTGATGCCGCGCATTTCGAGAAGGGTCTTGCTCATGTACCAGTTTCCAGCGGCCGGCCATCACCCATCGATGGGGAAGCCGAGCCTATTCGCTCTGCGATCCGGAGAAAAGAGGGTTCGCGCGTCGCAGCGCGAACCCCGGAGAAGGAAGAAACGATCAGTTCTTCAGCTGGTCGGCCGTGTAGTAGGCCGAGTCCGTCACGAGGATCTTTTCCGCGTTGGACTTGTCGACGGCAACGGGCTTCAAGAGGTAGGACGGGACGACCTTGACGCCATTGTCGTAGGTCTTGGTGTCGTTCACTTCCGGCTCCTTGCCTTCCAGGATCGCGTTGACCATGCCGACGGTGACCTTGGCAAGCTCGCGCGTGTCCTTGAAGACCGTCGAATACTGCTCGTCGGCGAGGATCGACTTGACGGACGGCAGCTCCGCGTCCTGGCCGGTGACGACAGCCATCGGCTGGTCGCCCGAGCCGTAGCCGACGCCCTTCAGAGCCGACAGGATACCAATGGAGAGACCGTCATAGGGCGACAGGACGCCATCGACGCGGCCATCGGTGTAGGTCGAGGACAGCAGGTTTTCCATGCGGGCCTGCGCGACCGCGCCGTCCCAGCGCAGCGTGCCGACCGTTTCCATGCCGGTCTGGCCCGACTTGATGACGATGTCACCCTTGTCGACCAGCGGCTGGATGACGGACATCGCACCATCGTAGAAGAAGAAGGCGTTGTTGTCGTCAGGCGAACCGCCGAACAGTTCGACGTTCCATGGCTTGGTGTCCGGGAACTTCGCCTTCAGGCCATCAACGAGGCTGGTGGCCTGGAGAACGCCGACCTGGAAGTTGTCGAAGGTGGCGTAGTAGTCGACATTGCCGGAATCGCGGATGAGGCGGTCATAGGCGATAACCTTCACGCCGGCGTCGGCGGCCTTCTGCAGGATGTCGGAAAGCGTCGTGCCGTCGATGGCACCGATGACGAGGACCTTGGCACCCTTCGTCACCATGTTCTCGATCTGGGCGAGCTGGTTCGGAATATCGTCGTCAGCAAACTGCAGGTCCGGCGTGTAGCCGGCGTCCTTGAAGAGCTTTTCCATCGTCTCGCCGTCGGAAATCCAGCGGGTCGAGGTCTTGGTGGGCATAGAGATGCCGACCATGCCCTTGTCCTGGGCAAAGGCCGGCGCCACGAACGACGCAACGCTGATGGCGGCGGCGGCGAGGAGCGAAGTGATCATTTTCATTGAAAGGTCTCTCCCTGGTGCGCACTGGCCGAAATTGCGGCCAGGCATTGTTCTGTGCACGGGCGGGGTCGCATTCAGACGACGGCCTGGACTGGAAGGCATGGAGCCCGCCGGTCCCCACTCCCAAGGACCCCAGCGCACATTGGCGCAACGTCTACCGAATTGCCATAACTGTCAAATGCAATGAACTTCTATTTCGATATCAAAACTGGTATATGGAGGCAGATATATACTATTTTTACCGATCGAGATAACCATGCGTTTAGACGATGATATCGACGAACAGCTCTTCCCCGGCGAGGGCGGCGGGGATCTCAAGGACGTCGGCCTCCTGCGCAGCGGCCTGAAGCTCAGTCACCTGCGCATGATCGTCGCCATCGAGGAGCACAAGCAGGTCAGCGCCGCTGCCGATGCGTTGAACATATCCCAGCCCGCCGCCTCCCGCATGCTGACGGAAATGGAGACCATCCTCAAGGCACAGCTGTGCGAGCGTGTCTCGCGGGGCGTGGCGCTCACCGCCTTCGGCCGGGCCTTTGCACGGCGCGCGCGCACCATCCTTCTCGAACTGCGCGAGGTCGACCGCGAGCTTTCCGCCCTGAAATCCGGCACCGGAGGCTCGGTCTTCCTCGGCTCGGTGACGGCGCCGGCGATCAGCCTCGCCGTCCCGGCGATCCAGCAGGTCAGCGCCGCCTATCCCGGCATCGAGGTGAATGTGCGCGTGGAGACGAGCAACGTGCTCGCCCGCGAGCTTCTGGCGGCACGGCAGGACTTCATCATCGCCCGCGTGCCCGACGATCTCAATCCGCGGCTCTTCAACGTCACCGAGATCGGCATCGAAAAGGCCTGCCTCATCGTGCGCAAGGGCCATCCGCTGCTCGAAAAACCCGCCGCCAGCCTTGCCGACCTGCCGCACTACGACTGGGTCTTCCAGCCGGCCGGCACACTGCTTCGCCGGCGCATCGAGGAACTGTTCCTCGCTGCCGGCGTGCCGCTGCCCTCCACCGTGGTCAACACTTCGTCCATTCTGCTGACGACCGCCATCGTCTGCGGCTCGAACGCCATCGCCCCCGTCGCCCGCGACATGGCCGTCTTCATCGCCGATGTCGGCGCGCAGGCGGGTGAAATCAGCATCCTCAACACCGATTTCGAGATCAACATCAAGCCGTACAGCCTGATCTCGGTCAAAGGCAGGGCGCTGCCGCCGAGCGCCAAACTGCTCTATGATCTGATCCTGCAACGCAGCCGGATGCTTTCGCCGGATTGAGGAGGTCCTTCATGTTCGGCATGACCGTATTCGAATCCGTGCTGGAGCGGCTGAAGACCGAGGCACGCCACGCGGCTGAGGAAGAGGCGGCCGATGAAGGGCACGAGAATGGGGGGCCGGCCGAAGTGCGCGGATTGCCCTCCGGCTTCGCCGGCCTCGGCACGGGCGGCGCCTTCATGTCCGGCTCGCAGGCTGCAGCCGCCTATTTCGATCTCTACGAGGAACCTGCCCCTGTGGAGCCGGAGCAACCGGCTGCTGCCGAGCCCCCACCGCATCTCCTGCGCATTGCGCCGGAGGAGGTGGCGAGCGACCTTTGTCTCAACGGCAAGGAAAGCGTGGACGAACTGCTCGCCCGCCGGCGTGCCTTTGCCCGGGAAAACCACCCCGACCGCGCGCCGGAAGAGCTGCGCGCCAATGCGACCTTGCGCATGAAGATCGCCAACATGCTGATCGACGAGACCATCCGGCGGATCAATGTCGAAAAAAGCCTCGGCCTGGTGCGCTGAGACGATGCGCCTCCGAGCATTTCCGCTTTTCTACAAATCGCGAAAACGCTCCAATTCCGGTTTCAACGCAATTCCGAACGCAAAACCGCTTCGCACTCTTGCTGGAATTGCGTTAGCCCTTCGGCTCCTGCTCCGGCGGTTTTGCGGCCGGATCGGACGGCTTGAAGAAGAGGATGAGCTGCGCGAAGGCATAGGCCGAGACGACGAGGAAGATGGTGCCCCAGGTCTGCTCGCCATTATAGAATTCCACCGCCGTCCAGGCAGCACAGATCCCAACCAAAAGCAGCCGCCGCCAGAGCGGACGGTAGAACGGATGGTCGGGATCGATGAACTTCATGAACGTCTCCTCACGCTTCAGCGCCTACATAGGCGGTTTTCCCGTGCGAGGGAACCGGCTTTCAGGCATCGAGCCGATCGAGGAACGCTGCAAGCTCGGCTGGCGCGATATCGACGAGATGCCCCTTTTCCGGATAAGCGCCCGAGCGCACGTCGTCGGCATATTCGCGGAAGGCCGCGATGCGCTCCAGCTGCAGCCGGTCATATTCGGCAGCGAAGTTGCGGTAGACCTTCGCATGGCGCGGATAGTGCCCGCGATTCTGGCCGAGCACATCCTCGGCAAAGAGGTATTGCGCATCGCAGCCCGTGCCCGCCCCCATTGAGAGCATGACGAGCCCTGTCCTCGCGCTGATCGCCGTGGCGATCTCGCCCGGCACCACCTCGATCTCCGCCGCGAAGGCGCCTGCCTCCTCCAGTGCCTTCACCTGCCGGAAGATCTCCAGCGCGCTCTCGGCCGTCTTGCCAACGGCGCGGAAGCCGCCCGTCCAGGTGGCCTTGGAGGGAATGAGCCCGACATGGCCGCAGACCGGGATGCCCTCCTCCCGCAGGCGCCGGACGGTGGAAAGCCCGGCGGCGCAATAGACCGCATCGCCCCCGGCCTTCATCGCCTGGAAGGCGCTGCGCAGATAGTCGTCCGCCGTGACGAGATCGCCGTATTCCAGCCCCGGAAAGGCAAAGACAGTCGGCGCCGCCTCCCGGAAGGCCGGGCCCAGCAGCGCTGGCGGCACGGAAACGAGATCGACACCCGCCTTCTCGGCGGCCTCCGCCTCCTCCAGTGTCACGACGCGCAGCATGGTGAGCTGCCGCTTGCCCTTCATTGCCTTGAGGTCGGCAACGGTTGGTCTTCTGATCTTCATCTGTCCTCCGGACCGCCCTTCAGGCGGCAAGCAACGTCTTCAGTTCGGTTTCCGGCGCGGCAAGCGCGACAGGATCGGGATGGCGGCGGGCGGCGATCAGCATTTCCGCAAGGCGGATGTCCCGGGCGACCGCATTGCCCTTGCCGATGCCGCTTGCCGCGATCAGCCGGCCCGCGGCATCCAGATGGAAGAGGATGAAGGCCCCCTCGCCGAGGTCGCGCCGCACGGTCGTCGCCGCGTCGTCGGCCAGCCCGGCGATCTGCAGCGTCATGTCGTACTGGTCCGACCAGAACCACGGCACGGCGTTATGCGCCTCGCCGCCGCCGAGCATGTTGGCCGCCGCAAGCTGACCCTGCTCCTGCGCATTGCGCCAGGATTCGAGCCGGACGCACCGGTCACCGTAGAGCGGCAGCGGATAGGAGGTGCAGTCGCCGGCTGCAAGGATATCCGGATCGGAGGTGCGCAGCAGGCCGTCGACAGCGATGCCATTGTCCACGGCAAGCCCAGCCATCTCCGCCAGTTCCGTGTTCGGCACCGCGCCGATGCCGACGACAAGCAGGCTGGCCGCAACGACGCGGCCGTCTTCCAGCGTGAGGCGAACCTCGCCCGGCCGCTCTTCGATGCCGGCAACCTTCGCAGCGCACAGCACCTCGACGCCTTCTTCCGCATGGCGGCTTGCGACGATCGCGGCGATCTCCGCCGGCACGCCGCGGCTGAGAATGCGCGGCAGGCCCTCGATGAGGGTCACGCTCGCGCCGAGCTTGCGGGCGCTCGCCGCCAGCTCCAGGCCGATGAAGCCGCCGCCGAGAATGGCGATATGGCTTCCCTCCACCAGATAGGCGCGGATGCGTGCGGCATCGTCATGGCTGCGAAGGGCGGCGATGCGCCCGCCGCAAACCGTGCCCGGCAGGCTGCGCGGGCGCGCACCGGTCGCCAGCAGCAATTTGTCATAGGGGACCGCCGTACCGTCGCCGAGCAGCACCCGCCGGGCGGTCCGGTCGATCTCGATGACCGGACGGCCGCAAAGCACCGCGATACCGGCGGCGGCATAGCGCTCCGCGTCCGCGACAAGCTTCGGGCCGTCGCCGGCGACCAGCGCCTCCTTGGAGAGGGGCGGACGCTCATAGGGCAGATGATCCTCATTCCCGATCAGGGTGATCGTGCCATCAAAACCCTTTTCCCTCAGCGCAAAGGCTGCGCGCGCGCCGCATTCGCCGGCGCCGACGATGACGAAATCCGCCATGACGAGATCCTCCCGGCAGTTCCGGCAGCCGGAACCGCGAAAACAAAGAAAGCTAGAGCCCGATGAAGACCGTGCCGCCCTCGACCTTGACCGGATAGGTCTTGAGGTCGACACAGACCGGGGCGCCCTTTGCCTCGCCGGTCTTGTAATCGAAGCGGCCGTTGTGCTTGGGACATTCGATGATGTGATCCATCACCAGCCCGTCGGCGAGGTGGATCTTCTCGTGGGTGCAGAGCCCGTCCGTCGCGTGATAGGTGTCTTCCGGGCTGCGGTAGATCGCGAAGGTGCGGCCCGCATGGTCGAAGCGGACGACGTCCTCCTCGTCGATCTCGTCCGCTGCGCAGACTTCTACCCAGGTGTCGCTCATGGTCTCTCCTCCGGTGGCGTGCTGATTATTCGGCGGCCGCGACGGCCGCCTCGCTGTGGAATTCTTCCTTGTAAGGCCGCGCCGTCGCGGGCAGATCACGCTTGAGGAAATAGTCCTCGTTGCGAAGCTGGCGCAGGAAGGCGGGAATCATTTCCCGATAGCCGTGCCACATGGACGGGTTCGGCGCCGGCAAGTCGTGCTTGATCATGGCGTGCAGCCGCGGCAGCGCATGGTAAGGCACCATCGGGAACATGTGGTGCTCCACATGGTAGTTCATGTTCCAGTAGATGAAGCGGCTGACCGGATTCATGTAGACCGTTCGGCTGTTCAGCCGGTGGTCGATGACGTTGTCGGCAAGGCCGCCATGCTGCAGGAGACCCGTCAGCACATGGTGCCAGGCGCCATAAAGCCGCGGCAGGCCGATCAGCATCGCCGGCAGGATGGAGCCGAGCGCGAAACAGAGCGCGATGGTCGCGGCATAGATGGCAAGCCAGATACGGGCGATACGGATCGCCTTCGGCTGCTCGGAGGCAGGAATAAAGGTCTTTTCCGCCGCGCTCATCACGCCCGCCGCGTTGCGCAGCATGTCGATGACGGCATGCCACGCATCGAGCAGGCCGAAGAAATTGAGCACGAGGCGCGCGAGATCCGGCGGGCGCATCACGGCGATCTCGGGATCGCGGCCGACGATGACCGTATCCGTATGGTGGCGCGTGTGACTCCAGCGCCAGGTCACCGGATTGCGCATGATCATGAAACAGGCGATCTGGTAGACGGCGTCGTTCATCCACATCGTCTTGAAGGCCGTGCCGTGGCCGCATTCGTGCCAGCGGCTGTCGGAGGCCGATCCATAGAGTACGCCATAAACGAGGAAGAACGGCACCGCCCACCAGCTGCCCCACAGCCAGATGCCGGCAGCGCCGGTGACCAGCATGGTGCCGAGCCAGATGGCGGTGTCGCGGATCGCCGGCCCGTCGCCGCGTTGCATCAGCGCCTTCATCTCCTTGCGGGCAATCTCGGTGTGATACCACTCGGCAGCGGCCAGGCCGTTGGCCACGGCGGCCTCGGCGTCACGGCCAAGAAGGCTGTAGTCCCGCTTCGTCGGCTTCATCCCTCGTATCCTCCCTTGCGGCGTCACCTGCACGCCCCGCCTTGTCTGATGCACAAACGATACCGTCCTTGCCTGCATCCCTCAATCCTGCCATGATAGAATGCATCAAAACACATCATTCAACATCATCCAGTCGTGATGGAAAGATTTCAGGGAGGGGACATGGCATCGCGGCCCACCATTACGGATCTGGCGAAAGCCGCCGGCGTCAGCGTGGCGACGGTCGACCGCGTGCTGAACGGGCGCCACAAGGTGCGCGAGGAAACGGCGCGGCGCGTCTACGATGCTGCAAATACGATCGGCTATCACGCGATCGGGCTGATCCGGCAGCGGGTTTTCGAGGACCTGCCACAATACAGGCTGGGCTTCAGCTTCCAGCGCCCGGGCCAGGCCTTCTACCAGAATTTCGCACGCGAGATCGAAATCGCCTGCAATGCCTGCACCACGGCGCGCATCGTGCCGCAGATCGATTTTATCAATGCACAGACACCGGCGGCGATGACAGAAATGCTGCGGCAGCTATCGGCCCGCAACCAGGCGCTTGCCGTCGTCGCCCCTGATTATCCGGCGACGACCACAATGGTGGAGGACCTGAAGAACCGGGGCATTCCCCTCTTCTGCCTGCTCTCCGACTTCGCCATGGACGTGCGCCAGGGCTATATCGGCCTCAACAACATGAAGGTTGGCCGCACCGCGGCCTGGATGATCGCCCGCGGCGCCCGTCGGCCCGGCAAAGTGGCGATCTTCGTCGGCAGCCATCGCTTCCACGGCCACGAACTGCGCGAGATGGGCTTCCGCTCCTTCTTCCGCGAGAAGGGCGAGGGCTTCGAGGTGCTGGACACGCTCGTCAATCTCGACACCAGCGAGATCACCCACGAGGCGACCGCCAACCTGCTCGCCCAGCACCCGGATCTCGTCGGCCTCTATGTTGCCGGCGGCGGCATGGAAGGCGCGATTTCCGCCATCCGCGAAGAGGGTTTGGGCGGAAAGATCCAGCTCATCGTCAACGAGCTGACGCCCGAATCGAAGGCCGGCCTTGCGGACGACGTCGTCACCATGGCGATCAGCACGCCGTTGCCCACCCTCTGCCGCGAGCTCGTCTCGCTGATGGTGACGGCCATCGAGAAGGGCGATGCCGCCGTACCCGGGCAGACCTTCCTGCCCTTCGACATTTTCCTTCCGGAGAATATCTGACACAGGAAATGATGGTTTCCCATCATCCTCCCGATGAATTCTGTCAGCGATGAGGGCGTGGCCGGCACCTTCGGCTTTGACGCCCGCCAAGCGCTTCCCGATCCTCATGCGTGCATGCGAGGCGGCCCTGTCGGCAGCCTCGAAGACCGGAGGACCCCCATTCCATGCCGCCCCTTGACTTCGCTCTCAACCACATGACAGCGCCCGCGCTGAAACTCGACGCCTTCTTCGCCCTCGCCGTCTCGCTCGGCATGACGAAGGTCGAGATCCGCAACGACCTCAATGGCAACGCCATCCTGGACGGCACCGCGCCGGCCGAGGTGAAAGCGCTCGCCGAGCGTCACGGCGTCACGATCATCTCGATCAACGCACTCCAGCGCTTCAACGAATGGACGCCCGCCCGCGCCGCCGAAGCCAAGGAGCTGATCGACTACGCGGCAGCGGCAGGTGCCCGCGCGCTCGTGCTCGTGCCGAAGAACGACGGCACCGGGCAGGCCGACGGCGAACGGCAGGCCAACCTCGCCGAGGCGCTCATCGCCCTGAAACCGATGCTGGCTGCGGCCGGAATCATCGGCCTCGTCGAGCCGCTCGGCTTCGAAATCTGCTCGCTGCGCTCCAAGCGCGAGGCGGTCGAAGCGATCAGGGCCATTGGCGGGGAACAGATATTCCGTCTCGTGCACGACACGTTCCATCATCATCTCGCCGGAGAACCGGACCTCTTCGCGGAGCTCACCGGCCTCGTCCACATTTCCGGCGTCGAGGACGCCGACATCACGGTCCCGGCCATGCGGGATGGTCATCGCGTCCTCGTCGGCCCGCAAGACCGGCTTGGAAACATAAGACAGATCAAAGCCTTGCTCGCTTCCGGTTATACCGGACCACTCTCCTTCGAGCCCTTCTCCCCGGACGTGCACGGTGTCCCCGACCCCAGGGCGGCCGTGGCACAGAGCGTCGGCTTCCTGCGCGAAAACATCTAGACCAGGCGGTGCCGGCGACCCATCCACCGGCCCTTTTCCCCAGGGCCCTGCGGGATTCCCGACCTTGAAAATGGAACGGGCTTGACGTCCCTGACAGAAAATGGAATAAACATTCCGCAATACGGAATTCGCGGTTTGTTTATTCTGTTTTGGCCTTTTGCCTCCCGGGAGGAGCAAGGGGCCGGCTGCCCCGCAAGGGCCAGCTGTCCGGACAATCGGGTGGCGCTGCCGGACGCCACGTTGAGGAGGAAAACGACATGAAAAAATTCATTCTGAGCACGGCGCTTGCCGCAATGATGTCCACCGCCGCCCATGCCGAAACGATCGGCGTGACCATGGCGCAGTTCGACGACAACTTCCTGACCGTTCTGCGCAACGGCATGTCCGACTATGCCAAGACGCTCGACGGCGTTGATCTTCAGATCGAAGACGCCCAGAACGACGTTGCAAAGCAGCAGAGCCAGATCCAGAACTTCATCGCGTCAGGCGTCAGCGCCATCATCGTGAACCCCGTCGATACCGACGCGACCGCCGCCATGTCCAAGGCCGCCGCAGAGGCCGGCATTCCGCTCGTCTACGTCAACCGCGAGCCGGTCAACGTCAACGAACTGCCGGAAAAGCAGGCTTTCGTCGCCTCCGACGAAAAGGAATCCGGCACGCTGGAAACCAAGGAAGTCTGCCGCCTGCTCAACGGCAAGGGCAAGGTCGTCGTCATGATGGGCGAACTGTCCAACCAGGCCGCGCGCATGCGCACCCAGGACGTCAAGGACGTCATCGCCACCGACGAGTGCAAGGGCCTCGAAATCGTCGAGGAGCAGACCGCCAACTGGTCGCGCACGCAAGGGTCGGACCTCATGACCAACTGGCTCTCCGCCGGTCTCGAGTTCGACGCGGTCATCTCCAACAATGACGAAATGGCAATCGGTGCCATCCAGGCGCTGAAGGCTGCCGGCCGTTCGATGGACAGCGTCGTCGTCGCCGGTGTCGACGCCACGCAGGACGCCCTCGCCGCCATGGCGGCCGGCGACCTCGACGTGACGGTGTTCCAGGATGCCGCCGGCCAGGGCAAGGGTTCGGTCGATGCCGCGCTGAAACTGGCAAAGGGCGAGAAGGTGGAAACCAAGGTCTACATTCCCTTCCAGCTCGTGACCCCGGCCAACATCGCCGACTACCAGGCGAAGAACTAACCGGCTCCGCCGGCCGCTGAAACCTTCAGACTGCTCTGGACGCGCGCACGCAAGCGTGCGCGCGTCCGACCCGTTTCTGGTTGCTCCGGGAGGGAGGGGACGATGGTCAGTCCGACCACCATGGCCGCGGTTCGTGCAAGCGGCGCCATTCCGAATGCTGAATATCTCCTGTCTGCGGAAGGTGTCCGCAAGGAATTTCCGGGCGTCGTTGCGCTCGACGATGTTGAGTTCAAGCTGAAGCGCGGCACCGTGCACGCCCTGATGGGCGAGAACGGCGCCGGCAAATCCACACTGATGAAGATCCTTGCCGGCATCTATACGCCCGACCAGGGTGAAATACTGCTCAAGGGCCAGAAGATCCGCCTGCAATCGCCGCTCGATGCGCTGGAAAACGGCATCGCCATGATCCACCAGGAGCTCAACCTGATGCCGTTCATGACAGTGGCGGAGAACATCTGGATCCGCCGCGAGCCGAAGAACCGCTTCGGCTTCGTCGACCACGGCGAGATGAACCGCAAGACCGCCGCCCTCTTCAAGCGCCTCAACATCGCGATGGACCCGCAAGTGCAGGTGCGCGACCTCTCCGTCGCCAACCGCCAGATGGTCGAGATCGCAAAAGCCGTGTCCTATGAGAGCGACGTGCTCATCATGGACGAGCCGACCTCGGCACTGACCGAGCGCGAGGTAGAGCACCTCTTCACCATCATCCGGGACCTCCGCTCGCAAGGCATCGGCATCGTCTACATCACCCACAAGATGAACGAGCTGTTCGAGATCGCCGACGAGTTCTCGGTGTTCCGCGACGGCAAGTACATCGGCACGCACGCCTCCTCGGACGTGACGCGCGACGACATCATCCGCATGATGGTTGGCCGCGAGATCACCCAGATGTTCCCGAAGGAGGAGGTGCCGATCGGCGACATTGTCCTCTCGGTCAAGAACCTCACCCTCAAGGGCGTGTTCCACGACGTCTCCTTCGATGTGCGCGCCGGTGAAATCCTCGGCCTTGCCGGCCTCGTCGGCTCGGGCCGCTCGAACGTCGCCGAAACGATCTTCGGGGTGACGCCGGCGACCTCGGGCACGATCTCGATCAACGGCAAGCAGGTGAACATCGACAGCCCGAACACGGCGATCAAGCACCGCATGGCGTTCCTGACAGAAGACCGCAAGGACACCGGCTGTCTGCTGATCCTCGATATCCTCGAAAACATGCAGATCGCCGTGCTTCAGGACAAGTTCGTCAAGAACGGTTTTGTCGCCGAGGGCGAGCTGACCAAGGTCTGCGAGGAGATGAGCCGGAAGCTGCGCGTCAAGACGCCGAACCTGTCCGAGCGCATCGAGAACCTCTCGGGCGGCAACCAGCAGAAGGTGCTGATCGGCCGCTGGCTGCTCACCAATCCGCGCATCCTGATCCTCGACGAGCCGACGCGCGGCATCGATGTCGGCGCCAAGGCGGAAATCCACCGCTTCGTGACGGAGCTCGCCCGCGACGGCGTCGCCGTCATCATGATCTCGTCGGAAATGCCCGAGGTCCTCGGCATGAGCGACCGCGTCATGGTCATGCACGAGGGGCGGGTCACCGGCATTCTCGACCGGGCGGAAGCGACGCAGGTCAAGGTCATGGAACTGGCTGCCCAGTAAATTTACGGCGGCCGTGGCGCCGCAAGGGAGGTAATCATGAGCACGAATTCCGCCGCGCAGGCTCAAGGCTCCGCGCAGAAATCTGCCCGCCGGCTCCCGCCGGAACTCAACATCTTTCTCGTCCTCATCGGCATCGCGCTGGTCTACGAAATCCTCGGCTGGATCTTCGTCGGTCAGAGCTTCCTGATGAACCCGCAGCGCCTGACGATCATCATCCTGCAGGTCTCCGTCATCGGCATCATCGCCGTTGGCGTCACACAGGTCATCATCACGGGGGGCATCGATCTCTCCTCCGGCTCGGTGGTCGGGATGACGGCGATGTTCACCGCCTCGCTGGCACAGGCCTCGACCTGGCCGCGCGCGCTCTATCCCTCGCTGACCGACCTGCCGGTCATCGTGCCGGTCGCGCTCGGCATCGGCGTCGGCCTGCTCGCCGGCTTCATCAACGGCCAGCTCATCGCCAAGACGAAAATCCCGCCCTTCATCGCCACGCTCGGCATGATGGTGTCCGCCCGCGGCATCTCCAAGTGGTACACCAAGGGCCAGCCGGTTTCGGGCCTCACCGAACAGTTCAACTTCATCGGCACCGGCATCTGGCCCGTCGTGATCTTCCTCGTCGTCGCGGTCATCTTCCACATCGCGCTGCGCTATACCCGCTACGGCAAGTTCACTTATGCGATCGGCGCGAATGTGCAGGCCGCCCGCGTCTCCGGCATCAACGTCGAATCCCACCTGGTGAAGGTCTATGCCATCGCCGGCGCACTCGCAGGCCTTGCCGGCGTCGTCACCGCGGCACGTGCCCAGACAGCCCAGGCCGGCATGGGCGTGATGTACGAACTCGACGCCATCGCCGCGACCGTCATCGGCGGCACCTCTCTTGCCGGCGGCGTGGGGCGCATCACCGGCACGGTCATCGGCACCGTCATCCTCGGCGTCATGACTTCGGGCTTTACCTTCCTGCGCGTCGATGCTTTCTACCAGGAGATCGTCAAGGGCGTGATCATCGTCGCCGCCGTCGTCGTCGACGTCTACCGGCAGAAGAAGCGCAAGACATAGTTCCTATTCCGCGGGTTTTCCCGCGGCGCCGTTGCGGGGCGAGCGCATCGCCCCGCCCCTCCCGCCGGCAAGGCCGGTACACCAGAGAGAATGAAGATGACTGTGAGATTTGGTCTTCTCGGCGCAGGCCGCATCGGCAAGGTCCACGCCAAGGCCGTAACCGGCAATCCGGATGCCGTGCTCGTCGCCGTTGCCGATGCCTTCCCCGCCGCCGCCGACGCGATCGCCAAGCAGTATGGCTGCGAAGTCCGCACCATCGAGGCGATCGAGGCCGCCAAGGATATCGACGCCGTCGTGATCTGCACCCCGACCGACACCCATGCCGACCTCATCGAGCGTTTTTCACGCGCGGGGAAAGCCATCTTCTGCGAGAAGCCGATCGATCTCGACGTCGAGCGCGTCAAGGCCTGCATGAAGGTGGTCGACGAGACCAAGGGCAAGTTGATGGTCGGTTTCAACCGCCGCTTCGACCCCCATTTCATGGCCGTGCGCAAGGCGATCGATGACGGCCGCATCGGCGATGTCGAGATGGTCACCATCACCTCGCGCGACCCCGGCGCCCCGCCGGTCGACTACATCAAGCGCTCCGGCGGTATCTTCCGCGACATGACGATCCACGACTTCGACATGGCCCGCTTCCTGCTCGGCGAAGAGGTCGTCTCGGTCGCGGCCACCGCCGCCGTGCTGGTCGATCCCGACATCGGCAAGGCCGGCGACTACGACAGCGTTTCGGTCATCCTGCAGACGAAATCCGGTAAGCAGGCCGTCATCTCCAACTCGCGCCGCGCCACCTACGGTTATGACCAGCGCATCGAGGTGCACGGCTCGAAGGGCATGGTCGCCGCCGAAAACCAGCGTCCGGTCTCCATCGAGATCGCCAACGGCGACGGCTACACCCGCCCGCCGCTGCACGATTTCTTCATGACCCGCTACACCGAAGCCTATGCCAACGAGATCGCGAGCTTCATCGCCGCCATCGAGAAGGGCGCGACCATCTCGCCCTCCGGCGCCGATGGCCTCGCAGCCCTCGCACTCGCCGATGCAGCCGTTAAATCGGTCGAGGAAAAGCGCCAGATCTCCGTCGCCTGACGGGCACCTCCTCCCAAGGCAACTGGCCGGGCGATTTTTCGCCCGGTCTTTTTGTTGGGCCTCCGCCCCACTCTCCTCCGTCAGTCTCCAACCGTCCGCGCCACGATGACATCATGGTCCATCTCCGCCAGCGCGCGGTCGAGATGGCCTTCCAGCACCAGCGTGGCCTCCTCCGGCACGACGGAGATCGGCGGGGCGCCGAAAAGACGGACCTGCTGCGATTGTGCAAGCCCCTCTTCGAGCCCCCGCTGGAGGAGATCGAAATAGCGGGTGCCGGGACCGGTGATGGCAATCGGCATGTTCTCGTAGAGGCTGACGACACGCGAAAGCCCCTGCCCCAGCGCAAGGCCCGCCTGGCGGAAGGCATATTCCGACATGCGGTGGCCCTGCCGGGCGCGCAGGGCGATCTTGTCCATCTCGGCCAGCGGCACGAATTTCGCCGGGATCGTATCCGGCGGCACTTCGAAGGCGGTGCGCAGGATGCCGTAGAAGCCCGCGGACGCCTCGATGCAGCCCTGCGCGCCGCAGCGACACAGTTTTCCATCCGACGAGTTCAGCATGTGCCCGAAATTCGGCGCCGTCACCGAGAGCTCCCCCGACCGGTCGAACCGCGCGATGCCGAGGCCGATGCTGTGGCCGAGCGAGAGCGCAGCAACCGCCTGCAGATCCCGCACGCCTGCCTTCTCCATGCGCAGCGCCATGGCATGAGCGACGAGCAGCGTCTCGTTGCTGAGGAGGATCTTCGCCCGCCAGGGCGGCTGCAACAGCGCCGCAAAATCCACCTGCTGCGCGCCGAAGACCGGCGACCAGACGAGCCGTGCCGTCTGGGGATCAACGAGGCCCTTGCTGCTGATCGACACGACCAGCACCTGTCCACGGTCGATCCGGGACCGGTCCGCCAGCTTGTCGAGCGCGGCCACGAAGGCTTCGGTAAAAGGCCGCGTCGCGGTATCGGCATGGTTGCGTGGCTCCTCGAACCGGTCGAGCAGCGTGCCGCCATAGTCGGCGAGTGAATATTGCACCATGTCGGAAGAGATGCGCACGGTCGCAAGGTAGCCGGCATCGCGCCGCTGGCCGAAGATGACGCGCGGCCGCCCGCGCGAGGCCGACGCCAGCTGTTCGCGCCGTTCCAGCACCTCGGCCTTTTCCAGCTCCGCCGTGATCACCGATACGGTCGCCGAAGCGAGGCCCGTATGATGGGAAATATCGGTATGGGCAAGCGGACCATGCCGGCGCAGCGAGGCGAGCACCAAGGCACTGTTCTGCTGACGCACAAGCTCCGTGCTCGATTTGGTCAGCATCGTCGGTTTCCGCTCGCTTTCACAGGATGCAACACATGCCCCTCCCAAAGCATCTGTCACGCCGTCGTTCAAGGCCTTTCAAGCCGTGTTGACAGCCTTCGAAACTTCTGACATTTATTTTCTCGACTGTCGAGAAAAAAGTCCCGAGGCCATCGGGAGGGGTATCGAGACAGTAGATCGTGGCCGGTCGTTGATTGGGCGGGAGGTTCGCCCAGGCGGTCGGTGTTCACTTGGGAGGATATTATGAAGTTCGTTCTGAAGCTGATGGCAGGGGCTGCCATCATCGTTTCCCTGCATTCCGTAGCGCACGCCAAGGACCTCGTGGTCGGCGTTTCCTGGTCGAACTTCCAGGAAGAGCGCTGGAAAACCGACGAAGCCGCCATCAAGGCAGCGCTCGAAGCCTCCGGCGACAAATACATTTCGGCTGACGCCCAGTCGTCTGCCGCAAAGCAGCTGACGGACGTCGAATCGCTGATCGCCCAGGGCGCCAACGCCATCATCGTTCTCGCCCAGGACTCTGAAGCGATCGGCCCGGCCATCGAAAAGGCTGCCGCGGAAGGCATCCCGGTCGTCGGCTACGACCGCCTGATCGAAAACCCGGCCGCCTTCTACATCACCTTCGACAACAAGGAAGTCGGCCGCATGCAGGCCCGCGAAGTGTTCAAGGTGAAGCCGGAAGGCAACTACGTCTTCATCAAGGGCTCCTCGTCCGACCCGAACGCCGACTTCCTCTTCGCTGGCCAGCAGGAAGTGCTGAAGGAAGCGATCGACGCCGGCAAGATCAAGACCGTCGGCGAAGCCTATACCGATGGCTGGAAGCCGGAAAATGCCCAGAAGAACATGGAGCAGTTCCTGACGGCGAACGACAACAAGGTCGACGCGGTCGTCGCCTCGAACGACGGCACGGCCGGCGGTGCGATCGCGGCACTGGCCGCCCAGGGCCTTGCCGGCTCCGTCCCGGTCTCCGGCCAGGATGCCGACCACGCTGCGCTGAACCGCGTCGCGCTCGGCACACAGACCGTTTCCGTCTGGAAGGACTCGCGTGAACTCGGCAAGCGCGCGGCGGAAATCGCTGCCTCGCTCGCCAGCGGCAAGACCATGGACGAGATCGAAGGCGTCACCACCTTCAACGGCGGCCCGAAGGGCGTCGAAATGAAGTCGGTCTTCCTCGCCCCGCTGCCGATCACCAAGGACAACCTGAACGTCGTCATCGACGCCGGCTGGATCCCGAAGGAAACCGCGTGCCAGGGCGTCGCCGCCGGCTCGGTCGCAGCCTGCAACTGACAGGCAATGATCCGGTACTGACCTGACCATCCCAGGCGCCGCAGCGGCTTCCGTTGCGGCGCTTGCGCAAGATGGACAGCGGGCAGAGGATGAGGCGGCGAAAATCCTCGAAGCGGAATGAGGGAGGTGGGAAACGGGTTTCCGTCCGTGCCGCCGGAACCTCGGACCACGCCCGAACGACACGTTCAACAAAAGTGGGGGGACGGCAAAGCCATGGCCGACATCACGAATACCACGCATGCCAATCGCGCGCGATCGGCGGGCGAGAACCCGGTCAAGCGCTTCTTCCGCGCGACCGAGATCGACACGCGCCTGCTCGGCATGGTCGGCGCCATGCTGATCATCTGGATCGGCTTCAACATCCTGTCCGGCGGCCTGTTCCTGACGCCGCGCAACCTGTGGAACCTTTCGGTCCAGACCGCCTCCGTCGCCGTGATGGCGACCGGCATGGTGCTCGTCATCGTCACGCGCAACATCGACCTCTCCGTCGGTTCGATCCTCGGATTCGTCGGCATGATCATGGGCGTGCTGCAGGCGGAACTGCTGCCGCAACTGCTCGGCTTCAACCATCCCGCCACCTGGATCATCACCCTCCTCGCCGGCCTCCTGCTCGGCGCGGGCATCGGCGCGCTGCACGGCGCCATCATCGCCTTCCTCAACGTGCCCTCCTTCATCGTCACGCTCGGCGGCTTGCTCGTCTGGCGCGGTGCCACCTGGTTCGTGACGAGCGGCCGCACCGTCGCCCCAATGGACGCGACCTTCCGCCTGATGGGCGGCGGTACGGAAGGCTCGATCGGCGCCACCGCCAGCTGGATCGTCGGCATCCTCGCCTGCATCGCCATCGTCGCCACTATCATCAATTCCCGCAAGCAGCGCCAGCGCTTCGGTTTCCCGCAGCGCCCGATGTGGGCCGAGTACTTCCTCACCGCCGTCGGCTGCGCCCTGGTGCTCGGCGCCGTCGCTGTCGTCAACAGCTATCCCTGGCCGGTCGCCATCGCTCGCAAATATGCCGACGCCAACGGCATCGCCTGGCCGGAAGGCGGCCTGTTCATCCCGCACGGCATCGCCGTACCGGTGCTGATCGCCATCCTCGTCGGCATCGTCATGACCTTCATCTCGACGCGCCTGCGCTTCGGCCGCTACGTCTTCGCGATCGGCGGCAACCAGGAAGCCGCCGAGCTTGCCGGCATCAAGACGCGCTGGGTAACGGTGAAGATCTTCGCACTGATGGGCATGCTCTGCGCCATCGCCGCCGCCATCTCCACCGCCCGCCTCAATGCCGCAACCAACGCGCAGGGCGAGCTCGACGAACTCTACACCATCGCCGCAGCCGTTATCGGCGGCACCTCGCTTGCCGGCGGCATGGGCACAATCGCAGGCGCCATGCTCGGCGCCCTCGTCATGCAATCGCTGCAGTCGGGCATGGTGCTGGTCGGCATCGACACCCCGTTCCAGCGCATCGTGGTCGGCATGGTCCTTGTCGTCGCCGTCTGGCTCGACACGGTCTACCGCGCCCGCGCCAAGTAAGAGGAGCCCATCCAATGACGGACACAAGTACGCCCCTCGTGGAGCTGAAGAACATCTCCATCTCCTTCGGCGGCATCCATGCCGTCGACAACGCCTCGGTCGATCTCTTTCCCGGCGAGGTCGTCGCCCTGCTCGGCCACAACGGTGCCGGCAAGTCGACGCTGATCAAGATCCTCTCCGGCGCCTACAGGCGCGACGCGGGCGAGATCCTGATCAACGGCGAGCCCGCCGACATCAACAACCCGCGCGACGCCAAGAAATACGGTATCGAGACGATCTACCAGACGCTCGCCGTCGCCGACAATGTCGACGCCGCCGCCAACCTCTATCTCGGCCGCGAACTGAGGACCCCCTGGGGCACCCTCGACGACGTTGCGATGGAGGCGAAGACCCGCGAAGTGATGGGCCGCCTCAACCCCAACTTCCAGCGCTTCAAGGAACCGGTGAAGGCCCTTTCCGGCGGCCAGCGCCAGTCGGTGGCGATCGCCCGCGCGATCCTCTTCAACGCCCGCATCCTGATCATGGACGAGCCCACCGCAGCGCTCGGGCCCCAGGAGACGGCCCAGGTCGGCGAACTGATCAAGCAGCTGAAGAAGGAAGGCATCGGCATCTTCCTGATCAGCCACGACATCCACGACGTATTCGACCTCGCGGATCGTGTCTCGGTGATGAAGAACGGCCAGGTCGTCGGCCATGCGCGCACGGAGGATGTCACCAAGGACGAGGTGCTCGGCATGATCATCCTCGGCAAGGTCCCGGAAAAGGCCATCCCCGGCCCCGGCGCCATGCAGACCACCTGACCGACCCCACCGGAAGCCGCCGGCCATCCGGCGGCTTCCATCCCCAGGCCATGCCAGAGCGCGCGATCTGCGGAACAGATTGCCCTTTCTGCATTTTCCCGATTGAAGCCCGCCCCCAGCTAGGCTAAGAACCCTCTCATCGGACAGGCGAGTCATCGCCAAGGCAGGCACCCGTAGCTCAGCTGGATAGAGTGTTGGATTCCGATTCCAAAGGTCACAGGTTCGAATCCTGTCGGGTGCGCCAAATTCCGCCGATTGCCCTCTACAATACGCTATGGTCGCCAAACATCCGCCTTTGCGTATGGCACTGAGGTCACCTAGGCAGAAAAGCGCTCAAACGGCGGTATTCGGCGGCAAAAAGTTCGTATCGTCTGCGGTCGATCGCGATCCCGATAGAAACGTGTCGTAATTAGATTTGCATGGCCGCGATGCGCCTCCAGTTCGGCCATCGGCTCATTCGTCAAGCCTACCCAAAGCAGCTATTCGATTTGGGTTGGAAAGAATGGCGATCCTAGGGTGCGGAGCAGTCGGAAAGCTTTCCAGGCCGCCTCTACTCGGGCCTTCTTGATGTTCTCAGGCGCAATACTTAGAGTTGCTGTTTGCTGGCGCACAACAAGAACTCACTGCGGTCGCCTGCTCCGCCAACCATCGATCGCGCGGTTTGCAGCTCGACGGCCGGGCGGCGAGCACCACCTCGAACCGACCTCCGACCAGACGCGGGGAGGATGCACAATAGAGGGCCATCGGCCGGCTCCCGTCGCTGACCTCGAAGGTGAGTTTGGCGGCCGGGTCAAGCCGAACGTGGTCCGAAACCTTGCGAATAATCGCGGAGAACCTGCCCGCCGGCATGTGGCTCTTGCCGTCCTCGTCGATATCCCAGAGTTGGACGAAGATCTCTGACCAGGCTTCCGGATTGGCGCCGCAGTCGAGTGCCGAGAAGGCGCCCGCCTTGACCTCGGTGACGTGATAGCCCGCCTTCACCGGCTGCTCTTCGTAGAGAAACACCAGCGGCGCCTCTGGCGCGGCCGCCAGCTCATCAAGAAGCTGGCCAAGCGTAATGTCGGACGAAACGGCCTTGTCGATCGCGTTCATGTGCGCTACTCCTATCATTCAATAATTCAAGGATTATTGAAATATGGATGAGCGTCAAGCCCTCACGTCATTCGCGGCCCTGTCGCAGGAAACCCGTCTCGCCGTTGTCCGAACGCTGGTCGTCGCTGGCGCGGACGGACTTGCCGCCGGCCTGATCGCCGAGCGCATGGGCGTGTCGCCGTCGAATGTGTCCTTCCATCTGAAAGAACTGGAACGGTCGGGCCTTGTCACGCAGCAGCGCCAATCCCGCTCGATCGTCTATAGCGCCAGCTACGATGCGCTGGCCGATCTCGTGAAATTCCTGATGGAGGACTGCTGTGCCGGTCATCCCATCATCCGCGAGGGTGTCGAGCGGTCCGATGGCTGCTGCAAGACGGGCGCTGCCCTGAACGAGGACGACGCCGTTGCGTAACGCGAATGTTCCTGTCGGCTTCGTCGCCGCGCTCGGCCTGACCCAGATCATCGGCTACGGCACCCTCTATTACAGCTTCAGCATTCTGGCGCCCGGCATGGCCGCGGATCTCGGCATCACGGTCCCGCAGGTCTTTGCCGTCTTCTCGGCCTCGCTGTTCGTTGGCGGCCTGTCAGCACCGTATATCGGCCGGCAGATGGATCGTATTGGCGCGGCATCGGTAATGGCGATCGGCTCGGCGTTGTCCGCACTGACCTTGATCCTGTGCGCCTGGTCGCCATCTGTGGCGATCTTTGCACTGGCCATCGTCCTGTTGGAGATATCGTCCGGCATGGTCCAGTACCAGGCGGCCTTCGCGGCACTGGTGGAAGCCGATCCCCGGTCTGCATCGCGGAGCATCACCTATCTCACGCTGATTGCGGGATTTGCCTCCACGATTTTTTGGCCGATTGCCACGGCACTGCTCGGCTATCTGTCCTGGCGGGAAATCTACCTTGTCTATGCCGGGCTGAATCTCCTCGTTTGCATGCCGTTCCACGTCTGGATCATGCGGAAGGGAAAGGTGGCCGCGACCGGCGGGCAAAGACCCATACGCGAACCTGTCATCGGGGCCATTCCTCGCGAGCGCCGCCGCGGCGCTGTCCTTGCCGTCTCGGCAGCATTCGCGCTGCTCGGCTTCACGCTTGGAGCCATGCTCGCCCATATGGTCCCGATGCTCGGTGCGCTTGGATTCGGAAGCGCCGCCGTCGTCATCGGCTCGCTGTTCGGCCCGGCGCAGGTTCTCAGCCGCCTGATCAACATGATCTTCGGCACACGCCTCGCACCGCCGGGCCTTGCGGTTCTCTCCGCAGCCTTCATGGTGCTGAGCGTTGTCATTCTGGCGCTATCCGGCAACTGGCTCCCCGGTGCGGTTGCCTTCTCGATTTGCCTCGGCCTCGGATCGGGTATCAACAGCATCGCCCAGGGCAGCCTGCCGCTCTACCTGTTCGGCTCGGACGGATACGGTGCGCTCACCGGCAAGATGGCCGCCTCACGACTGGCCGCCGGCGCGGCTGCGCCGTTTGCCTTCGCGGCGACGATGGAGCAGTTCGGCATAGGCGCGTCGCTCGTCTTGAGCGCCGCGCTCGGCTCGATCGGCGTTGCAGCGTTTGTCGCGGTAGCGATGGCGACGAAGCGGAGCCTCGTCGCCTCGCCGAGCCCGTCAAATTGACCGCAACCAACGGGTATCGTCGATGCCTGGGCGCTTCACGGCTTTTGTCGAGCAATCCTCCTCTTGTCGACCTCAGATGCTTGTTTCCGAGTCAGTCCGATATCATCAAGTTGGTGTTCGTCGAGCATCGGCAGTGGTTGGGATCGTTGCGAGGTACCCATGCTTTGGACTGACTCGATAGGAAGTTCGTCTGCGTCCCGCCGCAGAACCGCCATCGCCACGCCGATGATCAGCGCGGCTCCCAACCATTGCAGGGTGGTGAGACGCTCGCCCAGGAAGAGGAACGACCCGATGACCCCGAACACTGGAATGAGGTTGAAAAAGCTACCAGCAACGCTCGCCCGCATAGACCGGAGCGCGTACAGATAGAGCCAATAGGCAAGCGCATAGTAGAGCAGCCCCGAGAGAATGATCGTCGCGATGTCCTGAACCGGTACGGTGGCTGCGCTCGATAGATCGACCCGGGACAGTTCAAGCGGCCAGATCGCGAGCATCCAGCCGAGAGCCACGGTTTGCTGGATGGCGACCGTGAAGAGCGGATCGGCGATGATATTGCGCGCCAGGACCGTGTAGATCGCACAGCACAGAACGCCCGCGAGAATCAGAGCTGCCCCCAGCTTCACGGTTGAAGACGGCTCGCCACTCCAGACGCCGCTGACCAGCAAAATCCCGCTTGTCGCGAGAGCCACGAGGCCGACGAGTTGGCGATCAATTCGCTCTTTGAGAAACATCCAGGCAAGGCCGAGGATGAGAATGGGCTCGAAGGCCCAGAGCAAGGCCGTGACACTCGCGCTGGTCTGGGAGAGGCCGAACATGCTGAATGTGTAGGCCCATCCGGGATTGAGAACGCCGAGCAAGCCGATAGGCAACAACAAGCGGACGGCTGGAATATCCGGCTTGGTGAAAGCAACCGCCAGCCAAAGTGCGATGACGCTCGGCACGAGCTGAAAAACAAGAATTGTGACAGGTGGAAACGACGAGAGGAGTGTCTTGCTGAGGATCGTACCAAGAGCCCAGCACAAACACGCCCCTACAATCGCCACGCGAGGCGAAAGCGAGGACATGACTATCTCCAAAGAAGGTTCAGACGACGGTTGCGGGACGCCGAGAGCTAGGCGTCGTCGTCACACCGATCGTACGAAGGCAGTCTTTGGGGACATTTGCTCATATTACCTTGGATATCCGTTGTTCTGGCATACCAGCGGGTCGAATTTGGTCGACCCGGATTCCTCTTATATCACGCTGCCCTGTGAGCGAACACCACACGGCGATGGCTGCGTTGACGTTTCCCTTATCCCGGAAAGCGCACCATCACTGTCGTTGGCGACCAGACGGCTGGAGGCCATGCTAAATCGACCTCAACGATACACGCTTCTCAAGCTCGGCCGCCTGTTCCTTCCGCTCGCTGTAACGGTCGGTGAGATAGGCGGACGCGTCGCGCGTGAGGATAGTGAACTTCACAAGCTCCTCGCAGACGTCCGCTACCCGGTCGTAGTAGGACGAGGGCTTCATCCGACCATCGGCGTCGAATTCCTGATAGGCCTTGGCGACAGAGGACTGGTTGGGGATGGTGATCATCCGCATCCAGCGGCCGAGGATGCGCATCTGGTTCACGGCATTGAAGGACTGGCTACCGCCCGAGACCTCCATGACGGCGAGCGTCTTGCCCTGTGTCGGCCGAACCGACCCGACCGAGAGTGGAATCCAGTCGATCTGGGACTTCATGATGCCGGTCATCGCGCCATGGCGTTCCGGGCTCACCCAGACCTGCCCCTCCGACCATTGCGAAAGCTCGCGCAGCTCTTGCACCTTTGGGTGACTCACCGGCGCCTCATCGGGAAGCGGCAGCCCCTTCGGGTCGAAAATACGGACTTCGCATCCGAGCCGTTCGAGCAGCCGGCGGGCCTCAAATGCGAGAAGGCGACTATACGAGACTTCGCGAAGCGAGCCATAGAGGATCAGGATGCGCGGCTTATGCGTCGAGAATGCGGGGCGCAGAGAATCGAGATCGGTCGAATACAGGTGATCGCTCTGCAAAGCGGGGAATGTGTCAGACAATACGCTTTCCTTCCTGATCGAGAACCTGTTCGCCATCCTCCTTGAAGAACGGCCCCTTGAAGGTGTCGGGCAGGATGTCAAGCACGGCCTCGGACGGCCGAGCCAGCCTCGTGCCGAACGGGGTCAAGAAGAAGGGGCGGTTGATCAGGATCGGCGTCGCGATCATTGCGTCGAGCAACTGGTCGTCGGTCAGGTCCGGGTTGTCGAGGCCAAGCTCTGCATAGGGCGTGCCCTTCTCGCGGATGGCTTCGCGAACCGTCAGGCCGGCATCTGCAATCATCGTCGCAAGCTGCTCGCGCGCCGGCGGCTCCTGGAGATATTCGACAACGGTCGGTTCGATCCCGGCCGCGCGGATCAGCTCCAGCGTGTTACGGGATGTTCCGCAGGACGGGTTGTGGTAGACAATGGCATCCATGGTCAGTGCCTTTCGGTGACGGTGGTTCGGGAAACGGCGGGGGCAGCCTCGTACCAATCCTTCGAGCGGTTCACGATCCACACGACCGACAACATCACCGGAACCTCGATCAGCACGCCGACGACGGTGGCGAGTGCTGCGCCGGACTGGAAGCCGAACAGGCTGATGGCGGCCGCGACCGCGAGCTCGAAGAAGTTGCTGGCCCCGATCAGAGCCGACGGACCGGCAACGCAATGCTGTTCGCCGGTTATCCGGTTCAAGAGATAGGCGAGGCCGGAGTTGAAATAGACCTGAATCAGGATCGGGATGGCGAGCAAGCCGATGACGGCGGGCTGGGCGATGATCTGTTCGCCCTGGAAGGCGAAGAGCAGGACGAGCGTTGCCAGAAGCGCCACCAGCGAGATGGGTTGCAGCTTCGCGAGCATTCCATCCAGCGCCCGCGTTGTTCCGTCAGCCGTAAGCCGGCGGCGGATGACCTGCGCGATGATGACGGGCACGACGATGTAGAGGGCAACCGACAGGACAAGCGTGTCCCACGGCACGGTAATGGCGGAAAGGCCGAGCAGTAGGCCGACGATCGGCGCGAAGGCGACGACCATGATCGCGTCATTCAGTGCGACCTGCGACAGCGTGAACAGCGGCTCCCCACGCGTCAGGTTGCTCCAGACGAACACCATGGCCGTACAGGGGGCCGCCGCGAGAATGATTAGTCCGGCGATGTAGGAGTCGATCTGGTCGGCAGGCAGATAGGGACGGAACAGCCAGCCGACGAACAGCCAGCCGAGCAGCGCCATGGAAAACGGCTTGACCGCCCAATTGATGAACAGGGTGACGCCGATGCCACGCCAGTAAGTGCCGACCTGCACCAGCGACCGAAAATCGATCTTCAGCAGCATCGGGACAATCATCAGCCAGATAAGGATCGCGACGGGGATGTTCACCTTGGCGATCTCGGCTGCGCCGACGACCTGGAAGAGACCGGGCATGAGATGGCCAAGGGCCACGCCGACGATGATGCAGAGGAAGACCCAGATGGTGAGATAGCGTTCGAATGTGGACATCAGGCGAACTTTCCTGCGGGGCTGGTTGTGCCCTCCATCGCACCGATCTGCCGCAGCCTGGTCTCCAGCGCCATGCGATCGATCGAGGCAAGCGGGAGATTGATGAAGGCCATGATCCCGTTCTTGAGGAAGCGGGCGGCCTGGGCGAAGGCACGTTGGATCTCCACGTCGGAGCCGACGACGGAGGCCGGATCCTCGACGCCCCAATGGGCTGTCATCGGATGGCCGATCCAGACCGGGCAGGGTTCGCCGGCGGCACTGTCGCAGACGGTGAAGATGAAGTCCATTTGCGGCGCGCCTGGCTCAGCGAAGACGTCCCAGCTTTTCGACGAAAAGCCCATCGATGGATAGCCGAGTGCTTCGAGCTCCGTCAGGGCGTGCGGGTTGACTTCGCCCTTCGGCTGGCTGCCGGCGGAGAAGGCTTTGAACCGTCCGCCACCCTCGTTGTTGAGGATGGATTCGGCGAGAATAGAACGAGCGGAATTGCCCGTGCAGAGGAACAGCACGTTGTAGGTCTTGTCGGTCATGGTCGTGGTCCATGGTTAGGTCGGCGGCCTGGTGAGCCTCATGATGGTCGCCGATGATGGGCAAATGGAGGAAAGCTGGCGGGTCGCCAGCACCGCAGCAGGGACGCTGTCCCGCCGGACTTCAGAAAATCCGATGCGCGCGAAGAACGGCGCCGCGCTCGTCGTTGCGAGGAAGACGCCGCTGCCAGGGTCGAGACTGGCAACCGTCGCCTCGACGACGGCTTTCCCTAGGCCGGTTCCGCGCCGATCCGGATGCACGACGACCGAACGGAGGAGGTAATCACCATCGCAGCGCTCAACGCCGGAGAAGCCAACGATCCGGCCATCCGCTGACAGCGCCTTAAAGAAGGTGCGGCCGCCATCCTCAATGTCGTCGGTGGGCAGACGGGCGTCCGTCAACGCCATCTTGAGGTCAGCATCGCTGCCTGTGATCTGCTCCAGCCTGATGGTGCTCATGACACCTTCGCCTCCGTGCCGCAGCACGGCGTCAGCTCGGCGATCAGCGGGGCGCAAAGCTCCGTCGATCCACCGCAGCAGTCCTTCAGGAGGAACAGCGTCAGTTCACGCAAGCCGTTGAGATCGGCGCGGTAAATGATCGACCGGCTCTGCCGCTCGCTCGTGACCAGGCCTGCCCGCGACAGTGTCGCAAGATGCGCAGACATGGTGTTCTGCGGCACATCGATGAGGCGGGCCAGCTCGCCGGCCGGAATGCCGTCAGGCTCGTGTCGCACCAGAAGCCGGAAAGTCTCCAGTCGCGTGGTCTGGGCCAAGGCGCCGAGCACCGCTATAGCTGAGTTGTTATCCATACATCCAGAATAGCGGATATTATTGGACTGTCAATTGAAGGCGGCGATTAAGGCCCCGTAGGCGATAGCAAGGAAAGCTAATAATACACCGCCCAATGAATGTCAGAGCGGAGGGGTGGCCGTTTCTTACGATTTCACCGCACGACCAGACTGTCGAAACCGGCCCCAATTCGGACCTCGTTTATGGCGTGCTCGCCTGGAACTTACATCCTTCCAAGCTGCGGTGCTCGCTTGTGGCGTAAAGCTGATTTAGTGGCACGAGGAGTTGGTGCGAACGGGTTTAAAGGAGGGCTATAGCGTAGACATAGTTCTCATCATCGCCCAGCGCGGCGCGCCAAATTCCGCCGATTGCCCTCTATACTACGCTACAGCCGCGCAACGTACTCCTTTGCATCGGGCAATGGGCAGCCTATGTGCAGAAAAGCGTAGAAGCAGCGGGTTTGGCGGTAGCGAAGTTCGAATCATCCCCGGCCAACTAGGACATTCGTCCTACGAAGGCCTCGCGTTTGCAGCTTTGTATGACGGCTATGTGCCTGCATATCGGTAGTTGAGCAATCGTCCGCTAAGCCCGAAGAAGCCATTCGGCTGACGCAGCTACCGCCCATGATGGTATCGCTCCGCTATTTGAAGGCGCTTAACTTAGCTCAACCGCTATTTGAACCAAGAGCCAATTGTTCAAGTAACACTGCGCTCTCATAATTGGCCATGTCCGAATCAGCTTCTAACCTTCGGCTAGACCGCTTCGTCGAGGCCCCTATGGCGGGCGAAATCGTGCGCGCCTTCGTGCCACCTCCATTCCCACCTGAACCGTCGATCGACGTGCTGGCCCTGCTGGAAAGGCTGAGCCTAGCCGATCGGGCCTTGGGGCGTTTGGACGGCATCACCATGCTGCTGCCGCGCCAAGAGCTGTTCCTCTAAATTTATGTGGGGAAGGAAGCCGTGCTCTCGTGCCAGATTGAGGGCACCCAATCAACCCTCTCGGACCTGCTCCACTTCGAAACCGACAAACCCGGGGCGGTTCACTTCGCCTTCGGCCCGCCAACATTCATTCCTGCGGAACGAGCTCTCCGCTGACGATCGGTATGCGATCGGCGAGTTCTTCCATGAGAAGACGAACCGCCCGCGGGCGATAGCGCCGATTGGGGCTGACCAGATAGATGTCGAACGCGGGGATGTCCCAATCCGGCAGCACACGGACAAGTTCGCCGCTGGCGAGATGGCGTGCACACTGAATCTCGGCAAGATGGGCAATTCCAAGCCCTGCCTGCACCGGCACCAGCAATTCGTCCGAGGGAGCGAGAAGCAACCGCCGGCGGATGGTGATTGTTCTCGTCCGGCTGCCTGACCGCAATTCCAGCGTCGCCGCGTTGCGCGACTGGGTCAGAAAGTCGTGATTCTCCAGATCGTCGGGCTGCGTCGGTAGCCCGCATGTCTTCGCATAGCCCGCACTGGCGCACAGGACACGCCGCGCGGTCGCAACTTTGCGTGCCGAAAGATCGGAATCCGCCAACACGCCTATCCGTACCGCGATATCGATCGCATTCGCCACCAGGTCGACGCGCCGGTCCGTCATTTCCATTTCGACATCCACGCGCGGATATCGGCACATGAAATCCAGCACGATCGGCAGCACGACGAGATGTCCGAATGCGCCCGAAGCGGACAGCCGGACCACGCCCGCCGGTTCGCCTTCACGGCCGATCAACTCGCTCGAAAACGTTTCCAGATGCCGGATCAGCGGCTGCGCCTCTTCGAGCAGCTTCTTGCCAGCATCGGTGAGACCCGAGACCGCCGCGTTGCGCTGGATGAGGGTTATCCCCATCGCCTCCTCCAGCCGCGCCAAGCGGCGCGAGAGCGTCGATTTCGCCACGTCGTATTCACGCGAGGCACGCGACAGGCTGCCAGCGCCGGCAATCAAAGCGAACCAATAGAGGTCATCCAGTGAATAAGGCAGGGTGTTCATAATTCGGAACAGATATATCCATTTTTGGTAATATTGAAAGCAAATACTGAACGCTTAGATTTTCTCCATTAGCGGGCGCAACGATGCCCCGCTGCCATTGGAGCGAACCATCATGACAGAGATCAAATCCATCCATTTCCTCACTTTCCCGCAGGTCAGCGAACAGGACCTGCTGGCGGCCTGGGAACTCGTACGATCATTGGCCTGGAGCTTCGGGCATCAGGGTCGCCAGCTCGAGGTGACGATGGGCGGTTTCGCGCCTGGTCCAGTGGCGACGCATATGGGCACGGAAATCAAGACCGACCGCGTGCTCACACCCGCCGACCGGTTCGACGTGCTCTACGTGCCGGGCGGCATCGGCGGCGGACAGGCATCGAAGAATCCCGCCATCCTGGAGCTGATCCGCCAGCATCACGCCGAGGGCCGCTGGGTGGCGGCCAATTGCTCGGGCGTCGGCGTCCTCTTCCGCTCCGGCATCCTGGACGGCAAGACGATAACCGGTCCGGTCGCGCTCGCACGGCGGTTGCCGAAGCTCGGCGCGCGTCTGCTTTCGCCTCGCCTCGCCTGGCATACGGATACCGAGAACAAGATCTTCACCTCCGGCGGCGCCGGCACCGTTCATCCGAGCACCATCGCGCTGGTCGCACAGCTCTTCGACCAGGACGTCGCCAAGGGACTTGCTGCGAATTGGGACTCGCTTGCGCTGCATGGCGATATCCTGCCGCAAGCTGACGGCCCCGTCATGGGGCTTCATCCAGACCTAGCGAAGTCGGCGCAAGACAGCTTCGAAATGGTCTTCCTGCCTGACTGACCGTCAGCTGATGATCGCTGCCGCCGCACGGCGGCAGCGAACCCGTTGCATTCCTACCAGCGACCCTTCAAGCAACAGCGAGGCACAATGGCCAAGATATCATGCGACACCGGAACCGGAATTTGCGCCGCGCCGGCCTTGGACGATGCGACCAGCGTCGACGACACGGCCAAGACCGAGAGCGCGCTCGTCTATGTCGGTGATCCGATGTGTTCCTGGTGCTGGGGCATCGCGCCGGCGCTTCGGCGCATCCAGGACCATTGCAAGCAACGCGGCCTGGGCTTTTCCATCGTGCTGGGCGGTCTGCGGCCCGGCGGCGGCGATGCATGGGATGCCAGATTCAAGGCCTTTCTGCGCCATCACTGGACAGAAATCGGTGCGGCGAGCGGACAACCCTTTTCCTTCGGCATTCTCGATCTCGATCACTTCACTTACGATACCGAGCCGGCATGTCGCGCCGTTGTGACGGTACGGCACATGCTGGGCTCCTCGGCTCATTCGCGCCAACTCTACGATGTGTTCGCCGCGATCCAGCACAAGTTCTACGTCGATGGAGCCGATCCGACCCGACTCGGCTTTTACGAGGACATCGTGGAGGCCGCGGAGATCGATTTTTCCCGCTTCAGCGAACTATTTGCCAGCGATGAAGCGCGTGAATGGACGAGGGGCGACTTCGCGAAGAGCCGCGACTGGGGCGTGCGGGGCTTCCCAACCATGCTCCTTAAGACCGCTGATCACCTTGTTCCGATCGCGACCGGCTTCATTGGGGCGGAAGACTTGATCGACAAAGTTGACACCACCACCCGGACGTTTGGCCTATCGGGCGAAACGCGGAGTGCATAGCCTTCCACCTTGACCACCACAGATACGGCCTCGGCCATCGCACCGAGGCCAGATTGCCGGGCCATCGCCTCTGGAATGCTGTTTTAGAGACCCTATGATGGTCACTTGCCCTGCGTGCTGGGGTTTCTGGATGTTGCGCATTGGAAAATGTGCAACGGAAGGAAGAGACTATGGCGATCTTGACGAAATACATCGGCCTCGATGTCCACCGGGACACGATATCGATTGCCGTCGCCGATGACGGTGGCGACCGGGAGGTGCGGTTCTTCGGAACCGTGGCCAATGACTGCACCTTGCTAGACAAAGCGCTAGCGAGCATCGGCAAGGACGGCGCGCCGCTGAAAGCCTGCGATGAGGCCGGCCCATGCGGGTTCGTGATCTATCGTTTTCTGAAAAGCCTCGGGATCGACTGCGTCGTGATCTCGCCATCCTCGATGCCGCGTCGGCCGAATGATCGTGTAAAACCGAACGCCGCGATGCGCAGACGCCGGACCGGCTGTTGCGCGCCGGTGAACTCACCGCCGTCTGGGTGCCGGACAAGGCGCATGAGGCGATCCGCGATGTGGTGCGGGCACGCCGGCAGGCAAAGCAGGATCTGGTTTCGGCGAAGAACACGCTGAAGAGCTTCCTGCTGCGGCACGACCGCTTGTATCCGGGAAAGGCCATATGGGGCCGAATGCACTGGCGCTGGCTCTCGGACCAGCGCTTTGCTTTTGCCCACGAGCAGTTCGTCTATGAGGAACACAAGCGCCGCATCCACGAACTGGAGGAGCGCTGCGCGCGGCTGGAGCAGATTCTTGAGGAGGCGGCCCTGGATTGGCCACTGGCCCCGGTTGTGACCGCGCTCCAGGCGCTGCGCGGCATCAAGTTCATCGCGGCCGTCACACGCGTCGCGGAGATCGGCGATCTGCATCGGTTCGACAGCCCGAAAAAGCTGATGGCCTGGCTGGGCCTGGTGCCGGCCGAGCATTCGAGCGAAACGCGGACCAGACGCGGCGAACTCACCCGTACCGGCAACGTCGCCGCCCGCGACGTGCTGATCGAATCCGCGTGGCAATACCGCTATCCCGCACGGGAGGGGCGAGTGCTGCGGGAAAGCAATACCGGACTGCCCAATCACGTCCGGGCCGTCACCTGGGAGGCACAGACCCGCTTATGCGCGAAGTTCCGCCGTCTGGCCGGAACCGGCAAGCACGCGGCAAAGATCGTGGTGGCGGTCGCGCGCGAGTTGGCGGGCTTCATCTGGGACATTGCCTGCCATACGCCCGTGCCGGCCTCAAGGCTGGCCTGACGCTCGCTGTGGTTAGCCACTCACGGACGAACGGAAAGGAGAAGATCGGATCGTTGAAATTCCGACCTGGCTGGCGTGCTGCGCGCCCTAATTGACGTTGACAATCCTCGATATAGCCCTGGGGCAGTGTCTTACGACGCCCGATTTAGAGCCGGAGGAAGGTCCACGATGGAAAAGGGTCATACGGTAGTCAATCCGCCGATGAGAGTTTGATCAATCGTCGCCACAAACAGACGCGCACAGCACACCCGCCAGGTCGTTTACTCCCCACCTCGCATCGGACTTTGTGCCGGTGTCACAATAGCCATGCGCTCATCCAGACGTGCCCATCATGAGAGGGCTATGGAGTAGATAAAGTTATCTTCTTCACCCGGTGCGGTGCGCCATCTCTTTTCTCTAAATTTCTGACCGAAT
>VFQN01000739.1_pt1 | contig 58973 bp, 55 predicted proteins | sample 3512371 | NCBI WGS metagenome assembly VFQN01 (sample SAMN10412370, study PRJNA504923) | tailings metagenome | isolation source: Replicate 2 from Balatoc abandoned mine | place: Philippines: Itogon, Benguet | collected 2017-08-28 | reverse complement strand
GTGACGGTCGGCGCGGCCTATACCTACCTCGATGCGACCGATCCCGACGGCGCGCGCGAGGTGCGCCGGACGCCGCACGCCGGCCGCGTCGAGGTCGATGCGCGCTTTGCCGACGGGCGCGGGCGGTTCCATTTCGCCGCCGTATACAACGGCCGTCGCGACGACCTCGCCTTCCGTGTCGGCCCTACGCCGTTCGATCCGTGGACGAACGAGATCGTCAATCTCGATGCGATCTGGCGGCTCAGCACCGCACTCTCCTACAAGATCCGGCCCGATCTCGAGATCTTCGGTCGGGTCGAGAACATCCTCGATGACCGGGGGCAGGAAGTATTCGGGTATGCGCAGCCGGGTGTCGCGGCGTTCGTAGGCGTGAAGTTGACCTTCGGCGGCGAGGTTGGTCCGCTCGCCGCGGGATTGAAGTAATCGTCCTCAGCATTGCCGTCGCTACAACTCGCCCCGTCCGCACCTGCCGGTGTGGGCGGGGCGATGGCGTTTGGCGCCCTTTTAGCAATGGTGGCTTCCGGAGCGCTCCTCGGGTGCGCATTGAACGCTCGCCACGGCGCATTTTTCGACCTTCAAGGCGCGGCGGGTGATTTATCTGAAAAAAGTTCAGTCCCATAAGTCGCCGGAATTTCTATCATAACCGTTTCGTCACGGGTTCGTGATCCATCAATGAACGTCGTCCATCTGGTTTCTGAACATCGATAACTTATTTGTAGCTCATCGCCGCACGGCAATGAACTCCAGCCGGCGCACAGCTCGCAACCGATCGTAAGACGAACCTGGTCAGGAGACCCGCCATGATCCGCTTCCTCGCAGTTTCGATTTCCGCAGCGGCGCTTGTAGCCGCGACGCTCCCGGCATCCGCACAGCAGGGCCCTCGGGGCCAGGACTTCCGCTCGCAGCCGAGCTTCAACGGCCCGCAGTTCCGCGGCCAGCAGCAGTTCGGCCAGCAGCAGTTCGCGCCGCAGCGCAACTTCCGCTCCTTCAACCCGCCGTCTCCATCGGGACAGGGCGTGCAGCAGCGCTCGTTCAATCCCCCGGCGCCGGTGGCGCAGGGTCCCGGCCAGGTGCGCAGCCTGTCTCGCGGTCTGCAGCCCCCGACGCCCGGTGTGAGCCAGCGCTCGTTCGGCCCGCAGGCGCCGGGTGGCGGTCAGAACTTCGCCGGTGGCCCTCGCGCGGTCCCGGCAGCGCTCCCGGTCTCGCCGATCACGCAGTCGAACCCGACCGCGGCGCCGGTCGGCCCGCAGCAGCTCAGCGGCCCCGGCCAGCCCGCCGCTCCGCAGGGTGACCTGCAGGCGCCGATCCCCGAGACGGCGACCCCGCAGGATGCGCCGCAGACGGTGGCACAGCAGGGCGAGCCCGAGCAGCCGGCCGAGGAGATGCCCGCGGCCGAGGGTGAGCAGCAGCCGCAGGATGCCGCTGCCGCGCCGGAAGGCGAGGACGAGGCGGGCCAGGCGGATCCGAAGGCGGTGGGCAAGGTCGTGCGGACCGGCAAGATCCACCACAAGCACGTGATCAAGAAGGTCTATCGCCCGCACGTCGTCTACCAGGAGGTCTATGTCGCGAAGCCGGTCTACGTCCAGCACGTGTACAAGCCGCACCACGTGTACATTGCCCCCCGCGTCCACTTCCACGGCCACCACCACTTCCACGGTCGTCGCTGGTAGTTTCGATCGACGCCACAGGCGGGGCCCCGTTCGATCACGAACGGGGCCTTCGCTGTTGTGGGTGACACCCGCAGTGGCAGATACTTGGCCGATACCCTGCGCCTGACACGGCAGGAGGAGACCATGCGCCCCGGTCATTCACGAGGTGATCCACGAGGCGATCGACGCGCCGATCGGCCGGGGAGCCGGCTGACGGCGTTGCTACTGGCGGCGGGCCTCGTCTGCGCTCTCGGTTTGGGCCTCTCCCCGGCGTCGGCGCAGCAGTCGAGCGGCCCGGCGACCGACGCGTCGCGTGACCAGGACCAGCGCGAACTCACCGAATGCGATACGAGCCGCGATCCGGTGCGGACGATCAGGGCGTGCACCGCCGTACTCGATCGCCGCGGCGCCAATTCGCCGACCTCGGCAACGCGCGTGTTCGTGCTCCACAAGCGCGCGAACGCCTACCGTGAGCGTGGCGAGTACGCACCGGCAATCGCCGACTACTCTGAGGTCATCACGCTCGACCCCAACGACGCCAACGCGCATTACAATCGCGCCAACGTCCATCTGTTGCGCAACGACCAGAACGCCGCCCTCGGCGACTATCGCAAGGCCGTCGAGCTCAGACCCGGCCTCGGCGTCGCCCACGTCCAGCTCGGGAGCCTCTTGCTCGACCGCAACGATGCGCGCCAGGCGCTCGACCATTTCGAGCAGGCGGTGCGAATCGACAGCCGTGATGCGGCGGCGCTGGTCGGTCGCGGACTCGCGCGCGATCGTATTGGCGATCTCGACGGTGCGATCGCCAGCGTATCGGATGCGCTGGTGCAGTCGCCCGACAATGCGGCGTACCGTTTGATGAGGGCGCAGATGCTGCGGCGCAAGGGCGAGAACACGCGCGCGCTCGCCGATGTCGATCGTGCGCTGGAGATCGCCCCCAACGCCGTCGAAGCGCTGATCGAACGCGGCACCATCAACAATGCGCTCTCCAACCGCGATCGCGCCATCGCCGATTGCGGCCGTGCACTCGATATCGGCCGCGACAACGCGGCGGCCTTCGTCTGCCGCGGTCTCGCGCGTGCCGGCAAGGGCGATATCAAGGCCGCGCGCGTGGATCTCGACCGCGCGGTGCAACTCAACGGCAGCCAGCCCGAGGCGATCGTCGCGCGCGGCTACGTGCTCTATCAGCTCGGCGCACTCGACGCGGCCATCGCCGATTTCCGGCGCGCGCTCGCTCTCGATCCCGCGTCGGCGGATGCGCGGCGCTTCCTCGGCGTCGTGCTCATCGACAAGGGCGAGACGGAAGCGGGGATGCGCGCCTTCGACGACGCGATCCGCGCGATGCCGAACGATCCCTGGCTTTTCATGCTGCGCGCGGTCGGCTTCGCTGCGATCGGCAACCGTGAAGGTGCACTTAGAGATTCCGGGACGGCGATCCGCCTCCTCGGCGACAGCAACTCGAACGCGCGGCTCGCTCGCGGCGTTGCTTACTACCACCTCGGCGAGCTCGACAATGCGCGCGGTGACATCGAGGCAGCGATCCGCCTCGATGCGTCGAACGGCCAAGCCTATAACGCGTTCGGCCGGCTGCTGATCCGCCAGCGCGATTTCGTGCGAGCGGGCGAGATGCTGGACTCCGCGGCGCGGCTGTTGCCAGGCCACTGGGTGGTGTTGCGCAACCGGGCGCTCGCGGCGCTCGAGCGCCGTGATCTGGTGGCGGCGCGCCGTGACATTGCCGCCAGCCTCGCCGTCAGCACGACATTCGCCGAGAGCTTCGTCGTGCGCGCGCGCCTCAACGAGGAGGAAGGGCTGCGGGCCGAGGCGATCTCCGACTACGAGCTGGCTCTGACGAAGCTGTCCCTCGACGGCGACGGGCGGCGCGCCCAGCAGTTGGCGAGAGACCGCATCGCCGCCTTGCGCGCACCGCCGCCACCGCCCCCTCCCGCCATTCGGCCGCCTTCGGTGACGCCCCCTGACCCGACGCCGACGCCGGCCGCGCGCAGCGAGCCGGCAGCCAAGACCGCGCCTGCAGCGCGGAGCGAGCCGGCGCCCGCGGCGCCCGCTGAACCGCTCCATTGCCGCCTGCTGCGCGACTGGGCGCGCCATGCGGAGGGTTACGCGGGGGTGAAGCTGCTCGAGCTGGACCCGTCCTGTCAGCCGAAGTAGCTGCGGTCGGGCTTATGCAACTTCGGGATAAGGGTGCGACGGGTGAACGCTTGTCATGCCGGGCGGCTTGTTCTAGGACGATATGCCGATGTTCGTCGCCCCTGGCAGCGATCGGATAGACGTAGCGACTCGCACCGCCGGAAAGGTGGCGCGCAGCGCGCCGTTGCTGTTTGCCGTCGGGTAGCCTACCGAGTGACGGGCAAGATGAGCCGGATCGCAAGGCATGTTGATCCGCGCCTTAGGCTAGCGACCTGATCGGATCGTCAAGTCCGGCAGGTAGTGGGAAAATATCATGACGTACGTCGTTAACGAAAACTGCATCAAGTGCAAGTTCACCGACTGCGTCGAGGTGTGCCCCGTCGACTGTTTCTATGAAGGCGAGAATATGCTCGTCATTCATCCCGACGAATGCATCGACTGCGGCGTATGTGAGCCGGAGTGCCCAGTCGAGGCCATCAAGCCGGACACTGAACCCGGTTTAGAGCGCTGGCTCGAACTCAACCGAGACTATGCCGACAAATGGCCGAACATCACGGCCAAGAAAGCGGCGCTCCCGGAAGCGGATGACTTCCGCGACCAGAAAGATAAGTTCGAAAAATACTTCAGCGCCGAGCCGGGCGAGGGCGACTGATCAAGGCAGGAACTGGCGGCCGTCATGGCAAGCCGCTCCGCTTGAATTCGAATACTATTGCTTGGCTGATTTAAGCATTCCGGTAGGCTGTATTCGGGAACTTTGCGCCGAGCGGCTTCTTTTTGCATGAAAATTGTGTTACAAGATCGCTTGGAGGCAGCAGTCCAACTTCCAGAGTTCGGGATCAGTGTCCGGCGTCGAAGCAGGAGCGGTGAGCGTAGCCAATTGCCTGACGAGGTGCGCCTCCATCGATCGCGATACCGGTCGGCCGGTCCAGCGCTTCGTGCCGGATCAAGGCCTTAGACCCTATGGCGACGAACTCTTCTTCATTTGCGGTGCGAGGGGGCTGACCAGTTAGCCGGCCTCGCCGAGAACGTAGGGTTGACGACGGCGGCGGGTGCAACTCGCCGATCGACTGTTGCGGGCCTGCCGGGGTGGATGGCCTGTGAATCAAGGTGCCGCGTGCGCGGCGTACAGATGTCGTGAAGTGTTTCGGAGTGAGACGTAGCGATGGCCCAGACCAAGAAGTCCCCGGCGAAGTCTGCATCCAAGGCGGCGGAGCCGCGTAAGGCGGACAAGATCGCGCTCTCGAAGAAGCAAACGGCTAAACCGGCAGCGCCCAAGTCGGCGAAGCCGGCCGCACCGAAGGCTGCCGCTTTGACGAAAGCGCAGGCGGCCACATCGAAATCGAAGACTGCGAAGCCAGCCGCTGCGAAGGCCCCGACGAAGCCCGTCAAGGCCGCCACGCCGGCTGCCGGAAAGGTGAAGGTCAAGAGCGAAGTGACTGCAACTCCCAAGAAGACTGCCGCGGCGGCGCGTCCGGCGCAGGCCACCACTCATGCCACCGCAAAGTCTGCCGCGGCGAAGCCTGCGATCGCCAAGGCCGCTCCGGCTGCGGCCGCGACGAGCAAGCCGGCTGCGAAGGCCCCGCCGGCTGCCGACAAGGCCCCGATGCCGATCGTGGCTGCGCGCGCGAAGGCACCCGTCGCCCCGACGGCGCGCGCCATTCCAGCCGCGGTCCACAAGTCGTCGACCCGGATGACGACGTCCCCGTCGATGCCGGTGCTGCCCGCGCAGCCGCCGATGCCGCGTGCGGCCGCCGCGAGCCCGAAGGAGCTTGCGCTCAAGGCTGCGGAGGCGAAGCGCCAGCAGATGCTTGCCGCGCCGAAGAAGCCGGTCAACTCGCGGCATGGCTTCAAGATCGGCGAGTCGATCGTCTATCCGGCGCACGGCGTCGGCCAGATTATTGGCATCGAGGAGCAGGAGATCGCGGGCATGACGCTCGAACTCTTCGTGATCCAGATCGAGAAGGACAAGCTGACGCTGCGCGTGCCGACGGCGAAGCTGGAGCAAACAGGCGTCCGCAAGCTCGCCGAGGACAATATCGTGTCGCGCGCCATGGAGACCCTCAAGGGCCGCGCGCGCATCAAGCGGACGATGTGGAGCCGCCGGGCGCAGGAGTACGAGGCCAAGATCAACTCGGGTGATCTGATCGCGATCGCCGAGGTGGTGCGCGACCTCTACCGCTCCGAGACCCAGCCCGAGCAGTCGTACTCCGAGCGTCAGCTCTACGAGTCGGCGCTCGACCGGATGGCGCGCGAGATCGCGGTGGTCGACAAGCTCGACGAGCGTACGGCGATGCAGCGTATCACCGAGGTGCTGTCGCGCAGCGCCCGCGGCCGCCGCGTCGCCGAGGAGCCGACCGGCGACACGCAGGCGGCCTGATCCGCGCGCTTACAGTAGTCCCTGAAGCAACGAAGCCCGGCAGCGTTCGCTGCCGGGCTTTTCGTTTGTTAGGAGCGCGCCCGCCACTCCGCGGCTACCGCGCGACTATTCAGCCGCTTCTGCACGCGGCTGGCGGATCGCACCCTTCTTCGGCTTGAAGCCGATGCCGATGTCGCGCACCGGGGCGCCGGCCCTCTTCTGCGCGGCGGCCATCGTCCGCCTCAGGTCGGCGAAGTACGGGAGATGCTCGACCTCGATCGCGTGGCGCGGCGTGTCCTTGAAATTGGCGCGCACCCACGCCTTGCGGGCTTCGATTTCGGCCAGCATCTCGGCCCTGTCGGGATAGGCGGCGCGGCCTGCCTCATGCTCGCGGATCCAGCGTGTCTGGCCTTCGCAGATCCAGTTCAGTGCTGTGTCCGAGTTGAAGAAGGCGAGTAAGTAGAGCCCTTTCCAATCCGGCGGCACCAGCCGCATGTAGAGGTCGAGGCCATTGTCCTTGATCGCGAGGATCTCGGGCGGCACGAAATCGAGGTCGATTTCGTAGCCGGTCGCCGCGATCAGCGAGTCGAACTCCTCTGCCGTGCCGTCGACGAAGTGTAGAGTCTTGCCGTCGATGCGCTCGATGCCATTCTTCACGACCACGCGCCGGTAGTGGATGTGATTGACGATGTTGGCGTTCGACGTCGCGTGCACGCGCTTCGACGTTTCGGGGAAGCCGAGCCGCTTCATGTCTCCCTGAATGACGTAAACCAGCGCCTTCAGCACGCGATTGCGCACGGCGGCCGGAATCCACGGCTTGTAGAAAGGCTGAATGGTATCCCAGAACGGCCGCCCGAACGCGAGCTTCGGAATGATCAGCGCGCTCGAGCGCGCGACCAGCACCGTGCGCTCGGCGCCGACCGCGAGATCGCTCGCGATGTCGAGGGCGCTATTGCCGACGCCGACCACGCACACGCGCTTCTTCACGAACGGCGCCGGCTCCTTGTAGTCGTGCGAGTGCAGGTACTCGCCCTTGAAGCCGTCACGGAACATCGGGACTTCGAGCGGCTTCGTGAGGTGACCGCTGGCGACGACGACCGTGTCGTGCTCGAAGGTGTCGCCGGCCTGGCTCGTGAGCCGCCAGCGCGGCTTCGCCGGCGTGTAGCTTGCGGCCGGGCGCAGGTCGACGATCTTGGTATTGAAACGGACGTGCGGGATGATGCCGAAGTGGGCCGCGTAGTCCTTGAGGTACTTGGCCATGTCCCAATGCGAGGGGAACGGCTGCACCGCCGGATCGAAGGGATAGTCGGAGAAGCTGGTCAGGTCGCGCGCGGTGTTGATGTGCAGCGTGCGATAGGCGGACGAGCGGTTGTTGTCGTTCTGGTAGACCCACATGCCGCCGACATGGCTGCCGATCTCGTAGAGGGTGACGTCCCAGCCCTCCTCCATCATGTGCTTGGCGCACGTGAGGCCCGACGCACCCGCGCCGATGATCCCGATCGATTTCCGCTCCGCCATGACGATGCCGCTTCCGCTCCGAGACTGCCAATCGTACGGATAATTAATGGCGCACGGCGGGCTTGTCACGTGCGCGGATCGCATGGCGCCGCGGCTAGCGCGGGAACTCTGCGGACCACGGACCGTTTAACCGGTGGCACCCGCAGGATGCCGCCGCCCATGGCGTTTCGCCGCGCGGCACAGAAACCCTTTGAACGGATCGAACCATGTCCACCGCCGGCGATCGCGCAACGCTTCCGATGCATGGCGCCGCTGCGCTGCCGAGCGTGACAGTCGACAGCTACAACCTGGAGATCGAGGACAACGAGGGCTTCATCGGCGATCGGGCGAGCCGTACCGCGTTCTGGGAGACGCTCGAGGAGTGGCGGCAGCGCCTGAAGGCGCAGGGTGCCGATCCCTTCGGCGATACGCCGACCGACGAGATGGGCAACAAGACGCTGGCGCAGTTGCTGGCGAGCGGACCGGTCGAGGCTGCCGGCGTCGTGCATAGCGCGATCGAGGATCACGCCCAGCAGTTGGCGAAGGTGATCAAGCGTTTCCTGAAGCAGAAGTCGTGGAAGGATACCGAGTGCATCGTGTTCGGCGGCGGCTTTCGTGCCAGCCGCGTCGGCGAGCTGGCCATCGGCCGCACCGCGGTGCTGCTGAAGGCGGACGGCATCGACATCGATCTCGAGCTCATCTCGCATGATCCCGACGAGGCGGGCCTGATCGGCGGCGCGCACCTGCTGCCCGCGTGGATGCTGAAGGGCTACGACGGCATCCTCGCGGTCGATGTCGGCGGCACCAATATTCGAGCCGGTGTCGTCGAGCTGAGGCTCGACAAGAAGAAGGACCTGTCGGCGGCACGGGTGTGGAAGTCGCACCTCTGGCGTCACGGCGACGAGAAGGTCTCGCGCACCGAGACGGTGGACAACCTGACCGACATGCTGCAGTCGCTGCTGAAGGATGCCGGCAAGGACAAGCTGAAACTCGCGCCGGTGATCGGGATCGGCTGTCCGGGGATCATCGAGGCGGACGGCTCGATCCTGCGCGGGGCGCAGAACCTGCCCGGCAACTGGGAGGGGAAGAAGTTCAACTTTCCCGCGGCCGTTCAGGAAGCCATCCCGACGATCGGCGATCACGATACGCTGGTTGTCCTGCACAACGACGCGGTGGTGCAGGGGTTGAGTCACCTGCCGCGAGCGCAAAGCCGGTCGCGCTGGGCGATGCTGACGATCGGCACCGGTCTCGGCAATGTGCGCTACACGACGCGGCAGGCCGACAAGGGCAAGGCGGAGGAGTAGCGGCGATCGACCGCGCCCGCGCCTTACAAAATCTCGAACACCTCGTAGACCGCGAACTCGGGCTCGCGCCGTCCGACACCGACGGCGACGATCCGGTTCATCCAATCGTAGGTCGGTGAGGCCGTCTCGAAGGTCATCGCCGTCCGCAGATAGTGGCTCTCGCGCGGGACGCGCTCGCCAGCGGCGATGCGGGCCATGACCTCGGCCGGTGCGTGGCGGACACCGCGGTAGATGATGAGCAGCGGATGACCGTCGTCGAGTTCGAGCATCAGTCTCACGTCCGGGCGGACCGCACCGTCGCTGCCGCCGAGCAGCAGGTCGGTCCCGCCGGGCAGGACTTTCGCGCGGATGCGCGGGCCCTCGAACGTGCCGGCCCCGAGCAGGTCGATCCGGCGCCGCCCGAGCGGCCCGTCGCCCAGCATGTACGTGCCTGTCACGGCGATCTTCAGCTCGCCGATGAAGGCGGATTTCAGTTCAGGCATTTCCTCATCCGTTTCTTTATTGCGGTTCGCGGGAAGACATCTTCAGTTCTGCTACTTCGCCGTATCCCAGGCCGGGCGCGCGTCGAAGTGTTCCTCGCGCACGTAGGGGCCGCCGCCGACGCCCGGCCGCGACGACATCAGCGTGAACCGGTCGACGGTGAACGGCCAGCACTGCAACGGCGGGCGCGCGCCGAGAAACCGCGCGACCATATCCGGCTTGGTGTTCTTGAGGCGAGCGAGCGTGATGTGCGGCTTGAAGGCTCGCGGCTCGGGCGGCAGGCTGGCTGCACGCGCGGCCCGCTCGCAGGCGCGGAAGAGCGCGTTCAGCCCGTCCGATGCCTCGATCCCCGCATAGATGACGCGCGGCTCGCGGCCGCCGAACACGCCGAGGCCGGTGACGCTCAGCTCGAAGGGTGAGAAGTCGACGCGGGCCAAGGCGCTCACGAGGTCGTCGGCTTCGAGGTTGCCGATGTCGCCGTAGAAGCGGATCGTGAGGTGCATGTCCTCCATTTCGATCCATTTGGCGCCCGCAAGGTTGCCGCGCACCAGCGCGAGCTGCGAGCGGACGATCTCGGGAATTTCGATGGCTGTGAAAAGGCGAGGCATTGGCGCTACACCCTCTTATGGACCACGCGCGACCACGACAGGCGCGATCGCCTATTTCTGCACGCCGGTCGCGGCGCTGGCATGCCTCTTTTTTACGCGGCTGATCAATTCCTCGACCTTGGGCATGATCCGCCCGACGATGACGTCGACGCCGCGCGCATTGGGGTGAATGCCGTCATCGAGGTTGAGGGCGGCATCCAGTGCGATCCCATCGAGGAAGAACGGGTAGAGGAGCAGGTCGTATTTGGCGGCGAGCTCCGGGAAGATCGGATCGAACGCGGCGACATACTCCTGCCCGTAGTTTGTGGGCGCGCGCATGCCCGTGAGCAGGACCTCCGCACCCTTGGCCTTGAGGCGGGTGATGATGGCATCGAGGTTCTTGCGCGCCGCCGCCGGATCAAGGCCTCGCAGCGCATCGTTGGCGCCAAGCTCCAGGATCACGGCGTCGGTATCGTCCGGCACCGCCCAGTCGATACGCGCAAGGCCGCCCGCTGTCGTGTCGCCGGACACGCCCGCGTTGGCGACCGTGACGTCATGGCCTGCTGCCTTCAATTTGGCCGCGAGGCGGACCGGAAATGCCTGATCCGGCGCCAGACGGTAGCCCGCCGTCAGGCTGTCACCAAATGCCACGATTTTGATCGTGCGAATCTCAGTGCGATTCTGGGCTTCGGCAGGCGACATACCGGCAAACAATCCCAGGTATAGATTGAAGATCGCGGCCAGGGCCACCATTTGCCCTAGTTCAGTTGCTATGCGCAGTCGGCGCATCATTGTGACGTCCTCGGCTCGATAGCAGGTAGAAGTGTGTATGTAGGTTGCCGATGTCGATGTGAATAGCGTCCTGACGGTACATGAATGTGATGCCGGTCGATATTCCACTCCGAGGAGCCACTCCCGAACGTGTCTGAAAATGTCATCGAGATCGAGAACGTCGATCTGACGCTCGCGAGCCGCGCCGGGCAGGTCGCTATCTTGCGAGACCTCAGCCTGGATATTCGGGCGGGCCAATCCGTCGCTATTGTCGGCCCGAGCGGATCGGGCAAGACGTCGCTGCTGATGGTCATGGCCGGCCTCGAAAAGGCGACCAGTGGCAAGGTCAAGGTTGCGGGCCGCAATTTCTCGGCGATGAGCGAGGATGCGTTGGCACTCGCACGCGGCGCCAGCATCGGCATCGTCTTCCAGTCGTTTCATCTCGTCCCGACTATGACGGCGCAGGAGAACGTCGCCCTGCCGCTCGAGTTCCGCGGCGAGCCCGACGCCTTCGAGCGCGCCGCCGAACTGCTCGGGGAGGTCGGCCTCTCGCATCGTCTCACACACTTTCCGGCCCAGCTCTCCGGCGGTGAGCAACAGCGCGTTGCGCTCGCTCGCGCGCTGGTGACACGGCCCCGTCTCCTTCTCGCTGATGAGCCCACCGGCAATCTCGACGGCAAGACCGGCCGTCAGATTGTCGAGCTGCTTTTCTCCATGCAGGCGCGCCGCGGGGCGACGCTGATCCTCGTCACTCATGACGAGCGCCTCGCCGAGCGTTGCGAGCGCGTGATCCGCATGGCCGACGGCCGCATCGTCGATGGTGCTACGACGCCGGTGGCCGCATGAACGCGGAAACCGTCGCGACCGGCGCCGGCGTCGGCGCGCCACGCCCGCAATTCACGATCCTGCGCCTCGCGTTGCGCGAGCTGCGCGGCGGCCTTGCGGGCTTCTATGTCTTCGTTGGCTGCATCGCGCTCGGTGTCGCTGTCATCGCCGGTGTCGGCGCGCTGGCCGACGCGGTGCAATCGAGTTTCGTGCGCCAGGGTGCGACGCTGCTCGGCGGCGATGTGACTTTGGCGCGGCCGCATCGCCGTGCCGAGCCTGCCGAGCGGGCCATCATCGCGCGTCTCGGACAGGTGAGCGAGACGGGGTCGCTGCGCGCCATGGCGCGGCGTCTCGACGGCGCCGACCAGATGCTGATCGAGGCGAAGGGTGTGGACAACGCCTATCCGCTGATCGGGCAGGTGGTGCTCGAGGATGGCGCAAAGCTCGCCGATGCGATTGCCGGCAATGGCGCCGCCGTCGATCCGATACTCATCGAGCGGCTGGGCCTCAAGCGCGGTGATCGCTTCCAGCTCGGCACGCGCGAGGTCGAGGTACGCGCCATCATCCGTACCGAGCCCGATAAGATCGCGGAGCGGCTCGCCTTCGGGCCGCGCGTCATGGTCTCGATCGATACGCTCGTTGCGAGCGGTCTCGCCGAGGTCGGCAGCCTCGCCAACTGGCGCTACGCCGTCGTGTTGCCGGATGGTGAGGGTCGACAAGAAGCAAATCTCGTGGATGCTCGCAACGACGTGCGCAAGACCCTGCCCGAGGCCGGATTCACGGTTCTCGATCGTCGTGACCCGTCGCCGCGGATAACGCAGACGCTCGAACGCGTCCGTCAGTTCCTCACGTTGATCGGCCTCACCGCACTGCTGGTCGGCGGCGTCGGCGTCGCCAATGCCGTTGCGACCTACATCGATCGCCGCCGCAAGGTCATCGCCACCTTCCGCAGTCTCGGCGCCACGGGACGCACGGTGTTCGTGCTCCATCTCGTCCAGGTGATCGCGATCGCAGCCATCGGCATCGCCATCGGCATCGCCGTCGGTCTGATGGTGCCGGCGATCGTCGATGCGATCGCCGGCGATGCGCTACCCTTCCGCGCGGAGGCGACGTTCCGCCCCGCGGCCGTCGCCATGGCCGTCGTGTACGGGCTGCTCGTGACGCTGCTGTTCACGCTGTGGCCTCTCGGCCAGATCGAGCAGATCCGCCCGAGCGTGCTGTTCCGCGATCAGGTCGGCGAGAACCGCAACTGGCCGAGCTGGGTCTTCATTGTGGCCACGCTCGTTGTCGGCGGCGTGCTGCTGGCGCTCGCGGTACTGTCGTCGGATTCAAAAAAGATCGCGCTCTATTTCTGCGCCGGCGCTGCCGGCATCCTGCTGATCTTCGCCGCGCTCGGCAGTGGCGTCACGCGGCTTGCTCGGATGCTACCGCGCCCACGGCGGCCGTCCCTTGCGCTGGCGCTCGGGAGTCTCGGCGCGCCCGGTGGTCTTACGCGCGCTGTCGTCCTGTCGCTCGGCTCGGGGCTGTCGCTGCTGGTCGCGGTCGCGTTGGTCGATGCTTCGATCGTCAACGAGCTCAGCGGTCGCGTGCCGAAGAATTCGCCGAACTTCTTCGTCCTCGATCTCCCGCGCGACGACGTCGGCAACTTCCGCAAGCTGGTCGAGAAGGAAGCGCCGGGCGCCCTGGTCGGCCATGCGCCGATGCTGCGCGGGCGCATCGTCGCGGTCGGCAACCGCTCCGCGGAGCAGGTGCGCACGCAGCCGGAGGCGCAGTGGGTGCTGAATGGCGACCGCGGGCTCAGCTATTCGGACGAGGTGCCCGAGGGCTCGACGGTCGTCGCCGGCACCTGGTGGGCGAAGGGCTACACCGGCGAGCCGCTGGTCTCGTTCGAGGCCGAGATCGCCAAGGCGCTGGGCGTCGGCATCGGTGACACAGTGACGGTCAACGTCCTCGGCCGCAACGTGACGGCGCGCATCGCCAATCTGCGCGAGGTGCGCTGGGAGAGCCTCGCCATCAACTTCGTCATGGTGTTCTCGCCGAATACGCTGCAGGGAGCGCCGCACAATGTGCTCGCGACGATCGCCCTCGATCCGTCGACGCCGCTCGCCCGCGAGGCCGATCTGTCGCGCGCGATTGGCAAGGCCTACCCGGCCTCGACGGCGATCCGCGTGAAGGATGCGATCAACTCCTTCAACACCCTGTTCCGACGGATCATTACGGCTGTCCGCGCGGCCGGCGGCGTCACTCTGCTGGCTGGCGCCCTAGTGCTCGCGGGTGCGCTCGCCGCCGCGCAGCGCCGCCGGCTGCAGACCGCCGTCATCCTCAAGGCGCTCGGCGCGACGCGGGCCCGCATCCTCGCCGCCCATGCGACCGAGTACGCGCTATTGGCGCTCATCGCAGCCTCGCTGGCGGTCCTGCTCGGCGGGATAGCGGCCTGGATCGTCACGACAAAAGTCATGACACTGCCGTTCGTGTTGTCGGGGTGGGCGATTGCCCAGGCGCTCGGCGCTTCGTTGGCCCTGATCGCGCTCCTCGGCGGGCTCGGCACGTGGCGCGTGCTTAAAGCGCCGCCCGTCCCGTATTTGCGCTCGGAGTGAAGGTTAAATGCGAGTTTCCATGTGAAGTGTGCAGAATATCGCCAACATGACCAGGAATTAACATTGGCGGCCCTGGAACTCGCTTGAAAGTCGTAGGACGTCGGCACATATTTGCTTCGTAGTCCGGCTGACGACATGACATGCCGCCACAAGGATCAAAGGGAAACACAACACATGGCTGAACTCGACAAGCGTTACGGGCGATTTGGCGTCGCGACGCGCGCCGAGCCTGGCGTAATGGATGAGGGTCTGCGCAGCTATATGCTGGGCGTCTACAACTACATGGCCGCGGGCATCGCACTCACGGGCATTGTCGCGTTCGTGATGTTTTCGCTGCTGACGACCAACGATCCCTCGCTTGCCGCCGCAAAGCTGCGTAACGGCGTGCTGCTGACCGAGGCCGGCAAGTCGGTATATGGCTCGCCCCTGATGTGGGTGATCGTGCTCGCCCCGCTCGCCTTCGTCTTCTTCCTCTCTTTCCGCGTCTATTCGATGAGCGTCGGCGCAACGCAGATCGCCTTCTGGGCGTTCGCGGCCGTGATGGGCGCCTCGCTGTCGACGATCTTCCTGCGCTACACCGGCCAGTCGATCACGCAGATCTTCTTCATCACCGCGGCAGCCTTCGCGGCGCTGAGCCTCTACGGCTATACGACCAAGAAGGACCTCTCGGGCTGGGGCACGTTCCTGTTCATGGGCGTGATCGGCCTGATCCTCGCCTCGCTGGTTAATATCTGGCTGCAGTCGCCGGCCCTGTACTTCGCGGTCTCCGCGATCTGCGTTCTCGTGTTCGCTGGCCTCACCGCCTATGACACGCAGCAGATCAAGGACAACTACTACGAGATCGCCGGTGACAGCACGATGATGGCCAAGGGCGCGATCATGGGTGCGCTGAACCTGTACCTGGGCTTCATCAACATGTGCCAGGGCCTGCTGGCGCTGTTCGGCAACCGCGAGTGACACTGAATTCGGTTGGCTGACGGGAAACTGTCGGTTCGACTGAGTGGGAAACGGCAAGGGCTCCGCTGCAAGGCGGGGCCCTTGTTGCGTTCGGGGTCTGTAGTGGGCAGACGGCGTGTTCACGGGTGCCCGGCGAATGGGCACGGCGTCGACTTGCGTGCCGCGGGCTGCTGCGATACGCGGATCAGCCGGCGCGACGCCGATGCCGGCTCGTGCTCCCAACCGCCTGCGGGTCTCTCCATGTCAGCCCTGACCGTCCGCCCCGTCCGCGATACGGACATCCCCGCCATCGCCGCCATCTACGGTCATGCCGTCCGCCACGGCTTCGCGAGCTTCGAGGTCGATGCGCCTGATGAAGCCGAGATGACGAAGCGGATGCGCGCGCTCGTCGACGCTGACTTTCCCTACCTGGTCGGAGAGAAGGACGGCCGCGTCCTCGGCTACGCCTACGCCGGCGCGTACCGGCCGCGACCCGCTTACCGGAACAGCGTCGAGAACTCGGTCTACGTTTCACCGGACGCGCATCGCCTGGGCGTTGGCAAGGCGCTGCTCGCCGAGCTGATCGAGATCGCGACAGCGAAGGGCTTCCGCCAGATGATCGCGGTGATCGGCGACAGCGGCAACGCCGGCTCGATCGGGCTCCATCGCGCGCTTGGCTTCACGTACTGCGGTGTCATCCACTCGGTCGGCTACAAGCACGGTCGCTGGCTCGACAGCGTCATCATGCAACGCGCGCTCGGCCCCGGTGACACGGCTCCCCCCGCCAAGAAACGCTGAGTAAGAAGCTGCTCTTTACTTTGCGCGGTCGGCAACGGCTTCGCCTACTGCCGCCGCGCCACTGCCTCGCCTGATGGCGTTTTCGCCTCGTGGCCTTCGGCCACCACTGAAAAGGCGCAGTCATGCGGAGCGCTCGAAGAGCGCCTTGGCGGACGCTGCCAAGTAAAGAGCCACGCCGGCGGCAGTAGCCGCAGGCGTTGGTGTCCGCGGCAGATATAGCTACATCCTGAACACGCCGAACTTGGTCTCCGCTATCGGCGCCTGCAGGCATACGCCAAGCGCGAGGCCGAGTACGCGACGGGTCTCGGAGGGCGTGATGATCCCGTCGTCCCACAGCCGCGCGGTGCCGTAGTAGGGATGCCCCTCGCGCTCGTAGGCATCGAGGATCGGCTGCTTGAACGCGTCCTCGTCGGCCTTCGACCAGCTCCTGCCTTCCGCCTCGATGTTGTCACGCCGGACGGTCGCCAGCACGCTCGCCGCCTGCGGCCCGCCCATCACCGAACAGCGCGAATTGGGCCATGTGAACATGAAGCGTGGCGAGTAGGCGCGCCCGCACATTGCATAGTTGCCGGCGCCGTAGCTGCCGCCAATGACGACGGTGATCTTCGGCACGTCGGCGTTGGCGACCGCCATCACCATCTTGGCGCCATGGCGTGCGATGCCGCCCGCTTCCGCATCGCGGCCGACCATGAAGCCGGTAATGTTCTGCAGGAACAGGAGCGGCGTGCGGCGCTGGCAGGCGAGCTCGATGAAGTGGGCGGCCTTCTGCGCGGTCTCAGAATAGAGGATGCCGTTGTTGGCGAGGATCGCGACCGGCTGGCCCTCGACGTGCGCGAATCCGGTGACCAGCGTCGTGGCGTAGTTCTTCTTGAACTCGTGGAGCTCGGAGCCGTCGACGATCCGCGCGATCACCTCGCGCGCGTCGTACTGCGTCATCAGCGACGTCGGTACGACGCCATCGAGCTCGGCGGGATCGTAGGCGGGGGGCACCGGCGCCTGCGTTGCGACCGCCGCGCTCTCGGCCGGCGGCAGTGTCGCGATGATGTCGCGCGCGATCTGCAGCGCGTGCCGGTCGTTGAGCGCGTAGTGATCAGCGACGCCGGAGAGGCGCGTGTGGACATCGGCGCCACCGAGATCTTCCGCCGAAACATCCTCGCCGGTTGCGGCCTTCACCAGCGGCGGGCCGCCGAGGAAGATCGTGCCCTGCTGGCGCACAATGATCGTCTCGTCCGACATCGCGGGCACGTAGGCGCCGCCGGCCGTGCACGAGCCCATCACCACCGCGATCTGCGGGATGCCAGCGGCGGAGAGACGTGCCTGGTTGTAGAAGATGCGGCCGAAGTGATCGCGATCGGGGAACACCTCCGTCCAGTGCGGAAGGTTGGCGCCGCCGGAGTCGACCAGATAGAGGCACGGCAGCCGGTTCTCCTGCGCAATCTCCTGCGCGCGCACGTGCTTCTTCACGGTCAGCGGATAGTAGGTGCCGCCCTTTATCGTCGCGTCGTTGCACACGATCATGCACGGCCGCCCTGCGACGCGGCCTATGCCGGTGATGACGCCGGCGCCGTGGATGTCGCCGCCGTACATGTCATGGGCTGCGAGTTGCGACAGCTCGAGAAACGGGGCGCCGGGATCGATCAGGCCGAGTACGCGATCGCGCGGTAGCAGCTTGCCGCGCGCGAGGTGGCGCTCGCGCATCCGCTCGGGGCCGCCAGCCGACGCCGCGGCGCGCTTTGCCGCGAGATCAGCAACCAGCGACGACATGGCGGCACGGTTTGCCGCGAACGCGTCGGAGCCGGTATTGATCGTCGTTTTCAGCTTCGCCATGGCGCCCTCGTGATGCTTTGCGGGCCAGTACTACGGGTGCGTCCGGGCGTCCGCAAGGATAGTCGCTACACTGAAATAGGAATTCATCCCCAACTATCTAAGCCACGGTGAAATCGGTGTGAACTGTGACGTCGCAGGCGGTTGACGCAGGCAAAACCCACACCTAGGAATTGTGCGCACTCGGGATATCGGGGCGCAAATCAAGTGCACAGGCAGAGTGGCGAGGGAACGATGGTCGATCCTGCGGACGACGGCGAATCACCGGAGCGGGGGACGCGCCGGCCGAATCCGATCGACATCCACGTCGGCAATCGCGTTCGTCTGCAGCGCATGCTGATCGGCATCAGCCAGGAAAAACTCGGCGAGCGCCTGGGCCTCACATTCCAGCAGGTGCAGAAGTACGAGAAGGGCATCAACCGGATCGGCGCCAGCCGCCTGTTCGAGCTTTCGCGCGTGCTCGGCGTGCCCGTGCAGTTCTTCTACGACGATGCACCGCTCGCGACGCCGGGCCAGGCAGCCGCGCCGGGTTTCGCCGAGCGTTCACCGGACAGCCACGTGTTCGAGTTTCTGAGCAGCCGCGAGGGGCTGGAGCTGAACCGCGCCTTTTCACGGATCACCGATCCCAAGGTGCGCCGGTCCGTCCTCGATCTCGTCCGTTCGCTCGCCGGCGATGCCGCCAACGACGCGTACGACACGCCGTAGGCTGGTCGCCCGTTCCCGCAAGTTGCTGGGCAATTGCCGGCTCGCACCGCACAGGTCGAGCGCGTATGCTGTGCGCACACTCCCCGCGCGGCTAGGTTTCGGCGCGCCGACCAGACAAGATGTGAGGACGCCCCATGGCCGCCGAAGCCTCGCCGACGTCGATCTCGACCGGCGCGATCGCACCGGATACGACGGGCCTCAACTTCTTCCGCGCTGACCGGTCATTGTCGGACCTGCTTGAGCTGCACCTCGCGCCCGAGCTTTGGCGCCACATCGAGCCGCATCTCGACCGCCTCGGCGCGCTCGCCGGCGATCACCTCGACACCTGCGCGCGCCTCGCCGACAAGCACACGCCGATCCTCCACGCGCGCGACCGCTTCGGCAACGACGTGCAGCGCATCGAGTATCATCCCGCCTATCGCGAGCTGGAGCGCGTCGGATTCGGCGAGTTCGGCATCCACGCGATGTCGCACCGGAAGGGTATCCTCGGCTGGTCCGGCACCTATCCCGCTGTTGCCAAGCACGCCTTCACCTACCTCTTCAACCAGGCCGAGTTCGGGATGGGCTGCCCGCTCAACGTCACCGACGGCGCGGCGATGCTGCTGTCGCGCTACGGTAGCCCCGAGCTGCAGGCGAAGTATCTCGACGGCCTTACCGAGACCGACATGAGCCGCCTCACTCAGGGCGCGCAGTTCATGACCGAGAAGGAGGGCGGCTCCGACGTTGGCAGTCTGACGACGGTCGCCAGGCGGGAGGGCGATCACTGGCGGCTCTACGGCGACAAGTGGTTCTGCTCGAATGCCGATGCGGGGATCGCGATGCTGTTGGCGCGGCCCGAAGGCGCGGTCTCCGGCACGCGCGGTGTCGGTCTGTTCCTTATGCCGCGTCATCTCGACGACGGCTCGGTCAACCGCTACCGGATCGTGCGCCTGAAGGACAAGCTCGGCACGCGTTCGATGGCCTCGGGCGAGATCAAGTTCGAGGGCGCGGTGGCTTACGCGGTCGGCGACATTGGCCGTGGCTTCGTGCAGATGGCCGAGATGGTCAACTGGTCGCGGCTCTCCAACGGCGTCAAGTCGACGGCGCTCATGCGTCGCGCGCTGCACGATGCGCTGACCGTCGCCAACGGCCGGCGTGCGTTCGGCCGCCTCATCATCGACCTGCCGCTGGCGCGCCGCCAGCTCCTGAAGCTGATCCTGCCGCTCGAGCAGGCGCTGTCGATGTGCTTCGTCACCGCGGATGCTTTGGACCGCGCCGAGACCGGCGGCAGCCAGGACGCGGCGGCGCTCGTGCGGATGCTGACGCCGGTCCTCAAGTACCGCTCGACGCGTGACGCCCGCAAGATGACGGGTGACGCGCTCGAGTTCCGCGGCGGCATCGGCTACGTCGAGGAGTTCGCGTGTGCACGGCTGCTGCGCGATGCCCATCTCGGCTCGATCTGGGAGGGGACCGGCAACATCGTCGCGCTCGACGCGCTGACCCGAGCGGTCGGCCGCCATAGCGCCGAGGCCGCGCTGTCAGCCGATCTGCACGCGCGTCTCGATGACAGCGGCGCCATTCCCGCGCGCTTCCGCGACCGGCTGCGCAAGAATGTCGATGCGGCCATCGCCTTCGCGCAGAGGGTCGCGAAGGACGCCGCCAACGAGGCCGATGCGCGGCGCGCCACCAGCGTGCTCTACCACGCCGCCAGCGCCGTCTATCTGGCGTGGGAAGCCGACCGACTCCACCAGCGCCGCGGCGATGCGCGCCGCCTGCTGCTCTCGCGCCTCGTGCTCGACCATCGGCTTGCGGCGCGTGATCCGTTCGCGCTGGAAGCCGGGCGGACCGAGGAGCGCATGGCCGACCTGCTGCTCGGCGACGCGCCAGTGCCTATGCGCGACGTAGCCGAGCTTGTGACAGCGTAGCCGCCCGACGTGCCGCATGCGGCGCAGGCGAGGATTGCTGCGCCTGCGTTGCTCGAGGATCGCATTCGGGCGAGGGGTGGCGTATAAGCAGCGCCTGCCGCATCCGGCGTCGTCTCTCTAATTACGCAGCTTCTCCTCAACCGGCCGCTCGATGTCCGCGAGTTCAAACAACGGCCCCGCCACGGAAACGCGCGCGGTCGCCGTCGCCGCGCTCGGATCCTCGATCGTCGGCACCGTCCCTTACTTCGCAATCGGGCTCTACCAGGACGGCATGGACGTCGCGTCGGTGCTGGTCGGCCGCTACTCGATTGCGCTGATGGTGTTGATCCCGCTCGCATACTGGACGAGTCCTGGGCTCGCGGCCGAATGGCGCGCGGCGGGGCGTGGGCTTTTCCTCAACGGTCTCGTGCTCGGCGTCGCGCAGACCTACACGTATTTCCGCGCCGTCGAGTCTATACCTTCGAGCGTCGTCGTTACCGTATTCTTCGTCTACCCGATGATCATGCTGGCCATCGACCGTTTCATCTTCTCGATGCCCGTCCGACGGTCGTCGATCGCGGCGGCGACGCTTATTTTCGCCGGGGCGCTGCTTGCGGGCTGGCCGAGCCTGAGCCTCGGCAGCGCGGATACGGTCGGCATCATCTGCCTGGTGCTGACGCCGTTCGTCTACAGCGCCTACGTCGCGATTGCCTACCGCTACACGCGACAAGCCTCCCCGTTCGCCAGTGCCAGCGCCATCTACCTCGGCATCGGCCTTGGCTACGCTCTCGTCGTGGCCGTCACGGGGATGAAGCTGCCGGCGAGCGCCGAGGCCTGGCGTCACATGCTTGCCATTGCGCTCATCGGCGGCGTCATTCCGGTGGTCTCGTTCGCCTACGCGTTGCCACGCCTCAGCGGCGCCCGCTACTCGATCATCGTCAGTCTGGAGCTCGTCACCGTGGTGCTGATCGGCGTCATGTTCTTGCGCGAGCAGTTGACCCCGATCCAGTTCGCCGGAGTTGCCCTGGTTGCCATCGGCATCATCGCCGACCGGCTCGTACGCGCGAAGCGGTGAGCTATCTGCCCGCCTTCTTGAAGAACGCGCTGGCACCGGCACCGAATAGCTTCGGTAGATGCGTGTAGATGTAACGCGCGCCGCTGGCGATGATCTGGTCCAAGTTTTCGGTCGTCGCGGGGAAGCCCGGCGTCTTGCCCGCGGCAACGATGCGCGCGAGCGTCTTGTCGATCGCGTCCTTGACCGGCGGCGCCTTCGGGTTGCCGGGATGGCCCATCGACTGGGAGAGATCGGACGGGCCGATGAAATAGACATCGATATCGTCGACAGCGAGCAGGGCATCGACGTTGTCAATCGCTTTCGCGTGCTCGAGCTGGACACAGACGAGGCTCTCGTCGTTGGCGTCGCGCACGAAGTCAGGCATCGCCTTGGCGAGGCCGTAGCGGTCGGGACGGGTGCCGGCGGCAAGGCCGCGATTGTCGCCAGGGCCGAACTTCACGGCCGAGAGCGCACGCCGCGCATCGTCCGCTGTGTTGATGTGGGGCACCTGCACGCCGGCGGCGCCGCGGTCCATCACCGATGTGATATCCGCCGACGCATTGCTGCGCGGCCGCACGATCGGCGTCACGCCAGAGGCTTCCGCCGCCATCACCATCAGCTCGGCGCTCTCGAGCCCGATCGTGCCGTGCTCCATGTCGATGAGCACCCAGTCGAAGCCGGCGTGCGCCGCCATCTCGACCATCTGCGGCGACGGGATCATGATCGAGCAGCCGAGCGCCGGCTTGCCCTCACGCAGCAGCGCCTTCATCCGGTTCGTGCGCATGGCGGCGTCCTTGTCGCTGCTACGTCGCTACTGCGAGGGCGTCTCATCCTCGCCGCTGTCGCCATTCTCGCCGTTGCCCTCCTCGGAGATGCGCTCGACCGACGCGACAGTCTCATTCTCGTCGGTGCGGAAGATGCGCACGCCCTGGGTGTTGCGACCGGCCACGCGGACATCGTCAACGGGGCAGCGGATGAGCTGACCGGCGTCGGTGACGAGCATGATCTGGTCGCTGTCCTCGACCGGGAACGAGGCAACGAGCGGCCCGTTGCGGTCGTTGACGACCATCGCGAGGATGCCTTTGCCGCCGCGCCCGCTGACGCGGTACTCATAGGACGACGAACGTTTTCCGAAGCCGCGGCTCGATACCGTCAACACGAACTGCTCGCGTCCGCCGAGCTCGGCATAGCGCTCGGGCGTCAGCTCCTCGCCCGTGGCCTCTTCGGCGTCGGCTTCAACGGCGGCCTCTTCCGCGCCGCTCTCGCTCTCGCCGGTGGCGCGGCGCATGGCGCCCGCCTGCTTGAGGTAGGCAGCGCGCTCGGCCGGCGTCGCCTCGACATGGGCGAGGATCGCCATCGAGATCACGGTGTCTTCGCCGTCGAGGCGGATGCCGCGCACACCGGTCGAGTCGCGGCCCTTGAACAGGCGCACATCGTCGGCCGGGAAGCGGATGCACTGTCCGGCCGCGGTCGTCAGCAGCACGTCGTCGGATGGCGCACAGAGCGCGACGTCGACGATCTGATCGCCCTCGTCGAGCTTCATCGCGATCTTGCCGTTGCGATTGATGTTCTCGAAGTCGGCGAGGCTGTTGCGGCGCACGTTGCCGGAGCGCGTGGCGAACATCAGCTCGCGATCGGCCCACGTCTTGGAGTCCTCCGGCAGCGGCAGGATGGTCGTGATGACCTCGCCCTGCTCGAGTGGCAGGAGATTGATCAGTGCCTTGCCGGTTCCCTGCGGCGTCGCGGCGGGGAGGCGCCAGACCTTCATGCGATAGCACATGCCGCGCGAGGAGAAGAACAGTAGCGGCGTGTGTGTCGAGGCGATGAAGAGCTGCGTGACGATATCCTCGTCGCGCGTCGTCACGCCCGAGCGGCCCTTGCCGCCGCGGCGTTGGGCGCGATACGTCGCGAGCGGTACCCGCTTGACGTAGCCCTTCAGTGAGACGGTGACGACGCAGTCCTCGCGCTGGATCAGGTCCTCGTCCTCGAGATCGCCCTCCATCGGCACGATCTCGGTGCGGCGCGGCACTGCGAACTCGTCGCGGATCGCGGTCAGCTCGCCCTTGATGATCTCGATGACGCGGATGCGCGACGACAGGATGGCAAGGTACTCGCGGATCTCTTCTGCGATCTTGGCGAGGTCGCTGCCGATCTCGTCGCGGCCGAGCGCGGTGAGACGCGCAAGCCGCAGCTCGAGTATGGCGCTCGCCTGCTCGTCGGAAAGCTTGACCGTCCCCTCATGCGACACGCGATGGCGCGGATCGGCTATCAGCTCGACCAGCGGCGCGATGTCCTTCGCGGGCCAGTCGCGCTCCATCAACTGTTCCTTGGCGACGGACGGACTGGGCGCGCGGCGGATCAGGTTGACGATGTCGTCGATGTTCGCGACCGCGATGGCGAGACCGACGAGCACATGGGCGCGGTTGCGCGCCTTGGTGAGAAGGAACTTGGTCCGCCGCGTCACCACTTCCTCGCGGAAGGCGGTGAAGGCTTGGATCATGTCCTTGAGATTGAGCTGCTCGGGCCGGCCGCCGTTGAGTGCAATCATGTTGGCGCCGAACGTGGTCTGCAGTTCCGAGTAGCGCCAAAGCTGGTTCAGCACCACGTCGGCGACGGCATCGCGCTTCAGCTCGATGACGATACGCATGCCTTCGCGGCTCGACTCGTCCCACAGGTTCGAAATGCCCTCGACGCGCTTCTCGCGCACCAGCTCGGCGATCTTCTCGATCAGCGTGCGCTTGTTCACCTGATAGGGGATCGCGGTGACGATCAGCGCCTCACGGTCCTTGCGCAGCTCCTCGACCTCGACGCGCGCGCGCATGATGATCGAGCCGCGGCCGCGGTGATAGGCGGCGAGTGCACCGGCCTGGCCGAGGATGAGGCCGCCGGTTGGGAAGTCGGGTCCCGGCACGATCTGCACCAACTCGTCGATCGTGATATCGGGATTGTCGAGGTGGGCGATCGCGGCGTCGACGACCTCGCCGAGGTTGTGCGGCGGGATGTTCGTCGCCATGCCGACTGCGATGCCGCCGGCACCATTGACGAGCAGGTTCGGGAACTTTGCTGGCATCACCGACGGCTCGCGGCGGGTGCCGTCGTAGTTCTCCTGGTAGTCGACGGTCTCCTTGTCGAGATCGTCGAGCAGGTATTGCGTAACCTTCTCGAGGCGGCACTCGGTGTAGCGCATGGCCGCCGGCGGGTCGCCATCGACCGAGCCGAAGTTGCCCTGACCGTCGATGAGCGGAAGGCTCATCGAGAAGTCTTGCGTCAGGCGTACGAGCGCATCGTAGATCGCGCTGTCGCCGTGGGGATGGAAATTGCCCATCACCTCGCCGACGACCTTGGCCGACTTGACGTACTTCTTGTTCCAGTCGACGCCGAGCTCGTTCATGCCGAACAGGATGCGGCGATGCACGGGCTTGAGGCCGTCGCGTACGTCGGGCAGCGCGCGCGACACGATCACGCTCATGGCGTAGTCGAGGTAGCTGCGCCGCATCTCGTCGGAGATCAGGACCGGGCGGATATCGCTCGAGCCTTCACCGCCGCCGTCACCATCCTTCTTGTCGTCGTCCGCCACGTTGGCTAATCCGCTTTATGTCGAGGGGAGGGGCGCAAAAACACGATCCGATCCGCCGAATCGGAGACGTGCACGCCATAGTTTTGCTGTGGTATAGCACGCCCAGAGCCCCCGGCAATGGCGGCAAAGCGCCCACTTCCGGGTATTCCAACGGCTCAAAATTAGTGCATAAAATCAGGCATCTGCGCGGCCTTCGCGAGACTGCTGGCGGCCGATGATGGATGGGCCCGTCTGGACCAGCAGGACGGCAGCCAGAATAAGGCCCGCGCCGCACCATCCGACGAGGGAAAGGTGCTCGCCGAGCACCAGGTAGGCGGCGAGCGCGGCGAACAGCGTTTCGCTCGAAACGATGACCGCGGCCTCGGTCGGTGGCGTGTACCGCAGCGCGACCGCGAGTAGCGTGAAGGTGAGCGCGCTCGACAGCAGGCCGACGTAGGCGATCTCGCGCCAGGCGTTTGCGACGGCCTCGAGCGACACCGGCTCGAACAGGACCGCTCCGATCATCCCGAGCACCGCGACGACCGAGAACATGACGGCGCTGAACGCCACCGGCCGGGCGTGACGGGCGGCCAGCGCGACAATGATGCCGTGCGCCGCCCAGAAGACGGCGGAGACGGCGATGAGCAGGTCGCCGCCCTTGAAGCTGCCGAGCGCGCCGCCGGTGAGCAGCCACGTACCGACGAACGACATGGCGACCGCCGGCCACACGACCACGGACGGCGCGCGACGCATCACCAGCCACACGAGAAACGGCGTGATCACCACGTAGAGCGCGGTGAGGAATCCCGCGTTCGTCGCGGTTGCGGTGACTATGCCGATTTGCTGGAACACGGCGCCGGCGAAAAAAACCGCGCCGCCGAGCATCGCCGCGGACAGCAGGCCTTTCGGAAGAGGTTTCGCGGTGCGGGCTGCTTCGTGCAGCGCCAGCGGCGCCAGCGCCAGAGCCGCGACGATCGAGCGGGAGGCGATGAAGAGCAGTGGGCCGATATGGTCCATCGCCGTCTTCTGGAACACGAAAGCGACGCCCCACACGACGGCGGCGAAGACCAGCAGCAGATCGGCGTGGATGCGGCGCATGTGTAGTCGGAGAACTCGTTGAGGTTGAGGGGAGTTACCGCGTGTCGGGTCGCAGGGCCGCCTCGGAGTGGGTCGGGGGCTTTATAGCGCGAACGCCATGGAAGTCACGCGCCGCGCTATGCTGCAGTGCGCACTGCGCGGCGCCTTGCAAAGCGGTCGCGCAGCCCTACAGTGCCTCATCCACGCGACAGTTCTGTGAGCCTGTCCCCATGCCTTCCAATGGTCCCCTCTCCGCCATCACCGTTCTAGACATGAGCCAGGGCATCGCCGGCCCGTCGTGTGGCGGCTACTTCGCCGAGCACGGCGCGCGCGTGATCAAGCTCGAGCCGCCGGAAGGCGACTGGATGCGCCACCTCGGCACCCGCATCGACGGCATGTCGTCGCAGACCATCGCCTACAACCGCGGCAAGGAGAGCCTCGCGATCGACATCCGCAAGCCCGAGGGCCGCGACGTGGCGCTGAAGCTCGCCGAGCGTGCCGATGTTGCGATCGAGAGCGCGCGGCCGGGTGTGTTCGAACGGTTGGGGCTCGGCTTCCAGGATCTGAAGGCGCGCAATCCGGACATCATCTACGTCTCGGTGTCGGGATGGGGGCAGCGCGGGCCGAACCGCGAGCGGCCGATGGTCGACACCATCGGACAGGCGGTGTCGGGCTTCATGGCGGCGACGCGCTCGCGCGAGGGCGCGCCGGTGAAGGTCGACGTGCCGTTCATCGATGCGTTCACCGGGCTCTACGCGTTCCAGGCGGCGAGCATGGCGCTATGGGGCAAGACGAAAGAGAGCGGCGCCCGTCACATCGACATTTCGCTCGTGCAGGCGGCCGCGCACGCGCAGTCGGCGAACATCCTCGAATATGGCTTCGTCGGGCGGCCGCCGGGCTTGCTCAATCCACCCGCCGGCAATTACCGCACGAAGGACGGCTTCATCGCGATCACGCTCGTCAACCAAGCGCAGTTCGAAGGCATCTGCCGCGCGATCGGCCGCACCGATGTGATCGCGGACGCGCGCTTCACCACCGTCGCGGGCCGCAAGGAGAACGTTGTGGCGCTGCGCGCAATCCTCGACGAGGCGCTGGCCGCACGTTCGACCGCGGAATGGACCGCGATCTTCGAGAAGGAGAACGCGCTCGCAAGCGGCATCAACACCTGGGGCGACTGGCTCGCCGATCCGCATATCCAAGCGGTGGAGGCGGCGCCCGGCTATGCGCTGTCCGACGGGCGAAAGGTGCCGCTGCCGCATCTCCCTGGGCAGGTGCCGAACAACGCAGCCGTACCGGTGATCGGTTCGCACACGCGCGCACTGCTCGGCGAGGCGGGAATGGGGAAAGCCGCGATCGATGCACTGATTGCAGCAAAGGTCGCGTGCCAGGCTGGCGAGGAGCGTTGACGCATGACGCCGCAAGAGCATCACGCGCTCGCGTCGAAGAATTTCGGCCCGCAGCGGTGGTTCGATGATTTCGCGATTGGCGAGACGTTCTACATTCCCTCCCGCACGATGACGGAAGCGCTGTTCGCGGCGTTTCAGGTGGCGTCCGGCGACAACCACCCGATCCACTACGACCGCAACTTCTGCAAATCGCACGGCCATCGCGACTTGTTCGCCCACGGTTTCCAGATGCTGATCCAGACGGCGGCGGGCGCCGGTGTGTTCCCGTTTCTCGTACAGGACAGTCTGCGCGCGTTCATCGAGCAGTCGTCGCGCTTCCTCGCGCCGGTCTATGTCGGTGACACGCTCTATCCGCTGCTGAGGGTCGCGGAGCTGAATCCGCAGCGGACGACGGGTGTGCTGACCCTTGCCTCCACAATCCACAATCAGGACGGCGTGCTGGTGATGGACGGGCTGCAGCGCTACCTGATCCGCAAGCGTGCAGCGTAGATCAGCTCGCCGTCGTCAAGAGGTCGCCGTCATCAGGTCGGCGTCCGTCGTACTGCCGCGGCCGTAGAGCACGCGGCCACCAGGTCCAGTCGTGCGCTCCGCGCGGCCGCGACCGACGAGGTAGTTGGCGTGCGCCAGCGTCTCGGCCAGCGCGGCGCGGCCCTGGCCTTCCTCGACGGCGCGCGTGAAGAGGCCATGCGCCAGTTCCATAGCCACCTTCGGACGGTCCATCAGCCGCGCGAGATCGTCGAGGCGCAGCTCGTGATGATGGGCGAGCTGGTCGACGCGGGTGTGGAGGCCGTGGAACGGCAAGCCGTGTGAGGGCAGCACCAGCGCGTCGGCCGGCAGCGCCTTGAAGCGCGGCAGCGAGCCGAGATAGTCGGCGAGCGGGTCGGCCTCGGGCACCGACGGGAAGACGCCGATCATCGGCGAGATGCGGGAGAGGATCTGGTCGCCGGCGATGAGGATGTTGTCCTCCTCGCACCAGAACGAGGCGTGTTCGATGGCGTGACCGCCGGCAGCGATCACCCGCCAGTCGCGCTCGCCGAAGCGGAGCGTGTCGCCGTCGCGGATGCGCGTGAGGGTACCTGGAAGCGCGCCGAGCATGCCCTGCGTGCGCTTGCGGTCGGCGTCGTAACTGGCGACGGTCGCGGCGTCGCAGCCGTGGCTCGCGAGGAAGTGCTCGACTTCCTTGGTGGTGGCGGTGCGTGCATCCCAGATGCGGATCTGCGCCGCCATCCACTCGCCGAGCGTCGAGACGAACGGCACGCCGCCTGTCCTCTCGACAAGCCAGCCGGAAAGCCCGACGTGATCGACGTGGCCATGGGTGGCGACGAGCCGGTTGATGCGCCCCTCGGCGAGCGGTCCGGAGAGGAGCGCCTCCCAGACGGCGCGGCAGTCGGCGCTGTCGACGCCCGTATCGATGATCGTCCAGCCGTCGGCGTCGCGGAGCAGCCAGACGTTGACGTGGTTGAGCCGGAACGGGAGCGGCAGGCGCGCCCACAGGATCCCCGGCGCGATCTGGAAGGTCTCGACGCCCTTCGGATGGGTTTCGTGGAGGTAGCGGATCTCGCCGGCCGAGGACGTCATGCGCAACGCAGCTCCTATCAAGGGGCTCCCCAGGGCTTCCGAGTCGCCGAGGCGGTCCGGAACGGGCGATGTCGTTGCGGTAGCGCACCCGGCCGGGGCCGGCTAGACCGCGCGATGCATGGCAGCCTGCCACGCATGGGCGGCAGGGGGGCAGCGTCGGGTACCAGGGTTACCAGCGCCACTGGACCGGCTTGGCGCCGGCAATCGGCGACTTGAACGAGACCACGCCGGTGCCGTTGAGGCAGCCGAGGTAGACGGTCTTGAGATCGTCGCCGCCGAATGCCACGCTTGCGATGTTGCGGAGCGAGCGCGTGGCGCCACCCTCAAGCCCTTCGCGGCCGCCGAGGCAGCGCTGGTACTGCGCTTCGGCCTGGTCGATGACGTCGGGATCGGAGTCGTCGAGGATGAGCGTGCGGCGGCCGTTCGCCTCGATGCGGACGACGCGGTTTGAGACGACGCAGGCGACCCACGCCGCGCCCTCGGCATCGAACGCGAAGCCGTCGGGAAACTCGCCGGGTCCGAACTCGTGCATAACCTCGCGGCGGCCGAGGCCGTGTCTGGTAACGGCGAAGCGCGTGATGCGGCGGCCGAAGGTCTCGTTGGCCCACAGCCATTGGCCGCTCGGGTCGACGTGACACTCGTTGGTGTAGGCGAGGCCACCGGCGACGATGCGCGCGCCGTGCTTGTCCCGGCGGGCGATGAAGCCGTCGCCGAAGTTCGGCTTCATGGCGATCTCGCGGGGGTACTGGCGCGTCGAGACCGAGATCCACTCGGTGTGGTCGGCATCGAGGCCGACGAAATTGCAGACGCGCAGCGCCTCGCCCTCGACCTCGAACAATTCCGGCCACAACCGCCAGTCATGGTCGAGCCGCCAAACGCCGCCGCCGGGGCCGAGGTTGGCGATCAGGAACTGCCGGTCGGGCCGCATCGCGACGCCGTTCGGCACGAAGCCCGGCGGTGCGCCAATGAGGGTCCGCTTGGGCTTACCGATCTCGGCGATGCCGGCATCGTGGTCACCGACGAAGATCTCGCCCTTCGCGGTCGTGAGGACGCACTCGGGGCGCTTGAGACCGCTGCCGACCCAGGTGACGGCGGAGAGCGGGATCAGGGGTTGCTCGCTCATGGCGTGAGCCTCCCGTCAGGCGCCGGTCTCGATCGGCAGCTCGGGCCGCGCGCCCCATTCGGTCCACGAGCCGTCGTAGACGGCGGCGTCGGGCCGGCCGAGCTGGGCAAGCGCGAACGCGACGACACCCGCCGTGACGCCCGAGCCGCAGCTCGCGACCACCGGGCGATTGATGTCGACGCCCGCCGCGGCGAAGGCGGCCTTGAGGCCGGCCTCGTTCTTGAGCGTGCCATCGGGATTGAGAAGTCCTCCGAACGGCACGTTCTTCGATGTCGGAATGTGACCCGAGCGCAGGCCGGCGCGCGGCTCCGGCACGCTGCCGGCGAAACGCTGGGCGGCGCGGGCATCGACGATCTGCGTGGTCGGATGTCCGATCAGCGATTTGACCTCGTCGGCATCACGGACGAGCGCGGAATTGAAGCGCGGCGTGAAGTGGCGCGGCTGGCGTGGACGCGGCGGCTCGTCGGTGATCGCGCGGCCCTCGGCCTTCCATTTCTTGAGGCCGCCATTGAGGACGGCGACGTCGTCGTGGCCCATGATGCGGAACATCCACCACACGCGCGCCGCGGAGTAGAGGCCCTCGGTGTCGTAGACGACGACGCGCGAGCCGTCGCCGATGCCCATCTTCTTCACCTGCGAGGCGAACTGCACCGTCGAGGGAAGCATGTGCGGCAGCGGGTTTTGCTTGTCCGCGATCTCGTCGATGTCGAAGAACAGCGCCTCGGGGATGTGCTGGGCCTTGTATTCCTCGCGTGCGTTGCGGCCCGAGGTCGGCAAGTGCATGGAGCCATCGAGGACAATGAGGTCAGGCGAGTCGAGCCGGTCAGCGAGCCACTGGGTCTCGACGATCCATTGCGACGGGGAGGTGGGCATCGGCATTTCCTCTGCGACTGCTTGTTGGCCGGGGTTCAGGCGAGCGTGACGCGGATACGCCGGTTCTGCTTGCCCTTGCTCTCGATCTTGGTGACGGCGAGGCCGCCGATCTCGCTCGTGTGCGAGACATGCGTGCCGCCGCACGGCTGGAGGTCGATGGCGCCGTCTTCGCCGATCGCAACGAGGCGGACCTTGCCCGAGCCCATCGGCGGCTTGACGCTCATGGTGCGCACGAGGTGCGGCGCGGCTTCGAGCTCGGCGTCGGTGATCCAGCGCGTGGTGACTGGATGGTCCGCCGCGACCAGGGCTGCAAGCCGGCTCGTCAGCGTGTCCTTGTCGATACCGGCCATGTCGGCGATGTCGAAATCAAGGCGGCCTTCGCCGGCACCGATCTGGCCGCCGGTGACGGGCCATTTGACGAGACTGCACAGGAGATGCAGCGCCGTGTGCACGCGCATGTACTTGTGGCGCGTCTCCCAGTCGAGCATCACGTGCACGGGTAAGCCAGCCGCCGGCAGCGTCGATCCCTCGGCGGGAACGTGCACGATCGTCGTTTTATCCGCGTCGTATACGGTGGTGGCGATGCGGCAGACGCCGCCTTCCCACGTCAGGGCGCCAGTGTCACCCGGCTGGCCGCCAGCCGCTGCGTAGAGAACGGTGCGGTCGAGCACGATGCCGCCGCGGTCGTTGATCGCAGTAACGTAGGCGTCGCATGTGCGCGCGTAGGCGTCGGCGCGGAACAGCGTCTCGGTCATGCGCTCACCCTTGCTCTACGGGTACGAAAACCTGCGGTGGCGCCGCCGGCGGATTGGCGAGCCACTCGGGGACGGGCAAATTCTTCGAGCGCAGGAACTCGGGATTGAACAGCTTCGACTGGTAGCGCGAGCCGTAGTCGCAGAGCAGCGTCACGATGGTGTGGCCGGGGCCGAGATCGCGCGCGAGGCGGATGGCGCCGGCCACGTTCACGCCCGATGACGAGCCGAGGCACAGGCCTTCCTCCTTGAGAAGCTGGAAGACGATCGCAACGCTTTCCGTGTCCGGGATCTGGTAGGAGTGATCGACCGTCAGGCCTTCGAGGTTGGCGGTGATGCGGCCCTGGCCGATGCCCTCGGTGATGGAGGAGCCTTCGGACTTCAGTACGCCGGTCGTGTAGTAGCTGTGGAGCGCCGCGCCGGGCACGTCGGCGAGTGCGATCCTGATTTTCGGGTTCTTGGCGCGGAGCCCTATCGCGGTGCCCGCGAGCGTGCCGCCGGAACCGACCGCCGAGACGAAGCCGTCGACCTTGCCGTCGAGCTGGTCCCAGATCTCGGGCGCGGTGGTCTCGATGTGGGCCTGGCGGTTGGCGACGTTGTCGAACTGGTTGGCCCAGACGGCGCCGTTCGGCAGTGTCTTGTCGAGTGCCTCGGCGAGGCGGGCCGAGTACTTCACGTAGGTGTTGGGGTTGCGGTAGGGCACCGCCGGCACCTCGACGAGCTGGGCGCCGAGGAGCCGTAGCGCGTCCTTCTTCTCCTGCGTCTGCGTCTCGGGGATTACGATCACGGTGCGGTAGCCGAGCGCGTTGCCGATCACGGCGAGGCCGATGCCGGTGTTCCCGGCCGTACCCTCGACGATCGTGCCGCCGGGTCGGAGCTTACCCTTCGCGACGGCGTCCTTGATGATGAACAGCGCCGCGCGGTCCTTGACCGACTGGCCGGGGTTCATGAACTCGGCCTTGCCGAGGATCGTGCAGCCGGTCTCTTCCGAGGCGCGGCGCAGCTTGATCAGGGGCGTGCGGCCGACGGCGGCGGCCACGTCTGGGAAGAAGGTCACGGGTGGTCTCTGCTCCTCGGTCGGAGGGGAGCGGCTCGGCGCTCAGGGTTCGCGCCAACCTAGTTCGCGACCTCGCAGGCTGCAAGGCGCGGCGCAGCGGGACCCGCGCGGCTCTGTCTATTTTGCCTTGGCGGACTTGAAGTTGTAGACCTGCCCGCTGTCGGTCTGGCCGGCATCGACGAGATCGAGGAACATCGGGACGAGGTCCTCCGGCGGCGGCAGCGTATCGGGATGCTCGCCGGGGAAGGCGCGCTGGCGCATGGTCGTGCGGACGGGGCCGGGATTGAGCAGGTTGACCTTGATCGGCGTGCTCGCCACCTCGTGCGCGTAAGTCTTCACAAGTGCCTCGAGCCCCGCCTTGGACACGGAATAGGGGCCCCAGTAGGCGTTCTTGGCCTGGGCCGCTCCCGAGGACACGAACACCGCACGGGCGGCGTCGGCGCGGCGCAGCAGCGGGTCGAGCGTGCGGATGAGGCGCCAGTTGGCGGTCAGGTTGACGTCGATCACCTCGTTCCAGGCGTCGGCGGTGATATGCGGCAGCGGCGATAGCGGCCCGAGCACGCCGGCATTAGCGACCAGAATGTCGAGCTTGCCCCACCGCTGGTAAAGCGTCGGTCCGAGCGCGTCGAGCTTGTCGGCCTGGCGCAGGTCGAGCGAGACCAGCGTCGCCGTCCCGCCGAACGCGCGGATCTCGTCGTCAACCTCCTCGAGGGCGCCAGTGGTGCGGGCAAGCAGCACGACGTGGGCGCCGGCGCGGGCGAGACCGATGGCGACGGCGCGCCCGATCCCGCGCGAGGCGCCGGTCACGAGCGCGATGCGGTTGGCGAGACGGGGGCTATCGGCCATGGGATCCTCTGGGCAGCTACGGCAGGCCGGGCATTTCTAGAGAAAGTCACCCGGCGAGGGAAGCGTGCCGCGCAGCGGCTACAACTTGACGATCTCCGGCTTCGGCAAGGGGAGGGTGCCGCCCGGCTGGCGGGGCCAGTCGGCGCGGTTGCGCATCTCGCCGGAAGCGGCGAGGCGGGAGAGCGCCGCGAGGTCGACGCTGCCGTACACCCAACCCGGTGCATTGAGCGCCCCTTCGGCAATGACGCCGGTATCCGAGACGCCGGCCTCTGTGGGGACGTAGATGCCGGCGGCACCGCTGTTGTAGTCGATTGCGGGCGACCAGGTGGACGTGCCGACGGTCGGTGAGAGGACGGCCGCGCAAGCGCCTTCCAGCGCGCGGGCCATCGCCGCCGTGCGCACGCGATGGAAGCCGGAGACCAGCTCGGTGCAGGCGGGGATCAGGATGATGCCGGCGCCGGCCTCGACCATCGAACGCGCCAGCAGTGGGAATTCGCTGTCGTAGCAGATCGCCACGCCGATGCGGCCGAACTCGGTCTCGAAGACTTTCGCGACATCGCCCGCCGCGAGGCCCCAGTCGTGCTCGAAAGGCGTGCGGATGAGCTTGTCCTGGGTGCCGAAGGTCCCCGATGGCACGAACAGGCGCGCGGTGTTCCGGTAATGGCCGTCGGCGCCGAGACGCGGACCGCTGCCGGCGAGAATATGGACGCGGTAGCGCCGCGCGAGATCTGCGTGGGTGGCGTCGATGCGCGGCATGGCGTCGGAGACGGCCGCGAGCGAGGCCTGCAGATCGGCGCACACCGCTTCACCAGCGGGCGCCGCCAGCTCCATCGCGCCGTATTCGGGGAACACGAGGAGTTGCGCGCCGCGGTCGGCGGCCTCGGCAACCCAACGCGCGATCTTGTCCTCGACGGCGCCGAGCGTCGGCAGTGCGTCGAGCGGATAGGCGGCGGCGGCAATGCGGACTTTGTTGGTGGCTGCGCTCATCTCACAGCGCCTTCATCCAGAACTGCATCGGCTTCGACGTCTCGTCCTGCTGATCGATATCCTTCCAGGCGAACGAGGCGATGAGACCGTCGACCTTGGCGTAGCCGCGTTTCATCCAGAACGCATCGAGCGGACGGTAGCTCGCTGGCTTCAGCGGATGATCACCGGGACGCACGACGCCGCAGAAAGTGATGTGCGTAAAGCGGTTCAGTGCGCGCGCGTGCGCCTCCCGGCCGTCGAAGAAAGCGTGGCCGAGGCCGCGCCCGCGATAACTAGGCAGCAGGACAGATTCGCCGCAGTAGAAGATGCGGTCGATGTCGAGCCCGCGATCGATGAAGGCCTTGCCAAACGCTTCCGCGTGATCGCGCAGCGGTGCGCCGGTCGCGACGCCGACCACCTCGTCGCCATCGTAGGCGGCGACCACGACCGCGTCAGCGGAGGCGGCGAAGCGGCGCAAGTAAGCGGTCTCGTAATTGACGGTGCCATCGTAAAGGTAGGGCCAGTCGCGGAACACGGCGACGCGCAGGCGTGCGAGGTCGGGAATTGCCGCGCGCATCACATCGCCGGTCAGGTTCTCGACGCGCAACGCCATTCCGCTCCCTCAGCTCTTGCCCGCGAGCTCCATTGCCAGCGCCTCGCCGGCAACCTGCAACAGCCAGTCGGTCAGATTGTAGTATGTGGTGACGCGCGTGATCTTGCCGTTGGCGACCGCGAAGAAGGTGCCGGCGGGGAGCTGGTACTTCTGGCCGGTGGCGGGCGGCAGACCCTCGTCGGTCTTGAGATAGGTACCGTGGACGTTGAACTCGGCGGCGGCGCGGGAGCCATCCGCGCTAACCATGACGGCGATGTCGGTGAGCCGCTCCTCGTAGGTCTCGGACATGTGGCGGCTGAATTCGGTAAAGGCTGTCTTCCCGGTGCGGCGGGCGCCCTGGTTGACGTCGTGGATGACGTCGTCGGCGAGACAGGCAAGCATCCCGGCGGTGTCGCCCTTGTTGAAGGCGTCGTAGTAGCGGCGGATCAGGGCTTCGGTGGCGGTTTCGGACATGCGGATCGGGCCTGCGTTGGCGGAGTGGTTGTTGCCTTGCGCAATCGCACAGCGGGGGCGGAAGGTCCAGCGTGGCGTTGTCGCCCCGTACCCGCGCCCTGGCTAACGTGGGGTTCACCACCGCTTGTATTGCGCGGTCCCGCGTGTGGGTGTAGCCCGGAGCCCATGACACAGCACCCGCGCAATCTGTCGGCGTTGCAGGGCTCGGTGGAGTGGCTCGTAGCCCCTGGGCTGGTGGCCTATCCGGACGCGCTCGCGTTCATGGAGGCGCGCGCCAAGGCGATCGCCGAGGGGACGGCAGGCGAGCTGGTCTGGCTGGTCGAGCATCTGCCGCTGTATACGGCGGGCACCAGCGCCAAGCCGGCCGATCTCGTGATGCCGGATCGTTTTCCGGTCTACGAGGCGGGTCGGGGCGGCCAGTACACCTATCACGGGCCCGGTCAGCGGGTCGCCTACGTGATGCTCGACCTCAACCGGCGGGGACGCGATGTCCGCGCCTTCGTGCAAGCGCTCGAAGGCTGGCTGATCGACACGCTGGCCGCCTTCGGTGTGACGGGCGAGCGGCGCGCCGACCGGATCGGCGTCTGGGTGCGGCGGCCCGACAAGGGCGCCGGCGTCGAGGACAAGATCGCCGCGATCGGCATCCGCCTGCGGCGCTGGGTGAGCTTCCACGGTATCAGTCTGAACGTGGCGCCTGACCTCGAGCATTTCTCCGGCATCGTGCCGTGCGGCGTGCAGATGCACGGCGTGGCGTCGCTCGCCGATCTCGGCATTCCCGCGACGATGGAGGATGTCGACGTGCAGCTGCGCGCGACCTTCGAGCGGCGGTTTGGGACGACGGAATCTTTCCCCTCTCCCCGCCCTTCGTCGCGCTGAAAGCGCGCACCTTTGGCGCGACGAGAGGGTTAGGGTGAGGGGCGACGGCATACGCCGACGTTTGCGTGTGCTGCCGCCCCTCACCCCGGCCTTCTCCCCATTGAAGCCAATGGAGAGAGGAGGAAGTCGGTCACGCCGTCCCCGCTGTCTGCGCCATGATCCAGTCGAGGAAGGATTGAGACCCACCAGAGGTATCGAGAACCACGACAGCCGGATTGTCGTATGGGTGCATCGCGCGCACCGCGTCGGTGATCCGGCCGGCCAGCGAGGCTCGCGACTTGATGATCATCGCGCATTCGCTGTCGCGGTTGCGTTGCCCCTGCCACACGTAGATCGACACCATGCCCGGCAGAATGTTGACGCACGCCGCGAGACCATCGTCGACCAGCCGGCCGCCTATGCGCTCGGCTGCCTCCGGCGAGGGGAAGGTTGCGTAAACCAGGATTGGCTTGTCGTTTTCCATTGCTTGCCTCGGACCTCGGGACCCTTCTAGAGTGCGCCCGCGCCACGCCGCCGGCCGACATGATCGCGCCGGCATCATGGAGCGTCGCGCGCCCGGATGGAAACCCGATGGCCGAGAGCGCCCGGAAATTCGAACGCATCGCCTTCGTGGCGAGCGAGGTCCCCGAGGCCTTGGCCGCCCGCGACCGGCTGGTCGCGCGTTACGGCAACGTCGAGCCGAAGGAAGCGGATGCCATCGTTGCGCTCGGCGGCGATGGCCTGATGCTCCAGACGCTGCACCGTTTCATGGGCGATCGCATCCCGATCTACGGGATGAACCGCGGCTCGGTCGGCTTCCTGATGAACGAGTTCGCCGAGATCGACCTTATCGGCCGTCTCCAGCGGGCTGTCATCACGGAGATCCATCCGCTGGCCATGAAGGCGACCGACGAGTCCGGCACCTGCCACAAGGGCCTCGCGATCAACGAAGTGGCGCTCTTCCGCCAGACCTACCAGGCGGCCAAGCTGGCGCTGTCGGTCAACGGTCAGGTGCGTCTCGAGGAGCTGATCTGCGACGGCGTGCTGGTCGCGACGCCGGCCGGCTCGACCGCCTACAACCTTTCGGCCAACGGTCCCATCGTACCGATCAACGCGCAGCTCCTCGCGTTAACGCCGATCAGCGCGTTCCGTCCGCGACGGTGGCGCGGCGCGCTGCTGGCCAACACCGCGCGGATCGGCATCAACGTGCTGGAGCCGGCGAAGCGACCGGTGAGCGCGGTGGCCGACAATCTCGAGTTCCGCTCGATCGTGCAGGTCGAAATCTCACAGGCGTCCGACATCGACCTGTACATGATGTTCGATCCGGATCACGACCTCGACGAGCGCATCCTGTCGGAACAGTTTCGCTACTGAGGCACTTACTGCCGCAACCGGAATCGGATTAACGCGGCGTCGCAGATACTCCGCACTAAGTTAATCTAGAACCTAGGAAAAAAATCCTGCGACTTGCGGTTCGATTGCGCGCGAGCAATTCAATCGCGGCGAGCGGCACAAAGGGTCGATCCATCAATCACGACGGAGACGCGCATGGCTGGACTGTACTTCGAGGAGTTCAAGGTCGGGCGCGTGTTCGAGCACCCCATCACGCGTACCGTCACCGAGATGGACAACATGATGTTCTCCTGTCTCACGCTGAATACGCAGCCGCTCCACATAGATCATCATTTCGCAGCCAAGACCGAGTGGGGCAAACCGCTCGTGAACAGCCTGTTCACCCTCGGCCTCATGATCGGCATCTCGGTGTCGGAGACGACGCTGGGGACTACGATCGGCAACCTCGGCATGACGGACGTGCGCTTCCCGCATCCGGTCTTCCACGGCGATACGCTGCGCGTGACGACCGAGATCCTCTCTCTGCGCCAGAGCGCGTCGCGTCCGGACGCGGGCATCGTCGAGTTCCTGCATCGCGCCTACAACCAGGATGGCACGTTGGTTGCGGAATGCCGCCGCGCCGGTTTCATGCGTAAGCGGAACGCGGCCGCCTGAGGCAACGGACCTGAATTTACTTCTCCCGAAGCCTGTTGTGATCGCCGGCGCGGGCGCGTAGACCGGCCCTGACACAACAGCGAATATGGGAGCGTCCATGCGGTCACTGCTTTTCGTCCCCGCCGACAGCGAGAGGAAACTCGCCAAGGGGCTCTCGAGCGGCGCCGACGCGCTGATCCTCGATCTCGAAGATTCAGTCGCGCCTGCGAACCGGCCGGCTGGGCGTAAGCTTGCGGCAGCGTTCATAGCCGATGCGCGTCGGAGCGAACGCCGGCCGCTGCTGTATGTGCGCATCAATCCGCTCGACAGCGACGAGTGGGCGGCCGACCTCGACGCGGTCATGCCCGTGCGCCCGGATGGCATCGTAATGCCGAAGCCGAACTCGGGCGACGACGTGAGCCGCCTCGCGATCGCGATCAATCATGCCGAGAATGGCAGCGCCGATGGTGCGAGTGGCCCGACGCGCATCCTGCCGATCGTCACCGAGACGCCGCTGTCGGTGCTGCAGCTTCCGACATACGTCGGTGCGAGCACGCGCGTGATCGGCATGAGCTGGGGCGCGGAGGATCTCGGTGCGGTGGTCGGTTCGCTAGCCAATCGCGACGAGCGCGGGCACTTCACCTCGCCCTATCGCCTCGTGCGCGATCTGTGTCTCATCACGGCGGCGGCGGCCGGCGTCGAGGCGATCGATACGGTGTATGTGAATTTCCGCGACACCGCTGGTCTCGAAGCGGAAACGCGCGACGCGCGTCGTGACGGTTTCACGGCCAAGATGGCGATCCATCCCGACCAGGTGGCGCCGATCAACGCGATCTTCACGCCGACCGATGCGGAAGTGGCTCACGCACGCGCCGTCATCGCCGCGTTCGATGGTGCCGCGGGCGTCACGAGCCTCAACGGGATGATGCTCGACAAGCCGCATCTGAAACTCGCGGAGAAGGTGCTCGCGCGGGCGAAGGGTTAGCGCTTTCTCCGTGGACGCCAACGCCGTCGTGCGGAGCACGCCTTCGGCATGACGGCTACTGGCGCCGCGGCGGCTGCCTAGCCTGTGGGCATTGTCACCTCGCGGCCTTCGGCCGCTACCGTTCGAATTGGCTCCAAGTATCAAAGGCGGGTGGGTTCGGGAGGGTGCTGCTCCCGATTGGGGCCAGGGCGAAAGCCCCGTCGCGATGAAGGCGCGATTTCGCGACCCCGTCCTCACACCGTCGGCTTTACGACGAAGCCTGCCGAAACCGGCTCATCCTCCGCAAGCACCTCGACGCGATCGACGCGGGAGGCGGACGGGCCGGCACGACAGCGCGTGATCAGCTCGTCGACCGTGGTCGCATCTCCTGATACGACCGCCTCGACGCCGCCGTCGCGGCGATTGCGCACCCAGCCGTCGAGACCAAGTGCCGCCGCGCTGCGCTCGACGAACATGCGGTAGCCGACGCCCTGCACGCGCCCTTCGATCCTGAGCCGTACGGTGCGCGTCGCGCTCAACCGCTTCTCCTCAGTAGCCGATCGCCATGCCGTCCTTGCGCGCGTCCGAGGCGCCGATCAGGATGCCGCTCGGATCCATCTGCACGATCTGGCCGCCGCCCCACGGATCATCGCGCCACGAGACCGGATGGCCCGCAGCGGCGAGACCCTCGTAGACGGATTTCGGCATCGACTGCTCGAGCTGCAGCGCCCCGTCCTCGAAGAATGCGCGAGGGTGGTCGAGGGCTTCCTGCGCGTCCATGCCGTAGTCGAGGACGTTGGTCATGACATAGGCGTGGCCCATCGGCTGGAAGTTGGCGCCCATGACGCCGAACGTCATCCACGGCTTGCCGCCCTTGAACGCCATTGCTGGCACCAGCGTGTGCATCGGCCGCTTGCCAGGCGCGATGCAGTTGCGGTGCTTGGGATCGAGGACGAAGCCCTGGCCGCGGTTCTGAAGCGTGATGCCGGTCTTGCGCGTGACGATGCTGGAACCGAACGGGGAGAACAGCGAGTTGATGAACGAAACTGCCATGCCGTTGCTGTCTACGACGGTCATGTAGATCGTGTCGGTGCCGGTCGGCTGCGGCACCGGACCCAGGTCGTCGCGGCGCTTCTTGCGGTCGATGCGGGCGGCGAGGTCGTTGATTGTCGCATCGCTCAGCATGTGCTCGACCGGCACGTTTGCCATCACCGGATCGGCGACGAACGCGTCGCGCATCGCGTAGGCGAGGCGGCTCGCTTCCGTCATCACGTGATAGCGCTCGACCGAAAGCGGATCGGTGCCGAGCGTGCCGAGCTTGTCGAGGATGCGCAGCATGATCAGCGCGACAATGCCCTGGTTGTTCGGGGGCATCTCGTAAAGGTCGGCGCCGCGATACTTCACGGAAATCGGCTCGACGTAGGTGGCCTTCTGGCTAGCGAAATCTTCCATGGTGTGAAGGCCGCCGAGCTCGCGCAGCTCCGCCACCATATCGGCGGCGATCTCGCCAGTGTAGAAGGCGTCGCGGCCCTTTTCAGCGATGGCGCGCAGCGTCTTGCCGAGCTCGGGGAATTTGACGATCTCGCCGACCTTCGGCGGACGGCCACCGGGCAGCAGATGCTGACGCGCGCCTGGGTGCCACTTGAGCTTGTCGGTCACCTTCGACCAGTCGTGACCGACGCGCGGTGTGACGACGTAGCCCTTCTCCGCGTACTCGATCGCGGGCGCGAGCACGTCGGCGAACGAGCGTGTGCCGTAGTCCTTCAGCAGCGTCGCCCAGCCGTCGATGGCTCCGGGTACCGTGACCGCGTGCGGTGACTGGGTCACGATCTGACTGATGCCGGCCTTGGCGTACCACTCGAGCGTCGCGGCGGCTGGCGCACGGCCCGAAGCATTTAATGCGACCGGGTTGGTGCCGGGCTTGGCGATGATCGCGAAGCAGTCGCCGCCGATGCCGGTCATCGCATGCTCGACGACGCACATCACGGCCGTGGCGGCGATGGCCGCGTCGACGGCATTACCGCCCTTCTTGAGCTGCTCGATCGCTGCGACGCTGGCCAGCGGATGCGAGGTCGCGACCATTGCCTTCGTTGCATAGACGGGCGAGCGGCCGGGGTAGGCGAAATTGCGCATCAGCGGGAAACTCCTGTCGGGGCGGATCGGGGCGGGCGCTGACGCGCAGGCCGGCTGGTCCGGGAAGTGGGATGGGCGGGCTCGGGCGAGCCACCCGGTTTGTCTATCAGCCGCAAGGAGTTTCGCCAACCTTAGCGGCCGGCGGAAAGCCTGCCGCTACCGCATGGCAATCCGCCACTTACGGTTGACAGGGTAAACATCGACGATTGAGGAGCGCCAGAGGTCCGTGCACAAGCAGAACGGACCCCTTATTATCGGGTGGTGGCGGCTGACTGGCGGGACAATGGGAGAAGCGGGGATGCATAGGCTGGCGCGGGGCGACATCGCGCAGCGCCTGCGGCTGGCGAGCGGTCTCGTGCTCTTCACCTTCGTCGCGACGCATCTTGCGAACCACGCGCTGGGGCTGGTCGGCATCGACGCCATGCTGGCCATGCAGGAAGGGCGCAAGGCGGTAACGCGGACATGGATCGGCTCGGCGGTGCTGCTGGCGGCGTTTGTGGTCCACATCTCGCTGGCGCTGGCGAAGATCGCGCTCCGGCGGACGTGGCGGATGCCGCCGTGGGAGGCGCTGCAGATCGCGACTGGCGTGACGGTGCCGCTCCTGTTGATGCCGCACGTCGCGTTCAATCGCGGCGCGGTGCTGCTGGCCGGCACCGACGACACCTACGTCTTCGAGCTGGCGCACATCTGGCCGGATTTCGCCTGGGAGATGGTGGCGCTGGTCGTCGTCGCGTGGACGCACGGCTGCATCGGCGTCCATCACTGGCTATCGTTGAAGGCTGGCTATGCGCGCCTGCAGCCGTTGCTGCTGGCGATCGCGGTGGCGCTGCCGGTGACGGCGATCACGGGCTACACGGTGTCCGGCCGCGAGGTCGCGACCCGCATCGCGGCGCCGGGCGCCTACGCGAAGCTGGTCGCGGAGTCGCGCGGGCCCGACGACGCCACGGTGGGAACGCTCGTCCAGGCCAAGGATAGCGGCCGCCTCGCGTTCCTGGCGCTGCTGCTGGCGGCGATCGCGGTGCCGGTGGTGCGATCGGTGCGCGAGCTGGCGCGGCCGCGCATCGCAATCAGCTACCGCGCCGGACCCACGGTGCATGTCCCCGTCGGGGCGACGCTGCTCGAGATCAGCCGCGGCAACGGCGTGCCGCACGCGTCCGTGTGCGGCGGGCGAGCGCGCTGCTCGACGTGCCGGGTCGGCGTCGAAAGCGGACTGACGAGCCTGCAGCCGGCGGCTGTGGCGGAAGCCGAGACGCTGGCGCGCGTGGCCGCCGCGCCCAACGTTCGCCTCGCCTGCCAGATCCGGCCGACCGCCGATCTCACGGTGACGCGGCTGGTCAACCCGCAGGTGTCCAAGACATCGCGTTCGTCTCCCGGCGCGGCCGACGAGCAGGGCGTCGAGCGGACCCTCGCGGTGCTGTTCCTCGACGTCCGCGGGTTCACGTCGCTGAGCGAGAACCGTCTGCCCTACGACGTCGTCTTCATTCTCAATCGCCTTTTTGCCGAGGTCGGCGAGGCAATCGGCGCGGCGGGCGGGCATATCGACAAGTACATGGGCGACGGTCTGCTGGCACTGTTCGGTGACAAGGAGACCGACACGCCGGCGGATGCGTGTCGGGCCGCGCTCAAGGCGGCGCACGGCATCGATCTGGCGCTCGAACGGCTCAATCGCGATCTCGCGAGCGAGATCGGCACGCCGCTCGCGATCGGCATCGGTATCGAGGTCGGGCCGCTGGTGATGGGTCGCATCGGCCACCCGGATACGGCGGCGCTGACGGTGATCGGCAGCACCGTGAACACTGCGGCGCGGCTGGAGGCGCTGACGAAGGAGAAGGGCTGCCAGGTCATGGCGTCGGAGGAGGTGATGACGAGCGCGGGGCTCGGCGGCCATCGCTTCGCGCGCGAGACGGTGGCGATCCGCGGCCTCGCCGGCCTGCGCGAGATCGTCATCGTGCCGCGCGGCCGCGATCTCGCGATCAGCGGGTGATGGACGCAGCTTCCTCGGCCGTCGGCGTCGCACGCATCTCGTTGCCGCGCCATTCCAGGCGGCTGCCGACAAGCGCCATGAGCCAGAGGGAGGGGATCATCAGATCGCGGGCGAGCCACGCGAGCGGCGAGCGCCAGGAGAGGTGCCAGCCGGCTGCCGCCGCGAGCCGCGCCTCCGCGCCGAGCCAGACGATGAGCATCGCGGTGGCGATCCCGAGCGGTGGCAGGTCGAATGTCTCGGCCACGGACACGGCGGCGATGAACGGCACGGTGATGCCGGTCAGGATTTCCGGCAGAAAGCAGAGAAAGAACGACGCACGGCGCAAGCGCGCCCACCTGAGCTGCCGGTTCCACACATAGGACAGCGTCCGCCGTCCGAGTGGTTGCGGGAACGGCCGGTCAACGAGCCGAACCCGGCGGCCCTGCGTGCGGACGACCTTGGTCGACGCGGCATCCTCCGCGACATCCCGCGCGAGCGCCCCGATACCGCCGGCCGCTTCGAGATCAGCGCGCCGCCACAGCATCGTCTTGCCTTGCGCGAACCCATTGCCGACGGTGTCGACCGCGTACTGCCAGCGGGCCTGATAGGTGTTGAGGAAGGCGCATTCGAGCTCGGCCGCGAAGCCTTGGGGGAGCGCGCCGATCGGCGGTGCGCAGACGAGGCCGGTGTCGGTCCGCCATGTCGCCAGCAGGCGCGAGAGGTAGTCGCGGGGCATGAGGACATTGCTGTCGACGATCGCGACCCAGTCGTAGCGCGCGATCCGCCAGCCCTTGACCACGTTGTTGAGCTTGGGGTTGGGCGAGATGGGGTCGTCGCCGATCAGCAATTGCGCGTCAACGTGCGGGTGTTCGCGCATGACGGCACGGGCGAGCGGGATGACAGGATCGGTGGGGTCGGCGACGCAGAGAATAATCTCGTAGCGCGGATGTTCCAGGCGAAAGGCCGCGCGCAGCGTGTCGACCTCGTGGGCGTCGATGCCGCAGAGGGGCCGGATGATCGAGACTGGCGGCAGGTACGGATCGGTGGGTGGCGCCGGCTCATCGCTGCGGCGACAGCGGGCTGCCGCGATCAGCGCGGTCGTGACGTGGATGAAGGTGGCGAAGGCCGCGAAACCGGCGGCGGTAAGCGCGATGGCATCCATTCAGGGTCTCGGATTGCAGCCACGCGCAGGTCGCGCGCCATCGCTGCTTGCCCGAGTCCTGTTTCGTCCAGATGACAGCGAGAGCCGCCGCTTTTGCCGTAAAGAGACGCGCCGCCTCTGCAGCCCCCCGCGCTACGCCCCGCACTTCGGCGGGGCCTGTTTGGCGCGCCGCCACACGAATGTCTCGCTCAGGAACTTGACGCCCAGGTAGCCTTTGACCTGCAGCGTCTCGGGATTTCGCAGGCGGAGCTCGACGTCAAAGGAGGAGCCCTGCTCGGGATCATAGATCCAGCCCTTGTCCCATGAGCCGTCGGCCTGCGGCTTAACTTCGCCGATGATCTGCAAGCCGCAGATCGGCGCGCCGCGCTTGGCGGCATTCTTGTTGAGACTGTCGACCAGGGGCCGTCCCTGGGGGTCATTGGGCGCCTGCAGCCAGACGATGCGGCCGCACAAAGGTGGCTTCACGGCGGGGTCGGCAGGTGGCGGCGGGGCGCCGGTCGCGGATGCAACCAGCACGTCGCACGAGACGATTTCTACCGCGCCGCGGCCGGTATGGTCGATCCAAACGCCTTCGGCACCGGGATCGATGGCGGGCGGGGGGACGGCGGCCTGGGCACCCCTTTTCTGCGGCTGCTGGGCATCGGCGGGAAAGGGCGTCGTGCCGGCGAAAGCGGCCGCGAGAAGGAGGGCGGGCACAAGCGCCGCGAGGCCGCGGCGGAGGCGCGTTTTTCCAAGCAATGTCATAGCCATGTCATCATCCTGAGCTGATTGCCTCGGTCAAGGTCAAGGAGCGTCGGTTGTAGGTGGTTATGGCTGCAACTGTGGCAGTGACAAGGCGACACGACACGGACGCGCTGCCTCGATTTCGCCTCAGATTGAGCCGAAGCAGCACCCGAGCCGGGCCGCCGCCGTCGTCGCCGCCTGCGGTGATGTGACCGAGGACGGTTGGATTGCGGCGCTGGACGGCCTGATTTACTACGATCGCGCTGTGGCTGGGGCTGTCCGGCCTGCATTCCTATATAACGCGCAGGCGCGCGCACTGTTTCCGGCTGCTCCCGCAGGATGAAGTGCGGAGCAACATCGGGGCCGCGGCCACGGAGCTTGATAAAGCGATCCGGCCGCTCGGCCACCATCAGGGCGTCCCATGGGGGACGTCAAGCAAGGATGATTTGGCTTCCACATGGTTTTGACGCTGGCGTTTCGTAACCTGTTCCATGACCGCGTCCGCTTGGCAGTGACCCTCGTCGGTATCCTGTTCGCGATCGTGCTCGTCGCCGTGCAGCTTGGGCTGTACCAGGGCGCGCGGCAGATGATCATCGCGATGATAGACAACTCCGAAGGCGAGATCTGGATCACCTCATTCGGGGCGAAGAGTTTTGAGGAGGCGGGCCTGCTGTCGGGGCGCGAGCGCCACGCGGTGCTGGCTGTGCCGGGTGTCCAGAAGGTGACGCCGCTCGCGGTCGCGTTCACCGAGTGGCGAAAGCCGGCCGGCGGCTCGGCACTGATCGTTCTCGTCGGCACCGATCCGGCCGACGGCGGCCTCGCGCCGTGGAATGTCGTGCAGGGCTCGCCCGATGCGATCTCCGAGCCCAACGCCGTCGCCGTCGACAAGACCTACATGGACAGCCTCGGCGTCAGTCGTCTCGCGGAGATCGCGCAGGTCGAGCAGCAGCGGGTCAAGGTCGCGGCGCTGACCGATGGCATCCGCTCGTTCACAATGGCGCCCTATGTCTTTACCTCGCTAAACCGCGCGCGCGGCATGCTTGGCATGCAGCCCGACCAGGCGACGTTCCTGCTCGTCAAGCTTGAGGATCCGCAGACCACCGACGCGGTCCTCGCCGAGATCAAGTCGCGTCTCTCCAACGTCGACGTGCTGACCAAGGCGGAGTTCCGCAACCGCAGCCTCGATCACTGGCTGTTCGGGACCGGCGCCGGCGTGGCGCTGATCGGCGGCGCGATCCTCGGCGTGCTGGTCGGCACGGTGATCGTGGCGCAGACACTCTATTCGAGCACCAAGGATCACCTGCGCGAGTTCGCGACGCTGCGGGCTCTCGGCTCGTCGGCCAGCTACATCCATCGCGTCATTCTTATGCAGGCGGCGCTGTCGGCGGTGTTCGGCTACATCCTCGGCATGACGATCGCCATGATTGTCGTGCATTTCGGCGAGCGGACCGCGCTGCCGATCCTGATGACGCCGGAGCTGGCGATCGGCCTCTTCCTGCTGACGCTCGGCATGTGCGCGATCTCGGCGGTCTCGGCGATCGTCAAGGTGACTAAGCTCGATCCGGCCATGGTATTCGCACGATGAGCACCCCCCCCGTTCTCGAAGCGACCGGCATCGTCAAGGAGCTCGGCCAGGGCGCCGGTCTCGTGCGCGCGCTGAAGGGCGTCGACGTTACCATCAAGGCCGGCGAGCTGACGCTGCTGATGGGCCCGTCCGGCTCCGGCAAGACGACGCTGCTGTCGATCCTCGGCTGCATCCTGTCGCCGACCTCGGGCAACGTACGCATCGCCGGCACCGACACTGAAGGCCTCGATGCCGAGGAACTGGCCGAGGTGCGGCGCAAGCACATCGGCTTCGTGTTCCAGACCTACAACCTGTTCCCGACGCTCAATGCCGAGGAGAACGTCCGCCTCGCGCTCGATGTGCGCGGACGCAAGGGCCGCATGGCGCTCGATCAGGCCCGTGAGGCGCTGACCAAGGTCGGCCTGTCCCACAAGTTGCGCTCGTATCCCGGCAACATGTCGGGCGGCGAGCAGCAGCGTGTGGCCGTGGCGCGTGCGCTGGCGAGCCAGCCGTCGCTGCTGCTGGCGGATGAGCCGACCGCGGCGCTCGATGCCGAGAACGGCCAGGCGGTGATGGCGCTTCTTGCCGAGCTCGCCAAGGACAAGAGCCGCGCCGTCCTCGCCGTCACGCACGATCACCGCACGCTGCCGTACGCCGATCGCATCCTCCACATCGAAGACGGCCTGATCGTCGAAGACGAGCGCCCCGAGCGCGCGCCTGCGGTCCTCGTGGCACCGCCCCCGACTATTCCCCTTGAAGACATGCGTGCCGATGGCCGGCAGCAGGACACATCCTCTCCGGCCATCGGCCGCGGTTCAAAGAAACGGAAGAACAAAGCCCATGGATAGCAGCCGCTCGACCGTCTCCAGCATCCTGCTCGCGCTTGCGATCGCCATCGCGGTTGCCATGGGCGCGTCCTACTATCTCCCGCAGGCCAACATCGCGAACAAGCTCGCGGCCAAGCAGACGACCAAGCCGCTGCCCAAGGTGCGCTGGGATGCGTCGGCGCCGGGGCGCGTCGAGCCGGACGGCGGGGAGGTCCGCATCGGCGCCGTGATGCCGGGGCGCATTGCCGACGTGACCGTGAAGCCGAACGACCGTGTCTCCGCCGGCGACCTGCTGGTTCGGCTGTCCGATGACGAGGCGCTGGCGCGACTCAATGCGGCGCGCGCCGAGGCGGCCGTGCGCAAGCGCGAGCGCGACACCAACGAGGCCAACCCGGCGGAGCTCGTTCGCGCGCGCCGGCAGGCCGAGGACACGGTGACCGAGTCCGAAGCTGCGCTATCGCGTGCGCGCGCCGAGTTCGATGCCGCACTTGCCGATTTTCGCCGCGGGGTTAGCGGCGCCACGCAGGAGCGCGTCGACCAGCAGCGCGCGGCGGTCCGCACGGCGGAGGCCAAGCTCGAGACCGACCGTACCGCGCTGCGTCGCGCGGAGGCGGCGAACGCCATTCCGCTGCCGACCCGGTTCGAAGCCGCGTTGACGGCGGCGCGCGCCGACCTTTCGCTCGCCGAGACCGCGCTCGAGCGCCTTCGCATCCGTGCACCGCGCGATGCAACCGTGCTGAGCGTGACCGCCCGCGTCGGCGAGATCGCCTCGCCGTCACCGGAGCAGGTGCTGCTGCTGCTCGGTAACGTCGCCGCGCTCAAGGTCCGCGCCGAAGTGGAGGAGCGAGATGCGGCCAAGGTCCGCGTCGGGCAGCTCGTGGTCGTGCGCTCGGATGCCTACCCGGATCGTGAGTTCAACGGAAAGGTCGCGAGCCTCGCGCCGACGCTCGGGCCCGGCAAGCTCGGTCAGCGCGGCCCCCGCCGACCGAACGACGTCGACGTGCTCGAGGTCGTAGTCGACGTCGACGGCCAGCCGCCGCTGCTCCCCGGCATGCGTGTCGACGTGTTCTTCAGGCCGGTGGAGACGGTTGAGGGCAGGAAGTAGCTAACTTGCCGCGGTCGCCGACGGCTCCGCCTACCGGCGCCGCGGAACTCCCTCGTGGTAGCATTCCTATATCGCGCTCTTCGAGCGCCACGTCAGAGCCCCTTCTCCCCGTCCTTACGGGGAGAAGGTTAGGATGAGGGGCGGAAGCACACGCCGACGTTAGAGTATGCCGCCGCCCCTCACCCCGACCCTCTCCCCCGCGCGCGGGGAGAGGGAGAAGTGGGTCACTCAAAATCCTTCGTCGTCAGGATCGCTTCGAAGGTGATCCCTGCCGCCTTGAACGCCTCGGCGGCGCCTTCGAGGCGGTCGACGACCGTGATCACGCGATCGACGATGGCCCCGTCCGCCTGAACGGCCGCGATCGCCTTCATGGAGGAGCCACCCGTCGTCGTGACGTCCTCGACGATCGCGACACGGCGGCCGGCGAGCGTCTGGCCTTTCGGCAGCCCTTCGACGAGGCTCTGGGTGCCGTGCTCCTTCGCTTGCTTGCGCACGAAGAAGGCGGGCAGCGGCCAGCCGTTGATCTGGCTGGACACGGCAACGGCGGTGGCGATCGGCACCGCGCCCATCTCCAGCCCGCCGACCATCTCGACGTTGCGACCCGACAGCGCCGCGCAGATCAGGCTGCCGATGAGCTGCGCGCCTTCGGGATCGAGCATGGTCGGTTTCATGTTGAAGTAGAAGTTCGAGCTGCGCCCCGAGGCGAGCTTGATCTCGCCACCCCTGGTGAATGAACGGGCCTTGATGATCTCGATCAGGCGGGCGCGGTCGGCTTCCTTGGACATAGGCGGTATCCTCCTAGTGTTCCCAATTCCGAAGTTCGCCAGATCTCGAAGCTGGTGTCCCGAGCGAACTTCGGAATCAAAAGGGACACTAGAATCATAAGCTTGCTAGTGTGGTTCAGATCGAGAAATTCGCTCTCCACCCAGCAGATTGGCATGGCGAAATTCTCGATCATCACACTAGCGCTTGGCTCGACTGGTCAGGGCAAAGGCTGCGCGTGTCAAGCCGGCCGCCCCGTGCTATGCAGCCGCGTCCACAGGCCGGAGACCGTACCATGTTCAATCCAGAGACCCCGCCAGAGCTTGCCGTCACGCGCTGGATCAACACCAAGGAGCCGGTGACGCTGAAGGCGCTGAAGGGCAAGGTCGTGGTGCTGCTCGGCTTCCAGATGCTGTGCCCGGGCTGTGTCGACAAGGCGCTGCCGCTGGCGCGCAAGCTCAGCCAGCGCTTCAATCCCGACCAAGTTGCGGTCATCGCGCTGCACACGGTCTTCGAAAATCACGACGTCATGACCGAGAAGGCGCTCGAGGTGTTCCAGAAGGAATACAAGTGGCCATTCCCGATCGGCATCGACACGCCGGACGGCAAGGGGCCGCCGAAGACGTTCGCAACCTACCAGATGCAGGGAACGCCCTCGCTGCTCGTGTTCGACCGCGCCGGCCGGCTGCGGCGCCACTACTACGGCCATCCCGACGAGATGGTGATCGCGGCCGAGCTCATGGGGTTGGCGATCGAGGATCCGGATGGCGCGCGCGAGCAGGCCGCCGCGATCGAGCGCCGCCTCGCGAGCACGCTGGTGATGCCCGGTCACCAGCACGACCACGGTCACGATCACGACCATCACCATCATGACCACGAGCACGGCGACGCCTGCGGCTGCGGCCACGATCACAGCCATGATCACGGCCACGACCACGATCATGGGCACCATCACCACGGCCACAGTCATGACCACGATCACGGCAAAGCCAAGCACAAGGGCTAGCCGCCGATGACGGGCGCGCTCAGAGAGCGGTTCCCCGGCGCCGCGTGGATCGACCCGAGCGCCGCGGTGTATGGCGCCGTCGAGATCGGCGAAGGCGCGAGCCTGTGGCCGGGTGTGGTGATCCGCGCGGAGCTGCAGTCGGTGAAGGTCGGCCGTTTCGTCAACCTCCAGGACCACGTGATGGTCCACATCGGCTATTCGACGCCGACGGTGATCGGCGACTACACGTCGATCACCCATCGCGTGGTGCTGCACGGCTGCACGATCGGCGAGAATTGCCTGATTGGCATAGGCGCGACGGTAATGGACGGGGCCGTTATCGGCGCCAACTCGATCGTCGCCGGGCACACCTTCGTCCGCGAGGGCCAGGTGATCCCGCCCAACTCGATCGTGATGGGGACGCCGGCCAAGGTCGTGCGCACGGCGGACAACTTCGTCGCCAACCGGCTCAACGCGTGGCTCTATTACCGCAACGCGCGCGCCTACGCGGCGGGCGACCATCGCGCGTGGACGGGGCCTGCGTTCGAGGCGGCCCAGGCGGCCGAGCGCGCCCGGCTCGAGGCGCTGCACACAGCGGGCCGGAGCGGATAGGCCACTTCTCCACTGCGGGTTGGGCTCGCGGGCTCGGGTGACCACCACAATCCCGCCGAATCTGGTGCAGATAGGGAGACCATGGGGCGGCAGCTCAACATCCTCCGGCGGGCTATGTGGACCCTGTTCGAGAACGCCGGCTTCTCGATGTCGGGGGCGGTGGCGTTCACCTTCCTGCTGTCGCTGTTCCCGTTCTGCATCTTCCTCAGTGCGCTCGCCGCTACAATCGGCGGCCGCGAGCTCGCGGCATATGCGGTCGCGCAGCTTTTCCAGCTCGTGCCCGAGCCGGTCGCAATGGCGCTGGCGCCCGAGATTGAGCGCGTGATGGGCCGCAGCCAGTTCGGTCTGCTGACTGTCGGCGCGGCGATCGCGCTGTTCTTCGCGACGAGCGCGGTCGAGACGCTGCGGGCGGCGCTCAATGTCGCCTACCGGGTGAAGGAGGGCCGCAACTACTTCTTCTGCCTCATGCAGAGCGCGTTCCTGGTGCTGATGACGGCGGCGGGCATGCTGGCGCTCGCGTGGGGCGTCGTCGTCGGCCCGGTGCTGGCGCAGAGCATCGATTCCGATGCGGTGCACTGGCTGCTCGCGCAGGACAAGTTCTCGGTGGCGCTGCGCTATCTGGTCGTCACGGTTGTCACGACGGCGCAGCTACTCGCCTACCACCTGTTCCTGACGGCGGGAAGGCGATCGTTCTGGGATGTGTGGCCGGGCGTGCTGCTGAGCGTCGTGCTGTGGATCGTGCTCGCGCAGATCTATGCCCGCTGGCTCGGCATCAGCGACTACTCGCGCTTCTACGCCGGCCTGACGCAGCTTTTCACCGCGCTGATCTTCTTCCAGGTCACGGCGATGGTTGTAATCCTCGGTGCCGAGTTCAATCGCGCCCTGAGCGAGGCGAAGGCTGCCGCGTGATCGCGTCCACGGGCTTGCCTCACGCGTGCCGTTCGACCGCGGACGCCGTCCCATTGGTCATGAGCGAGCGAGCCGTCTGCTCCAGCGCGTCGAGACATTCGGTCTCGCGCCGCCCCGACGTGTCGATCGTCCGGTCGGCGCGCGAATAGGCGCGCTCCCTGAGGCGAAGCAGGCTGTCGATATTATCGAGCGCTTTGGGATTGTTGCGCATAGGGCGCAGATCGCCCTGGCGCAGGACACGGGACAGATGCTCGCGCGGGCTGGCCCTGAGCCAAACGGTCCAGAAGTGCTGCTGGATTGCGGTCATCGCGGCGCGATTGGTGACGATGCCGCCGGCGGTTTCGAGCACGATCTGGTCGTCGCGGCTGCGCGCGGCCGCGACCGCCTCGAGTTCCAGCGCACGATAGGCTTCGATTCCGCCGAGATTGACGATCTCGGTCGCCGACATGCCCGCTTGCTCCTCGATCAGGCGCGTGAGGTTGACGAATGAAACGCCGAGGCGGCTCGCGAGCGCCTGGCCGAGCGTCGATTTTCCCGCGCCGCGCAGGCCGAGGAGTGCGATGCCCCGGCGCGCGGGCTGCGGGGAAACGAAACGGTCGACCAGGATACGGTAGGCCTCATTCTGCTGGTGCGGCGTCAGCTTGGCGAGGAGAGCGGCGGCGCGGCCCGATGGCTTCTCGGCGGGTTGGCGCTTGTTCGACGAGGCGACGGCCGCAGTAGTTGCCGGGCTGACGAGATAGGTGAGGTCGAGATCGAGAGCGCCGCAGACTTTGCTGAGGACGACGATCGACGGGTTTGCGGTGCCCGCCTCGAGCTGGTTGAGATAGCGTTCTGACACATCCGCGTGGCGGGCGAGCACCCTGCGGCTGAGGCCCGCGGCCTGGCGTGCGTTCCGCACTTTGACGCCGATCTGGCGGCGTACGTCTTCCATCGTCTCCATGACACCCTAGAAAAGTTCGTCGGGTGCGACACGCTGCATGATCGTGACGGCCGCACCCCCTATCTATATGAGCAGCGCAGGGCGAAGCATCAAGACGAGGAGAGTTGCAGTCATGGCGGAGCGCAATGCGTCAGAGTCCGGCAGAATTGCCTTCGACGACTTCATGAAGGTCGACATTCGAGTCGGCACGATAGTCGCTGCGGAGCCATTTCCGGAAGCTCGCAAGCCCGCATACAAGCTGCGTATCGACTTCGGTCCCGACATCGGCGTGAAGAAGAGCTCCGCGCAGATCACCAAGCACTATGTGCCTGAGGCATTGGTCGGGCGGCAGGTGGCGGCAGTCGTGAACTTTCCGCCGCGCCAGATCGGGCCGCTGATGTCGGAGGTCCTGACGCTGGGTTTTCCCGATGAGGCAGGCGAGGTGGTGCTCATTTCGCCCGGGCGCGCGGTGCCGAACGGCGGCCGCCTGTTCTGAGCGGTTGGCGGGTCCGGCCCTGACGGGACGCTGCAACTGGCCTACAGCGGGACGCGAATGATGGCGCGCAATCCGCCCATGGTGCTCGTGTCGAGCGCCACGTCGCCGCCGTGGCTGCGCGCGATATCCCGCGCGATCGCGAGCCCGAGTCCCGAGTTGCCGGCGCCCTCGTTGCGGGCGTGGTCGAGGCGGTAGAACGGCTTGAACACGTTCTCGCGCTCGATCGAGGGAATGCCGGGTCCATCGTCATCCACTTCGATGCGCAGCCACTGCGGCTCGGTCGCGGCGCGGATGACGATGTGATTGCCGAACCGGGCGGCGTTCGAGACAAGGTTGGTCACCGCGCGCTTGAATGCATTGCGCTTGAGCTCGAGCGACAGGTCGGGCGGGCGGGTGCGCAGGCGCAGATCGATCGGCACGCCGAAGTGCTGGGCGTCGACGTACACTTCCTCGAGGAGCTGGCGCACGTTGGTGGCCGATGCCTGCTCGCCGCCATCACCCTTGGCGAAGGCGAGGTAGTCCTCGAGCATGTGCTGCATCTCGTTGACGTCGGCACGCAGCGCCTTGATCTCCGGTCCCTCACCCAGGAAGGCGAGCTGCAGCTTGAAGCGCGTGAGCACGGTCCTGAGATCGTGGCTGACGCCAGCCAGCATGGTCGTGCGCTGGTCGACGTGCTGGATGATGCGCTCGCGCATCTCTACGAAGGCCTGCGATGCCTGGCGCACCTCGCGGGCACCACGCGGGCGGAAGTCGTCGCCAACGGTGCGCCCCTTGCCGAACGCGTCGGCCGCCTCGGCGAGGCGCAGGATCGGACGGATCTGGTTGCGCATGAACAGGATCGCGACCGTCAGCAGCACCACCGACGTCCCCACCATCCACAGCAGGAAGATGTGGGAGTTCGAGGCGTAGGTCTGGTTACGCGTGGCGATGAAGCGCAGCACCGCCTTCGGATGCTTGACACGGACTTCGACATGACGCGACTGGCCGATAGTGTCGATCCAGAACGGCATCGTGACGTGGCGGCGGATCTCGTCGGACAGCGTGCGATCGAGGAGCGCGAAGAACGGTTTCGGCTGCGCTTTCGGAAGGTCGTCCGGCGGCAGGATCTGCATGGAGATGCCGACCTTGTCGCGGGCCATGGCGACGAGCTTCTCGGGATCGTCGGCCATGGAAAAGTTCGAGTAGACGTCGATCAGCGCCGCGATGTCGCGCGCCGTCGCCTCAGACAGGCGCCGCGTCACCGCCTGCCAGTGGCGCTCCATGAACGTGAAGGCGACGACGCTTTCGAGCAGCACGATCGGCGCGATGATGATGATGAGCGTGCGCGCGTAGAGGCCCTTGGGCGCGAGTTCCGCGATGAACTGCCAGAGCCGCGACAGCACCGTGCGCCAGTGGAACAGCCGCAGCCGGCGCCACAATTTGGGGCGTGCGGGGGCAAGCTCCAGCTCGCCCGGTTCGTCCCGCACCGCAACCATCCGATCGCCTCTCCGCGTCCGCCGCCGAACGCTCAGTCGATGTAGAGTATGTAGCCCTTGCCCCGCACGGTCTGCAGATAGACTGGGTTCGAGGGGTCCATCTCGATCTTCCGCCGCAGCCGGTTGATCTGCACGTCGATGGCGCGCTCACTGCCCGTTGAATCGTCGCTCGCCAGCTCATGGCGCGCGATCGGCGAGCCGGGGCGCGAGGCGAACAGGCGAAGCAGGTCGCGTTCGCGCTCGGTCAGCTTGATCGTCTCGTCACCGCGCTTCAGCTCACCGCGCTCGATGCTGAAAGCGTAGTCGCCCATGCGGATCTCGTCGCGCGGCTCGTGGCCGATCCGCCCGCGCCGCATGATGTTTTGGAGCCGCAGCACCAGCTCGCGCGGCTCGAACGGTTTCGTCACGTAGTCGTCGACGCCGGCTTCGAGGCCCTCGACGCGATTTTCGGGCTCTGCGCGAGCGGTCAGCATGCAAATCGGGATCGGCGCGATGCCCTTGAGCTCGCGCGCCAGATCGAGACCGCTCTCGCCCGGCATCATGACGTCGAGGATCACGAGATCGAAGGCGAGGCCGCGCATGGCGGCACGCGCGGTCTGGGTATCGCGGGCGGTGGTGACGCGAAAGCCGCTGTCCTGCAGGTAGCGTCCGAGCAGCTCGCGGATGCGGTGGTCGTCGTCGACCAGCAGCACGTGCGGGGCGTTGTCGGGGAGCGGTTCCTTGCGGGCAATGGGCAATGCGGCCGTCATGGCTGAAGCTCACCGTTGAGGTCTTGTGGTGGACCTGGGGGCGGACCCGGCGTGTTCAGGAGTGCGCTCACCATCTCGCGCGTTTCCGGCTCGATCATGGCCGCGAGGAAGCGGCGGATCGCCGCCTCGGCCCCGGGCCCGGCGAGGCCGGTCGCCCGCTTGATGCGCCGGGTCTGGGCGTCGACCAGGCGTCGCATGAGGGCGCGGCCGGCGGGGGTGACGTGGAGGCGGCGCTCGCGGCGGTCGGTGTCGCCGGCCGACTGGACGACGAGACCGCCCTCGACGAGCTGGCGGAGGACGCGGGCGAGGCTCTGCTTGGTGATGTTGAGGATCAACAGGAGATCGGCGACCCTGAGGCCCGGATAGCGGGTGATGAAGTGGAGCACGCGGTGATGGGCACGGCCGTAGCCGTATTCAGAAAGAATCGTATCGGCGTCGCCGGTGAAGTCGCGATAAGCGAAGAAAAGGAGCTCGATGAGCTGTACCGCTTCCGGCGAGGCGTCGTCGGCCGGCGACGACGCGGAGGCGCCCGGCGCGGCACTCGCAAGGGCGGCAGGCGCCTCTCCCGGTGACATGCGCGCCGTCATGCGTGCGGTGGACGGGCGACCTGAATTTACGTCAGTCATATTGACATATTTGAAGTCGATTGTTACCCGTGGCAAGCGCTTTATTATGCTGAAAGCCTCTGTTTGGGCGATCGGCGTATGGTCGGAGCCGACGCTGCCGGGATGGTTTTCCACCGTCTCGGCGCCCGGTCGCCGAATGGCGCCAAAGGAACGATCCGCGCACCCTCCGCCATGCCAGCGCTTGCAGATGAGCGAGCGTCGCGTGCGATGACGAAGTGCCGGCGGTCCTCGTACAGTCCCGCGGGAGGATACGCGCATGGCTTCCGAGTTCATCTACTTCGGCGATCAGCAGATCTGGTACAATGGCAAGTTCATGCCGTCCTCGGATGCCCGCATCCACGTACTGACCCACGGCCTCCACTACGGTTCCTGCGTGTTCGAGGGCGAGCGCGCCTACAACGGCTACGTCTTCAAGTCGCGCAAGCACTCCGAGCGCCTGAAGCGTTCCGCCGAGATCATGGATTTCACGATCCCCTATTCGGTCGACGAGCTTGAAGCCGCGAAGGCCGAAATCCTGCGGCTCAACGGCGGCGGCAACAAGTACGTGCGCGCGGTCGCCTTCCGCGGCGGCGAGAAAATGATGGCCGTCTCGGCCCAGCAGAACCCGATCCATGTCGCGATCGCCACGTGGACGTGGCCGTCGATGTTCGATCCGGCCGAGCGTATGCGCGGCATCCGCCTCGACATCGCGGACTATCGCCGTCCCGATCCGGCCTGCGCGCCGGCCATGGCCAAGGCCGCCGGCCTCTACATGATCTGCACCATCTCCAAACATCGCGCGGAGAAGAAGGGCTACTCCGACGCGCTGATGTTCGACTGGCAGGGCCGCGTCGCCGAATGCACCGGCGCCAATATCTTCTTCGTCCAGGACGGCAAGCTGCACACGCCGATCGCCGACTGCTTCCTCTCCGGCCTGACGCGCGAGACCGTCATCGAGCTCGCCAAGAAGCGCGGCATCGAGGTCATCGAGCGGCGCATCATGCCGGAAGAGCTGTCCAGCTTCACCGAGTGCTTCATCACCGGCTCGGCGGCCGAGGTGACCCCGGTGCGTGAGATCGGGCCGTACAACTATCAGCCCGGCCGGATCTCCGAGCAGCTCCTCGGCGACTACATGGAGGGGGTCGGCAAGCCCTGACCCCGCCCGAGCTCGCGGGCCCTGTCAAAGTGGCCCGCGCTCCCGGCCTGACCTCATGACGTAGGCGCGCCAGCCGGCTCGTGGCCGGCCCAGGGCTGCCGCTATCGACCGGGCGCCACTGTTGATATTTCAGATTCTGCGTTTGCGTAGCGGGACTTGCGCGAGATCAATGCGCGGCCTGCGGGATCGCGCTATCATGGTAAATGGTGGCGCAAGCTATGGCTGCGCACCCCGGTTTGCGCGTGGGGTCAAGCGCAGGTCGGAGGGGCCACGAAGAGCCTGGAAACAGACGAGTGGGAGGGGAGCTCAACGCCATGGCCCGCGCGGGCCAGTGAAGGAGTGCGGCAGATGACGAACAGAAATGCCGAGCGACAAGGTCAGCCCGGGAACGTGTTCTTCGAGCGCCTTGTCACGTCCACCGAACCGATAGCCCGATCCGTGGCGCCGCTGATGAAGGGCGCGGCGAGCGCCAACCTCGAGCTGATGTCGCTCGCTGGTCGGCGGGCGCGGGCCTATCTGGATATCCCGAACGCGGTCGCCCAATGCCGCGGGCCGCAGGACGTCTTCGCCGCCCAATCGCGGTTCTGGCAGACCGCCTTCGAGGATTACGCACTGTGCACGCGGCGGATCGTGCTAGCGCTTGGATCGATCGATGCAGACGCGCGGTCAGACGAAAATCGTGGCCAGAGCGTCCGCGAGCGCGACACGCTGGCGTTTCCGGATGTCTTCAATTTCGGAAACTGGGGGCTGGCGGACAATCCGCCGCGCCGCCGCGATCCGGAGGATCGTGCAGCCTGAGCTGCGCGCGACACCGGTTTCCGGCTAGCCTGTACTAACGAGAGACGGCTGCAGTGGCGCTCGGCTTAACGGTGAGCGCATATGCCCCGATGTGCGATGTTCTCCTCTGCCATTGACTTGCCCCCCGGTGGGGCCATGTCTATGCTATCTGCTGAACTGACGGCGGCGGCCCGATGCCGCCTCCCATCCCGAGGTTGAACCATGAGCGAGCAGGCAGTCCAGGACTGGATCCGCAAGCAGATCGCAAGCCACGACGTCGTTCTTTTCATGAAGGGCAACAAGAACTTCCCGCAGTGCGGATTCTCCGGTCAGGTCGACCAGATCCTGCGCTATCTGGATGTCGACTATCACGACATCAACGTGCTCGAGGACATGAGCATCCGTGAGGGAATCAAGGCGTTCAGCGAGTGGCCGACGATCCCTCAGCTCTACGTGAAGGGCGAGTTCGTCGGCGGCTGCGACATCGTCCGCGAGATGTTCGAGACGGGCGAGCTGGAAACGGTCCTGAAGGAAA
>VFQN01000738.1_pt1 | contig 59024 bp, 57 predicted proteins | sample 3512371 | NCBI WGS metagenome assembly VFQN01 (sample SAMN10412370, study PRJNA504923) | tailings metagenome | isolation source: Replicate 2 from Balatoc abandoned mine | place: Philippines: Itogon, Benguet | collected 2017-08-28 | reverse complement strand
ATCATCAAATTCACGCCGACCGCTGGCGTGATAAGCGCCTTATAGATAATTTCCTATTCCTACGCCACATCGATGTATCCATTTGCATACTGCCCTTCGGCGAATGGGGGCTTCTCCAATTGCGAGGCCCTGTTTTCATTTCCGATTTACCGTTCGATGCAGCGCGAACGTCGCGCCCTTTCGGCACATGCTTGACTGTATACAAATGTGTGCAGTATGAACGGTGCAAGTGCAGCAAAGGCGGAACGGCTCCAGCATGCTTGACGGCTCGACAGAATATGACGTGCTCATCGCCGGTGGCGGCAATGCCGCGCTCTGTGCGGCGATCAGCGCCCGGCGTGACGGCGCGCGCGTGCTCGTCGTCGAAGGTGCGCCGCATTTCTACAGGGGCGGCAATACGCGCCACACGCGCAACATGCGCTGCGCGCACGATGCGGCGACCGAAACACTCTCCGGCCCCTATACCGAGGAGGAGTTCTTCGAGGATCTTCTGCGGGTGACCGGCGGACGGACGGACGAGGTCCTGGCGCGCATGATGATCGCCGAATCCAAGGAGATGCTGACCTGGATCGTCGAGCAGGGCGTGCGTTTCCAGCCTTCCCTTGGCGGCACGCTCAGCCTCGGGCGCACCAATTCCTTCTTCCTCGGCGGTGGACGGGCGATGCTCAATGCGCTTTACCGCACGGCCGAAGGCCTCGGTGTCGAGGTCGTCTATGACGCTGAGGTCGTGGACCTTTCGATCGAAGGCATGCACTTTCGTTCCGCCACCGTGCGACATGCGGGCAAGGACGTCGTCCTCCGCGCGAAAACCTTCATCGCGGCCAGCGGGGGGTTCGAGGCGAATATCGACTGGCTGAAGGAAGGTTGGGGCGAGATTGCCGAAAACTTCCTGATCCGGGGTACGCCCTACAATCGCGGCACCGTGCTGCGGATGCTCATCGACAGGGGCGTGATGCAAATCGGCGACCCCACCCAGTGCCATGCCGTCGCGATCGATGCGCGCGCCCCGAAATTCGACGGTGGTATCATCACGCGCCTCGACTGCGTCGTCTTCGGCATTGTCGTCAACAGGCATGCCGAACGCTTCTACGATGAAGGCGAGGACGTCTGGCCGAAACGCTATGCCATATGGGGGCGGCTCGTTGCCGCCCAGCCGGACCAGATCGCCTACATCGTCTTCGACGCGCCCTCGCTCGAACTCTTCATGCCGTCGCTCTTTCCGCCGGTAAAGGCTGATACGATCGGCGAGCTTGCGGAGAGGCTGGGTCTGGAGCCGGAGGCGCTGGAGCGCACGGTTGCCGGTTTCAATGCCGCCGTCCGGCCGGGTACTTTCGATCACACGACCCTCGACAACTGTCGGACCGAGGGCATCGAGCCGGCCAAGACCCACTGGGCACGGCGCATCGAGACGGCGCCTTTCTATGCCTATCCGGTCCGGCCGGGTATCACCTTCACCTATCTCGGCGTCAAGGTTGACCGGGCGGCGCGCATGGCGATGGGGGATGGGCAGCCTGCCGCCAACATGTTCGCCGCCGGAGAGATCATGGCCGGCAACGTGCTTGGCCAGGGTTATGCCGCCGGCATCGGCATGACGATCGGCAGCGTTTTCGGCCGTATTGCCGGCCGGGAGGCTGCCCGTCTCGTTTCGTCCGCCAGCCAGTCCCCGGAGGCCGCATGAACATCCATACCCAGCTCAAGCCGGCCCATGCGACGGCCAGCCTTGCCGAGGCTGACCGTCTGATGACGGTTTGCAATTCCTGCCGGTACTGCGAGGGGCTTTGCGCCGTTTTCCCGGCCATGGAGATGCGGCGTGCCTTTTCGGACGGCGATCTCAACTATCTTGCCAATCTCTGTCACAGCTGCGGCGCCTGCTTCCACGATTGCCAGTTCTCGCCGCCGCACGAATTCGATGTGAACGTGCCGAAGACGCTGGCGATCGTGCGCAACGATTCCTACCGGGCCTATGCCTGGCCGCGGGCCCTTTCCGGCCTTTTTCATCGCAACGGGCTGGCGATCAGCCTGATTGCAGCGCTAAGCGTGGCGCTCTTCATTGCCGGCTTTGCCGTCTGGCACGATCCTGCCGTGCTCTTCGGCGTGCATACCGGCCCCGGTGCCTTCTACAAGCTGATGCCGCACAATGCGATGGTGCTGCTTTTCGGCGCTGCCTTCGCCTATGCCATGGTGGCGATGGCAATGGGCATCCGCAATTTCTGGAAGGATATCGGCGAGCCCGCCGGCACGCTCGGGGAGTCCGCCTCGATCTGGCAGGCGGTCCGCGATGCCGGAAGCTTGCGCTACCTCGACGGTGCCGGGGTCGGCTGCATGAACGAGGACGACAGGCCGACCGATCGGCGGCGCCTCTATCACCACATGACGTTCTACGGCTTCCTTCTGTGTTTTGCCGCAACCTCGACGGCGACGCTCTACCACTACCTTCTCGGTCTCGAAGCCCCCTACCCGGTGTATGATCTCCCCGTCGTGCTCGGCACACTCGGCGGTATCGGGTTGCTCGTCGGGCCGGTTGGCCTGCTCCATGCAAAATGGCGGCGCGATCCCGTCCTCAAGGACGGTTCGCGCACGGGCATGGACGTCGCCTTCCTCGTCATGCTGTTCCTGACGAGCCTGACCGGTCTTCTGTTGCTTGTCCTGCGCGCCACCCCGGCCATGGGCCTGCTGCTCGCCCTGCATCTCGGCGTCGTCTTCAGCCTGTTCGTCACCATGCCCTATGGCAAGTTCGTGCACGGCATCTACCGGTTCCTGGCGCTGGTGCGCTATGCCAAGGAGAAGCTGCAGCTCGATGAGGCATGAGGATCACGGGGCTGGAGGCGGGGCATTGCCGAAGAAGTCGCCGAGAGCGCCCCAGACATCGTCACCATCGAGCATGGCGGACGCGCGCGTAGGCGGCGTCGCCGGCAGCATCTCCCGCCCATGCCATGCAGTCGACGAACTTCGCCCCTCGTTCATCCACGCCAAGCGAGCCTTCGGCGGCGCCCCGCGCATGTAGGCGGGTCGCGGTAGGCCCCGCTGCGCCGCCACCGGTGCCTCGCCCTTCCGGCCTGATCACCCCTCCCCGTCGTCCGCCGGGGCGGGAAGAGTTTCGTCCAGCATTTCCTTGCGGCTGAGCAATCCGGCGTCTTCGAGCGCCTCGATATCCGGCAGGTCGCGCAGCGTTTCCATGCCGAAGGCCGAGAGGAATTGTTTGGTCGTCACATAGGTGTAGGGGGCGCCCGGCGTCGGGCTGCGCGGGCCGGAACCGATGAAACCTATGTTGCGCAGGGCGCCGATCGTGTCGCGGCTGACCTCCTTGCCGAAGATCTTCGACAGCTCGCCTCGTGTGACCGGCTGGAAGTATCCCACGGCCATCAGCACCATCGCCTCGAATTCTGACAGCAATGATCCGCCCCCGCGCGTGGGTGTGGAGGATGCACGGATCGCATCGGTATAGCGCAGGCGGGTCCGGTGCTGCCAGCCGCCGGCAACGGCGACGATCTCGTAGGGCCGCCCGTGTAAATCTTCCTTGAGGTCGTCGATCAGAAGATCGATGCTGCAATCCTTACCAACGACGCGGGCCAAGGTCTCACGGGTTACCGGTTCGGCCGAAGCGAAGATGACGGCCTCGATGCGCAGCATCCATTCCCGCCAGCGCAGGTCCGGCGGCAGATCCTCCAGTTCGCGATCGAAGAGGATTTCCTTCTCCGTCTTCGCCTTGCCGGCGCGCGGTGCCCTGGGAGCGGTCGATCCGGTCATCGTTACAACCCGAAGATCCTGAAGGAGGTGCGGCCGGACAGTTCCCGCACGGCGCCGAACCCTTGCAACCGCTCGAACAGCCGGGTGCTGGCCCAGCGGGAGAGGTTGGTGCCGCGCGCGGAGGCCGAGATGGCATCCTCGTCGAGCAGCTTGCGGATAACGGCGCTCGCGCCCTTGGTCCGCACCTTCGGTGCGGCGGCAAGAAGCTGCTCGGCACGGCGCGCGACTTCGCTGGCCGACCTTAGTGCTGAACCGGCACCTTCGACCAGCGCGAGGCAGACGGCGCGCTCGAAGCCTGGTTCGCCGGGGCGCACCCGTCCCCTCCCCCCGATCGTTCGGAAGGCGGGGCCGTGGCGCTCGGCCATCAGCAGCGGTACGGGGTGCTGCCATTTGAGTTTTTCCGCGATCATCGCATCGCCGAGCGCCCAGGCGAGGGCTTCGGCATCCGGCCGTTCGGCATGGATGGCGGCCACGAGTTCGGCTGCGGCGAAGGGCGCAGGGCGGCCCGACTGCAGGACCGCATCGGCGTGATCGACGGCTGCCTCGAGCCGCGTGTCCCAGGCGAGGCCGAAGAGATCGGCCATCTCGGCGACGAATTTCGACGAGATGGCACCCTTGCGGCTTGCGAGCTTGCCGAAGGCGAGGAAGAGCTTTCCGGCCGGCCCCGGATCATCGCCAGGCGCCGTCAGCAGCGCGGCATCGCGCAGGGCCGCCTCGTCCTCTCCCCTGCCCGCCAGCCGGACGGCAGCGACGGCGCAGGCAAGCGCCTGGCGCGCGCGCCAGCAGCCGATCCACACGGGTTCGCTGCGAACGAGGTCGTCCAGGGTTTTCAGGGCTGTGCCGGCGGCAAAGGCGGCGTCGAGGTCATCCGGCGTCCGGCCGCGCGGCAGGGTCCAGCCGGGCAGGTGGGTGGGCGGCAGGACGACGGGAGCAGGCGGGCGGGTGCGCGAATCCATGTCGGCGAGTTTACATGGTGCGTGCGGTTTGTGCTGCTTTTTCCAGCGGACTCGCACAGCTTTTCGATTTCCTGCAATGCCCTCCTGCCCGGGGAACCCTAAAGGATCGTTAAGCAGGTCAATACGACTTTAAATGTATATTAATGCAAATTTAATCGTGCGCCGGTGATCACCTACTCTTTCCTTGGTTTTCCGGCTTTCTGCATGCAGGCTCCCTCCAGTCAGCGCGCAGGGATCCGCCCTTCGTTTGCGGCGACAGGGCCTGGATTGCTGTGGAATGATCTCGTTCGTCATTCGGTTGAAGAGCCGAGCACATTTCGTCCTCGACCGGGATGGGCACGCCAACGGCGAGGCCTTCGTCGGCACCAATATGCGTCGCCGCAAGCAGGCCCGGCAGCGTGTAGCGATCATGATCGCGATCTTTTCGGCGGTTTATCTGGTGATCGGCGGCCGTCTCCTGCAGTACGGCCTGTCCGAGCCCGTCGTTTCCGCATCGATCGGCGGCAATGTGAATGCGGTCGCCTCGCGCCCCAACATCGTCGACCGCAATGGTGAGCTGCTGGCGACCGACCTCCACATGGTCTCGCTCTACGCCGATCCCCGCCGCATCGTCGATGCCGATGAGGTGGTCGAAAAACTCGCCCTCGTCATTCCCAATCTCGACTGGGGCGATGTTCACAGGAAGCTGCGCTCCTCCACGGCGTTCCAATGGCTGCGGCGGCAGCTGACGCCCAAGCAGCAGGCGGATATTCTGGCGCTCGGGATTCCGGGGATCGGCTTTCGGCCCGAAAAACGACGGTTCTATCCGGGGGGTGCCACCGCCTCCCATATTGTCGGCCACGTCAATGTCGACAACCAGGGTCTTGCCGGCATGGAGCGTTATCTCGACCAGCAGGGGCTGGCGGACTTGAGAGCTGCCGGGCTGACCGACAATGCACGCCTTGCGCCGGTCCGGCTGTCGATCGATCTTCGCGTCCAGAACATCGTGCGCGACGTCGTTGCCAAGGCGATGGCCGACTATCAGGCGGAAGCGGCAGGCGCCGTCATCCTTGACGTGGAGACCGGCGAGGTGCTGGCCATGGCCTCGGTGCCGGACTATGATCCGAATGCGCCGTCCCGCACCCTGGCGGACGGAAGCATCGACAAGGAATATGAGAAGGGCTGGTTCAACCGGATCAGCAATGCGACCTTCGAGATGGGCTCGACCTTCAAGAGCTTCACCCTGGCGATGGGGCTCGATGCAGACAAGATCACACTGAACTCCGTTGTCGACGCCTCCCGCCCGATCCGCATGGGTGGCTTCACCATCCGCGATTTCAGGGGCAAGAACCGTCCCCTCTCCATCCCGGAGGTGTTCCAGTACTCCTCCAACATCGGCACGGCCGCGGTGGCGGACATGGTCGGCATCGAGGGCCACCAGCAGTTCCTCACCCGGCTTGGCCTGCTGTCGAAGCTTGCAACGGAAATGCCGGGTGTCGCGACACCGACCCAGCCGCGGACGTGGAAGAAGATCAACTCCGTCACGATCTCCTTTGGTCACGGTATTGCCACCACGCCCCTGCAGACCGCCGTCGCGGCGGCGGCGCTCATGAATGGCGGCTTCCTTATCCCTCCGACCTTCCTGCCACGTACGAAGGAGGAGGCGCAGGCGCTCGCAACGCGCGTCCTGAAGGACAAGACGAGCGCCGACATGCGCTTCCTCTATGATTGGAACGGGCAGCGGGGGTCGGGCAGGAACGCGCAGGTCGAGGGCTTCCATGTCGGCGGCAAGACCGGGACGGCCGACAAGGTCATCAACGGGCGTTATGCCAAGAATATCAATTTCAATGCCTTCGTTGCCGCCTTCCCGATGGACAAGCCGCGCTACATCGTCCTTTCCATCATCGATGCACCCAAGACGGGCGAGCGCGGCGGGCGGACCGCGGCGTCCACCGCGGCCCCGATGATCAAGGCCATCATCCAGCGTGTCGCACCGCTCCTCGGCGTCCAGCCGCGCTTCGGTACACCCGAGGCGGAGATGCGATTGATCGACTACTAGGCTTCCATTCGCTCGAAACGCGAATAGACGCGCAAACCAGCACGTCTTGATCCTGTGGCCTTCAGCGACATGTCTGCTCTGCGGGTCGTACGATCAACGATTGCCGGGGGCCAGATGTCCGTCGTCCAGTTTTCCACGCGAGAGACCGCCGAGTGCCTGCGCAAGGAACTGGTCGAAGCCGTCTATAACGGCCATGTCCGCACCACGATCGATTTTCTTGGCGACGTGCCCGTGGATATCGACATGCGGCTGCGCGGGGTTGGCGGCGTGCATATTGCCGGCGCCAACACGACACCTGTCACACTGGTTACCCCCTCGGACGAGGAGGACCTGCTCTATCTCAGCATTGCCGGCGGCAATGGTGTGCACGATGCCCGCGGCGAGGACCTCTTCATCCGGCCGGGTGACGTCAACGTGATGCGGCGCGACCGCAAGACGGTGACAACGGTTGCCGAGAAGAGCTCCTGCCTCAGCATCGCCATTCCGCGTGCGCTGATCATCGATCGTATCGCATCCTCCGACAACCTGTTGAAGACCTGGTCGCTGCGCGATCCAACAGCCCATTTGTTGCACAGCTATGCCATTTCGCTGCTCGCCAGCGACGCCGAAATTGGCGAAGGCGACCAGACGGTCTTTGCCGCCCATATCGTCGACTTAGCCGTTCTGATGTTCGGCGCAAAGCGCGACGCGGCCCACCAGGCGCGCGGGAACGGCGCGCGTGCGGCACGCCGCCAGGCGCTCAAGGTCGATATCGCGACCCATCTCAGCGATCCACGCCTCTCCCTCGAATGGCTCGCCAAGCGCCACGGTATCAGCGTGCCCTATGTGCGTGCGCTGTTCTACGAGGAGGGGACCAGCTTTACGGATCATGTGACCGCCGAGCGGCTCGACCATGTGCACGGGCTTCTGCGCGATCCCGGCCTGAAAGACCACACGATCGCCACCATTGCCCTGATGGCGGGCTTCGGCGATATTTCCTGGTTCAACCAGCTCTTCCGCCGCCGCTTCCAGGCAACGCCGTCCGATATTCGCCAGCACTTCCTGTCGAACTGACGCGCCGCAGTATCTCAAAACCCTGACTCCCTCCCCAAGCCACCACGGCCGGCCGCGGTGTAGGCTTGTCATCCTGTCGGCGTTCGGCTCACCGGGCAGCGATGGGAAAGTCGGCGTCTTGTTGCAGCAAAACCGATGGTGCGCTGCCGCGAGCGCCGGAACCGGCGGTACAAGCCGCCATGGCAAACGAGGGCGACATGGCACGCGATCCAAACGGCAGCAACAACGGCACGGATGGCAACGACATCCTCTGGGGCAAGGCCCTGGTGCTGAGTGACGGCACCTATGACAACTACAGCGACTTCGCTTCCGACGCGTTGCGCGGCTTCGGCGGCGACGACCTCATCTTCGGCGATATCTACAACGATGGCGATGACCATACCGAAGGCGACACCGCCTATGGCGGCGACGGCAACGACGTCATCTACGGCGACTGCGGCGCCGATGAGCCGAACTGGGAGACGAGCCAGAATGGTGCGAGCGACGTGCTCTACGGCGATGCCGGCGACGACCGCATCTATGGACAGGCCGGCAATGACAGGATGGAGGGCGGCACGGGCAACGATCTCCTGGTCGGCGGCAGCGGCGGAGATGCCCTGCGGGGCGGCGACGGCAACGACGTGCTCTGGGCCGGCCTTCAGAACGACCTGACATACGAGACGACCCGTAACACGCTGTTTGGCGACGGCGGCAATGACAAGCTTTACGGCAGCGCCGGCGCGGATGAGATGGATGGCGGCGACGGCCGCGACATCCTCAACTGCGCGGCGGGCGACGACGATGTCGCCGGCGGCAATGGCTCGGATGTCATCTATGGCGGCGATGGCAACGACTACATCGAAGGCGGTGGTTATTACGCGACCGAGACGGGCGATGGGGCCGACGTGCTCTATGGCGGCAACGGAAACGACAACATCTTTGGTCATTCCGGCAATGACAGGCTCTTTGGCGGGGCCGGCGAGGATGTGCTGAACGGCGGAACGGGCAGCGACACATACGATGGCGGTGCGGGTGCCGATATCTACCGCTGCGCCAGCGGCGGCAACGATACCTACATCTTCGGGGCCGGAGACAAGTTCGAGTGGGACTATGCGGACGATGGGGTCGATCTCGTTCTCTCCTCCATTTCCCACACGCTTGGTCGCTACCATGAAAAGCTGACGCTGACCGGCACGGCCGCCTTGATGGGGGTCGGCAACGGTTCTGCCAATGTCATCATCGGCAACGGTGCCGCAAACACGTTACGTGGCCTCGGCGGTGCTGACGTCATCAGTGGCGGTGGTGGCAACGACCGCATAGAAGGCGGTGCCGGCAACGATGGGCTCAGTGGCGGTGCGAGCCATGATGTCCTGTTCGGCGGCGCGGGGGCCGACCGCCTCAACGGCGGCGTTGGCAATGACAGGCTCAATGGCGGCGCAGGTAAGGACATCCTGACCGGCGGAACCGGAAACGACACCTTCATTTTCGTGCACAAGCCGACGGCCGCCAATCGTGACGTGATCACCGATTTCAACCGGGCGGCCGATACGATCGGCCTCGAGAAGGATATCTTCGACGACCTCGGTCAGCTCGGCAGGCTCGGTTCGGCGCTGTTCAAGACGATCGGTGTTGGTAATGCCGCCGTCGACGCCAGCGACCGGGTGATCTACGACAACAAGAGCGGCGCTCTCTACTATGACTTCGACGGTTCCGGCAGTGCGGCACGCCAGCAGATTGCCACGCTGGACTCCGGCCTGCGGCTGACATTCGCGGATATTCTGGTTCTCTAGGAGCTGTCGATGTTCCGGGGCGGGCCGGAAAGCCGATCCGTTCCGCGCCCTGCTTCAAGCACGGCAATTGCCACTTCCCTGGCCGCAACATTCCCGTTGCGGCCAGGCACCCTTTACCACCGGGTAAGGCCGAGGAGCTTTTCACCGAGTGGCGTCAATGTCGCAGTCTCCGCATTGTGCTTCTCCCATTCGCGCGGGTCGCCGGGGAAGGCGTCGCGTTTCGGGTGGTCGCGGTCCTGCCACAGGCGGATACGCTCCTGCCGTTCGGCCGCGTTGTCGAATTCCGCCGGATGCATGGAGATATACTGCGCCATGCGCACCCGGGTGTCCGAATGGTTCGGCCGTACCCCGTGGGCAAGCAGCGAGTTGAAGATCATCAGGTCGCCTGGATCCATCTCGATATTGACGACGCCGAGCCCGGCCATGTCGGGATGCATGGGATCGCGATCTTCCGGTTGCGTCTTCACCCATTCCTCAAAATGCTCGAAGAGCCAGGGCACGCACTGGAAGCCGCCGACGTTGCCGTCCTGCTTTTGCAGACTGAGCACGCCCTGCACGCCGATCGGCAGCGGGCGGATCGAGGTGTCCACGTCCCAGTGGATGAAGCCGTTAGGATTACCCTTGATCTTCTTCGGCGGGTTGAGATTGGCCCGGTCGATGGTGACCCACAGGTCTTCCCGGTCCCAGATATCGACGAAAGCGTCGTAGACGCGGGGTTCCATGCGGTTGTCCCACAGATGCTGGTGATTGTAGATTTCCAGCATGCCGGTGTTGTTGAGCTCCTTCATCTTGTGTTCGCGTCGCTGCGGTGCGTACCAGGTGGACGGGTCTGCGGGGTTCTTTTCATCGAACCGCCAGAGAAGGTCGACGAGCCGCTCCACATTGGCCGCCGGCACTGCCTGGCGAATGATGACGTAGCCCTTCCTTGTCCAGTGTTCCCAGTCCGCCTTCGACAGGACGCGCAGCGGTAGCGCCTTGTCGATCTCTTTGAGCTGCGTTGTGGCTGCGATTGTCGGGTGGCTGTCGCGTTTGTCTGCGGTGGCCGGATGCATCCTGTTCTCCCGTGGTTGCCGTCCCGGATGTCGGGTTTGGAAGGAGAGTATGCTTTTCTGGGCTGACGTGTTGTCGGTAGCTGGCCGGTTCTGATACTATTCCGGCGTTTCAGGCAATGTAGACGCTTCATGAGGCCCTATCTCGAACATCGTGTACCTAGCCCGGATTCGTCCTGGCACAGGCTCAACCGGCGTCTCGACGAGACCATCCCGTTCGAATGGCACCATCATCCCGAGTTCGAACTGACGTTGACGCTCAACTCCCGCGGCCAGCGTTTCGTAGGCAACCATGTGGCGGCCTATGACCACGGTGACCTTGTCCTGATTGGACCGAATCTGCCGCATACCTGGGCGTCGCGTGAAAAGCTTGATGCCACGCAGCCGCATATCGCCCTCGTCTTCTGGTTCAGCAGGGAGTGGATCGAAGGGCTGGCCGACGGTTCGGTGGAGTTTGCGCCGATCCGGCGGCTGATCGACGAGGCGGCGACCGGTCTTGCGTTTGGCAATGCGCTCGGTGGGGCGCTCGCCGTGGATTTCGAGACGATCTTCACACAAGCGCCGGCGGAGCGGTTGATCGGCTTGCTGCAGATCCTGGTACGGCTGGCGGGTGCGGAAGGCCGCCAACCCCTTTCCTCCGTCGTCCCGCAGGAAATGGAGGGTGACAGATCCCGGCTGGACCGGGTGCTCATGCATCTTCACCAGCATTATCACGAGCCCTTGCTCATGGCGCAGCTGGCCGACATCGCGGCACTCAGCGAGAGCGGCCTGCACCGGCTGTTCAGGAAGCACACTCAATCGACCGTCTCGGACTATCTGGCGGGATTGCGGATCGGCGAGGCTTGTGCCCGGCTATCGGCAACGCGCCAGCCCATCCAGCATATCGCAGCCGATGTCGGTTATGGCTCGCTTGCCAATTTCAACCGCCAGTTCCTGCGCCTTCGCGGCATGACCCCGCGGGCCTACCGCGCCTCGTTTCAACGGTGACGGAAAGGTCTCCCCTCCTCGCTTCCCATTTGATCGCCTCGGAACGGTGCAGCGGCGATCTTGCCCGGTGCCATCGTTGCTGCTGATCTCGGCGCATCACGCGGGTTTGGAGACGTGTTCGGGCTTGCCCTTGCGCTTCGTCGACGCCAGCTCCTTCAATGCGCTCTCGGACATGGATTTCTCCATGCTGCGCGAGGCGCCTTTCAGCTCGCTTTTCTTGATGTCGCCGCGCTTGGCTGCAAGCGCGGCTCCGGCGGCCTTCTGCTGTGCTTTCGATTTTGCAGGCATAGAATGGTCTCCTTGCTAGGAATGTTTCCGCCAAACCCGAAAAGGTCTTCCAATGTTCCCGCGGCGCCCGGGCACCAGGCAAAGCGTCTCAGCCAACCGCTGCCGCGAGGGCGGCGGCGATCTCGCGGCCGTCATAGGGCTTCAGCAGCAGGATGGCCGCGCGATCGCCGGGAATGGCAGGCAGGCGGTCGTGGCCGGTGGCGAAGACGACACCGATCCCTTCGTTTTCCGTTCGGGCATGGACGGCAAGCTCGGCACCTGACATGGCGGGCAGGCCGATGTCCGTGAGGAGGACGTCGAAGCGCCTCTCCTTCAGCAACGGCAATGCCTGTTCCGCCGTTGCCGCTTCCACCACCTCATGGCCGAGTTCCTGTACGAGATCGACGGCATTGAGCCGGATCAGGAAGTCATCCTCCACCAGCAGGATCGTCAGCCGCCTGGCTTCCGTCACTTCGGCTCCCGTGCCGTCTTCCGGGGTCCCTGCTTGTGGCGACAAGTGCTGACGGCCCGCAAGGCTGGCACGGATTTTCCGGGCCAGAGCCTCCCGACTGTAGGGTTTGGAGAGGAGGTCGACACCAGCATCGAGCCGGCCCTCATGCACGATCGAGTTTTCCGTATAGCCGGAGGTGAAGAGCACGGCGAGGTTCGGCAGGCGCTCACGCGCCTTGCGGGCAAGATCGGGGCTGCGCAACGGCCCGGGCATGACGACATCGGTGAAAAGAAGGTCGATGGCAACGCCGCTTTCGATGACCGACAGGGCGCTGGCCGCATCGCGCGCCTTCAGCACCGAATAGCCGAGATCGCCCAGCATCTCGACGACGGTTGCGCGTACCTCGTCGTCGTCCTCGGCCACAAGGATGGTCTCCGTGCCGCCGGTGACCGGACCGAAATCGACCTCGGCAAGTCGGTCCTCCTCTTCCAGTGAGCGCGGCAGGTAGATGCGTACCGTCGTACCCTCCCCCGGCTCGCTGTAGATCTTCACATGCCCGCCCGATTGTTTGACGAAGCCATAGACCATGGACAGGCCGAGGCCACTGCCTTTGCCTGCGGGCTTGGTGGAAAAGAAGGGTTCGAAAACGCGCGCCAGCACGTCCGGCTGCATGCCCTCCCCCGTATCGGTGACGGCAATGAGGACATACTGGCCTGTCTTGATATCTGGATGGTGGCGGGCATAGGCATCGTCGATATGCGCGTTGCCGACCTCGATTGTCAGTTTCCCCATGCCGTTCATGGCATCGCGGGCATTAATCGCCAGGTTGAGGATGGCGTTCTCGATTTGTGAGGGATCGATGAACGTGTTCCACAAACCGCCGGAGCGGATGGTCTCGATCTCGATCGCCTCACCGATCGTGCGATGCAGAAGATCCTCCAGGGCCATGACGAAGCGGCCGATATTGATGACCTTCGGCTCGAGGGCCTGGCGACGACCGAAGGCCAGCAACTGATTGGCGAGCTTGGAGCCGCGGCTGACGCCGGCAATGGCATTGGCGACGCGCTGCTCGGCACGGCCATTGCCCGCCACGTCCTTGCCGAGCAGCTGGAGGTTGCCGGAGATGACCTGCAGGAGATTGTTGAAGTCGTGGGCGACGCCGCCCGTCAGCTGGCCGATCGATTCCATCTTCTGGGCCTGGCGAAGCTGATCTTCAGCCTCCACGAGCGCCTGGGCCTGCTCCCGTTGCGCGGTGACATCCCGGCCGTAGGCGAAGGTCAGCCCCTCTTCTGCAAAGATGCGCCAGGAAATCCAGCGCACCGAACCGTCGAAATGGCGGAAGCGCATGTCGAGGTCCGGAGCGCCGGAGCGCCTGTTGGTGGTAGGGAAGGTTGCGGCGTCCTCCGGCCAGACGAAGCTGCCGAGGCGCCGGCCGATGCTTTCACGCGCGGGAAAGCCGAGGACCACCGACCATGCGGGATTGACCGAGCGGATCGTGCCGTCTTCGCCGGTTACGACAAGGAGGTCGCGTGCATTGCGCCAAAGGCGGTTGACCTCGGCGGTGCGTTCGCTGACCTGTCGTTCGAGCGAGTTCGCGAGCTGCTCCAGCTTCTGTTCGACCCGCCTTCGTTCGACGGCGATGCGCGTACGCGCCGCGACGTCGCGCACGAAATCGAGCTCGCTTTCCGACCATTGGCGTACCTCGGCATGATTGAGGTAGAGCAATGCGACGAGGCCGGAGGCCTCCGTCACCGGCATGTTGATGAAGGCCCGTGCCTTGATCGCCTTCAAGGCGTCGGCGGTCACCTTCGTGCGGGGGTCCTGTTCGGCGTCCGCCACCACGACGGTCTCGCCGCGCTTCAGATCGTCGATATAGGTGCCGTACTCCCGGAAATTGAGCACGCCGGCGATGGTCTCGACGCCGGGGGCATTCCAGTCGCGCTCGATGGTGATCGTCTCAGCGACGAGGTCGATGGTGCCATAACCGGCGCGGCTGACATTGTGCGCCTTGGCCAGTGTCTCGGCGGCGGCGAAGGCGATGTCGGCCGGATCGGTGAGCTGGCTGAAGCGATCGGTCAGCTCGATCAGGGCGTTGCGGCGAATTTGCTCTGCTCGCTCCTCGGTAATGTCGACATTGACGCCGATCATGCCGAGGAACTCACCGCCGGCGCTGAAGCGTGGCTGGGCCTGTGTATGCAACAACCGGTAGCACCCGAGCTTGCGGCGATAGCGCGCCTCGGCTGTGAAAGGTACCTGCCGGCGCATGGCGTCTTGCATCGTCGCGGCCAAAGCCTGCCGGTCGTCGGGATGTACGGTGCTGGCCCAGTCGAAGCTTGAGACGTCCTCGGGGGCGACGCCCCAAAAGGCGCGTTTAGCCGCATTCAGGTAAAGGCATCTGCTGTTCTGGTCGCCCATCCAGAGCATGACGGGCGCGGTATCGGCTGCCAGGCGAAACCGTGCTTCACTTTCCCGCAGCGCCTCTTCGGCCGCCCGCTGTTCGGTCACGTCATGCCCCTGCACGAAGACGCCGGTCGCCTTGCCGTCGTCGCCGAAGACAGGCTGATAGATGAAATCGAGATAGCGCTCCGCCGGCGCCTCGTCATGCCGGCGTCGCAGGAGGACGCGCGCGCCCTTGCCGACATAAGGCCGGCGGGTTGACAGCACGCGGTCGAGCAGATCGACAAAACCCTGTTCGACAACCTCTGGTAATGCCTCGCGGATCGGTTTTCCCAGAATGTCCCGGTGATCGACCAGCTGGAGATAGGCGTTGTTGGCGATCTCGAAGACATGATCCGGTCCGGTGAGCGTTGCCACGAAGCCCGGCGCCTGTTCGAACATCTGGCGCAGCCGCTCTCCTTCCGTCTTCGATCGTTCCTCGGCCTTCACCTTGGCGGTCGTCTCGACCACGATGGCGATGACGCCGGCCGGGCGGCCATCTTCGCCGAGCACCGGAGAGTAGTCGAGGTTCATCCAGACCTGTTCCGGCTCACCCCGGTGCCGGTAGAGCGTCAGTTCCTGGTCCTTGTAGGCGAGCGTTCCGCCGGCAAGGCCGACCTTCATGATATTGTCGTTGAAGTCGGCGACTTCGGGCCATCCCTCGCGCACCTTGCTGCCAAAAATGGCCGGATGCCGGCCGCCGGCAAAGATGGAATAGGCGTCGTTGTAGATCATGATGCCGTCTTCGCCCCAGAGCAGGACGATGGGGACCGGTGAACGCAGCAGTAGGCCCGCTGCCGTCTTGAGGCTCTGCGGCCAGGCATCCAGACAGCCAACCGGCGTGCGGGACCAATCGAAAGCGGCAATCAGCAGGGCGGCATCCCCGCCCCCGCTCAGGAACGGATAGCGGCTGTCCACCGCTCCGTCCGGACCTTCACCCAAACCCATCCACCACCTCTTTCACGCGTCCCACGGCCGGTCACGCCCGTGAAAGGCGCTTTTCCGGGAAAAGCAGGCCCCGTCCTGTCTCGATCAGTTCCGTCCATGCAAGGACGATGGAGCCGCGACAGGAGATAGGGCGCTACCCCGCTGCGTCAAATGACGGATTTGGGGCATTCGGCGTGCCGGCTCGATGCAAACGGGAGTGTGCGGACGGCAAGGCCGTTGCGGTTTTTGGGGAACCAAGCCGGAGTGCGTGCGTTTGTCGAAAAGATGAAGCCCGTTCGCAGGAGTTCGATGTGCGCCAGAAAAAGAAGCCGCTTGCCCGCAAACCAGCCGTCGCCACCGATGCCGAGCTCCGGAACGCCCGCAAGCGCCGCAATTCCTGGGAGCCGCAGGTAATCGTGCCGCAGCAGGTCGATCTGCCGCTCAGCCGGCAGGAACACGAAGAGGTGGTTGTGCCCACGGCGCCAAATGGCCGCAGCCTCGTCAACGGGCGGTTCTGAAAGGGCGCGGGACATGCTTGTGAAGGACGTGATGTCCGCCCAGATGGTGACCGTGTCGCCCAATGATACTGCCCAGTCGGCCGCACGGCTGATGCTTGAGGCCGAGGTCGGCGCCCTGCCGGTCGAGGTGCCCGGCGTCGGCGCCATTGTTGGCATCATCACGGACCGCGACATCGTGGTCTCGGTCCTCGGGCGGGGGCATTCGACGTCCATGGCGATTGCGGAATTCATGACCGTGTCGCCTGAAGTGTGCGACGAGAGCGATGACACCGCCACGGTGGCGCTCCGCATGCGCGGGCTGGGCGTGCGCCGTCTCGTGGTGGTAAACGGGGGGCGGCGGGTCGTCGGCATCGTCAGCCTTGTCGATATTCCTACCGAGGGCCCCGCAGCGGAGGAATCGCAATGACGATCTTTGCGACCGATCGGCTGTGGGATGAGGCTGTCGTGCTCGAGGGCAATTTGCAGGTGCTTCGCGTGCAAAGCACGCGGGACGCCCTCCTTTGCCTGAAGAACCACTGGCCGATTGAAGACGGGCCTGCAGGGCTGATGGCCAGAAACGTCTGCGAGCAGGGACTGGCGAGTGACGACGATCCGGGCTTTGCGCGACGCGCGTTTATCGAGGCGGCAAAGGAGGCCGGCTTCAGGGTGAATTCTTGGACGGCGGCATAGGTTGTCTGCGACGAGGCCGCCAGGCACCCATGCACATTGGACGAGGCGATGACAGAAGGCCCCTTTGGGCTGATACAGCCAACGGCAACGGAACGGTCTTCAGGCAGGTCGGCCCCCGTCGATGGCGACGCGCAGGCCATGCTGGGAGCCGATACGGGAACCAAGGTCTGGATCGTCTGTTCCTGGCGCAGCGCTGGTGGGATCCGGTTCGCCGGCCCTGCTTCAGGGGCTTTTTTATCGCATTTTCCGACGTTGACGTGGTCGGAGATGCACCAGTCAAAGCGCACAGCAAGAGGTCCTCATGCCCATCGGTGACATCATGACCCGCAATGTCCATCTTGCCCGGCCCGAGGAGACCCTGCAATACGCCGCAAGCCTGATGGCGGAATGGGACATTGCCTTCCTGCCGGTGGTCGATGCCAACGGTCTCGTCGGCACGCTTACGGATCGTGATATTATCCTGCGGGCTGTGGCGCCGGGGCTCGACGCGGAAACGACGAAGGTCGGCGATGTCATGACGACCAACATCACCTATTGCTTCGACGACGAAGCACCGGAAAGTGTGCTGGCCAATATGCAGTCGCTGCACCTGCGCCGTCTCGCCGTGCTCGACCGGCAGAACCGGCTGACCGGTGTCGTTTCGCAATCGGATTTCAAGCGCCGCCGGCCCTGACGGCGACGTGCCTTCGGCCAGCGAGGCGATGTCTTTATCCCGATCCATTCGGCATTCGCCGTGCCTCCATGCCGCATGCGTCAGGATCACGGTTGGTGGCTCGACGGAGGGTTACGGTGTCAACGATACAAAGAACGGCTGGCAGTTGCTCTGTTGACGGAAAGCCCCCTCCCTCCTCTGTTGTTGGCTGCAGGTACTCGCTAATTTGGGAGGCAACGGGTTCTTGCTGGGCAGGATCTGTGTCTCATCATGCGCATTAAGTGCCTGTTAACCATCCCGGTCAGGCAGGGCACTGGCGGCCCAGAGGTTGAGTGCCATCCTGCGGAGCTCAAGCGCTTCCGCCCATCGGTCCGTCGTGTCGTTGCCGTCCCGGCCGGTGATCGCATAGGGCTTGGGGCCGAGCTCGCAAGTGAAGACCAGCGTGGCGTCCACGGCTGCGCGGGAGCGCCAGTCGCAGAAGCCATAGCTCCACCACTGGTGGAAGAGATCGACCCAGGGACGATGGTGCGGAAAGGAAAGTTCGATCTGCACCTGCTCGCGCGAAGCGATGCGGCCGTGGAAAGCCTGGGCGTTCTTGAGGATGCGGTGGATCAGCGCGTGGTTTTCTTCCGAGACCGGGAAGGTGAATTCACGCCCGACCAGAAAATGCGAGAGGTCGGCGAGGAGCGGCAGGTCGGGCCGCCGGTCGAGGAGATCGAGCGTGAAGTAGAGATCCGTGGTCATCCGGTCTCGATGCGTCTCGATATAGACGGGAATGGCGGCCTCTTCGGCGAGCCGTATCCATCCATCGAGAAGCGGCAGACAGTCCTCGATCCAGCGCGGCCGGATATCGGGTTGCAGGTTGATATGGCTGACCGGATACTCTGCGGCCAGCTCCAGCGCCAGGCGCAGATCATCGACGGTGCGCGGAAAGCAGACCCCTTCGATCCTCAGGCCGGTGCTGCGTAGTGTTTCGTTAAGGCGGGCGACATCCGCGCGGTTTGTATAGTGCGCACTGACACCGTCGAACCCTGCCTTTGCGATCATCGCGATGTTTTCCGCAAGGCTACGCTCATGGCCATCCGTATGGCGGCGCTCCATGGCCCAGAGCGACTGGAAGACGAGCAGCGTCTGCATCAGGCGGCCCGGGCGCTCTTGAGAAGACCTTTGAGGTTCACGGCCGGATCGGCAAGCGCCGACTGGTCAGGTGTGATCCCGGCCGCAATCAGCATCTCCACCAGCTTGATGTCTCTTGCCACTCCGTTGCCGGTTCCGAGACCGGCCGCCGCCACGAGACGTCCGTCCTCAAGGTAGAATTCCAGTTCACCTTCCGCTATGGAGCGGAGAATGCTCTGGTGCCCGGATTGGGGCAGGCCTGTCACCTGCAGGCTGAGATCATACTGGTCGGACCAGAACCACTGTGGGGCGCAGAAGGCTTCGTGGGCGCCGGTCATGTTGCGGGCGGCCGTTTCGGCCTGGCTGCGTGCATTGCGCCAGCTCTCGAACCGCGTGGTGCCGCCATCCGGCTGGGAGACGGCGGCGCAGTCGCCGGCGGCGAAGATATGCGGATCGCTCGTGCGCAAGAAGGCGTCGGTGACGATGCCATTCGCCGTTGCGAGCCCTGCTCTCTCGGCAAGCGCGACATCGGGCAGAACGCCGATGGCTGAAACCACGGTTTCAGCGGGAACGCGGATACCATCGGCAAGCATGACGGCATCGGAGGTGATTTCGGTAAGCCCGAGGCCGAGATGAAAACGCACTCCCTCCGTCCGGTGCCGCGCATGTAGCCTTTCGGCGAAGCGTGGCGGAACGGCCCGCCCGAGCGGTCTGGGTGCGGCCTCGATGATGCTGACAGGAATACCCCTGCCCCGCAGCACCGCGGCAAGCTCCATGCCGATCAGTCCGCCGCCGATGATGGCGACAGGCCCGCCAGTTTCTGCACGGGAAAAGAGGGTTGCGGCGTCGCCATAGGTGCGGAAATCGAGCGCGCGCTCGGCACCGGGGCATGCCAGCCGTCGTACTCGTGCGCCGGTGGCGAGGAGCAGTTTGCCGTAGGGCAGTGCCCGGCCGTCGCTGAGGGCTATGGTGCGGCTGGCGGCGTCGATGCGGGTGGCGGTGCGGCCCGGGCGATAGGTAATGCCGGCGGCTTCCAGTGCCTCAGTCGTGCAGATCGCCTTCATCTGCACAGCTCCTTCCAGTGGTTTGGAGAGCGGAGGGCGCTCATAGGGCAGGTGTGGCTCCGCGCCAATCAGCGTGACGGCGCCGGTAAAACCGGCTTCACGGGTGGCGAAGGCGGCGCGGGTCCCGGCTTCGCCCGCCCCGATAATGACGATGTCGTCCATGCTGGTCTCCGTGGAAAGGGACCGGCGCGTGGCGCCGGTCGGGGGGGATCAGTTCCGGCTGGCGTAGTCGGCCATGTTCTTCGGGGTGACGAGCTCGAAGGGCACCCAGACCTGCTTTTCGATCGCCTCGCCGCGCACCAGCGCCACCGCGGCATCCACCGCGCTTGCCGATTGGCCCTTGGCGTTCTGGAACACGGTCGCGTCGAGATCGCCTGCCGCCATGGCTGCGAGGCCGTCCTGCGTCGCGTCGATGCCGATGATGATGACGTCGTCCATGGAGACGCTTGCCGCCTTGAGAGCCTGAATCGCGCCGATCGCCATTTCGTCATTGTTGGCGAAGACCACGTCGATGGGCTGGCCAGCAGTGATCCAGTTGGTTGTCAGGTCCATGGCATTGGTGCGTGTCCAGGCGCCGGACTGTTCGTCGGCGATGATGACACCCTTGCAGTCGCTCGCTGCCAGCGCATCCTTGAATGAGGACGTACGGTCGCGCGAGGCCTGGTGGGCAAAGTCGCCCATCAGGATGTAGACCTGTGCATCGCTCGCCTTGCCCTTCTCCTTCAGCAGCGAACAGGCGGCCTGTGCGCCAAGTTCGCCGGAATCCGTCTCCTTTGATCCGACATAGGCCTGCTTTTGCGGGAGCTTGGCGATGTTGTCCGGCTCGAGGTTGAGATAGACGAGCGGAATGCCGGCCTTCTCGGCAGCCTCGCTGATGCCCGGGGCGGCGGAGGTGTCCGTCAACGTCATGATGATCGCATCCACCCCGGCAGCGATGAAATTGTTCACCTGATTGAGCTGCTTGGAGATGTCGGTCTGGGCGTCCTCGACCTGGACATTGACGCCCTTGACCTCTGCGGCTCGCGCGCCAATCCCTTCGCGCAAGAGGGTCTGGAAATTGTTGTCGAAACTCTGCATCGAGACGCCGATCGTCTCCGCTGCGGCAGCACTTCCCATCAAGGCGGCCAGAATGGCCGCCAGGCACATGGATTTCATGGTATCCTCCCAGTTTGGGTGCCGGTCCACCCGCTCGCACTCCGGAGACCCGGCGGGCCTGCTTGTCGGCGCCGCCCTAGCCGAGGGCGACGCGAACCTCTCCGTCGATCACCTCGGCGGGATAGGTTTTCAGGTTCTCGCAGGCCGGCAGGCGCAGGGCCTCGCCGGTGCGATAGTCGAAAGCGCCGGAATGCTTGGGACACTCCACCTCGAAATCCATCACCAATCCTTCGGCAAGATGGATCGCCTCGTGGGTGCACAGGCCGGCGGTGCAATAGACGCTGTCATCCGGCGCGCGGTAGATGGCGTAGGTGCGGCCGCCATGGTCGAAACGGACAGCGCCTTCCTGTTCGATGTCGGCGAGCTTGCAGGCGGGAACCCAGGTCATTCGGCAGCTCCTTGAACTTCGGTACGAGCCTTGCGGGCGGCGAGCTTTTCCTTGCGCTTGCGGTAGCGCTCTTGCATGCGGGCTTCGCATTCCGTGGAGCCGTCGTGCCAGGTGCCGAACCACTTATCGAGCGGGATCAGGGCATCGCCGTAATTCACCTCGAAATACTTGTGGTGCAGGTAATGCGCATAGGCGTGGCTATCGACCAGCGTCTCTTCGCCCACTTCCACCTTGTCGAAGCCGACATGGCCGGGAATGGCGCCGAAGCCGGCATAGTGAAGCTGATAGAGCATCAGGATGGGGTTTGACGGCAGGACCAGGTGATAGAAGGCGGTGCCGAGATAGAGCAGGTGCTCGACCGGGTGCATCGACAGCGACGACCAAGGCGACGGGTTCACCGAATTGTGGTGGACCGAGTGCACCCATTTATAGAGAAACGGGGTGTGGATGAGCCGGTGAATGCAGAAGAAGTGGAACTCGTGGATGATCGGCACGGCGAGGGCGACGAGTGCCAGTGTCCACGGGTTTTCGGCAAAGCTTAGCCAGGGGGCGTAGCCATTGGCATAGGCCCAGAGCATGGCGACCTCGATCGCCGTCCAGATGGTGACGCCCGAAAGAAACGTGCGCAGGATGTTGTCGAGGTTCTGGCTCTCGAACCAGAAGGCCTTGTTCTTCTGATCGGCAGGGAATTTTCCGTTGTATTTGAAGCGGTTTTCCTGCCTCTTTAACACATAGAGATGCACCTCGAAGGCGCCGTAGAAGAGAAGGACACAGACCGCATTCACCGCGTAGAGCCAGGCGACCCAGCCGATGCCGAGGCTCTGCAGCGTTTCGATTGGCGGGATTATCCAGGCCCAGTAGGCGATAGCGGAAGCCGCGAAGATGGCGTTCCACGGAAGGAAATAGTGCGGTAGCCACTTGAGGATCGCCAGGAGGCGAGGCGGAAAGACGAACAGCGGTGCGGTCTCCACCGGCTGGTTCGGTGCCCAATCCCCACGCTTATTGCGCGTTCCGTATTTCAGATCGTCCATTGCGCTCTCCCTCGGACGTGCGAGCGGTTTCACACTCGCTGAATTTCCTTGTTGGAAGGGGCGCATGTCGCGCCGCTGGCCCTGTTGCGCCTTGCGCAGCCGGCTCTCCTCCCGACCTGGAAATTATCAAGAGCGAGCCGGAATGCCGAACGGTTCCTTGATCAAATCAGATCAGAGGCCTTCGGCCGTGATGGTGATGAAGCGGATGGGGCTTGGGTCCGGTTCGACATCCGTCAGGCCGATGCGGCGGAGGACGAGGTCGAGCGCGCGCTGGGCCTGTGCTTCCGGCGCCTGGTCCAGCACCACATCCATGATGCCATCGCTGAGCGCTGCGCGGGTATAATCAGTCAACTCGTGTCCGATGAACAGGATCTCTCTGCCCCGCGGATGGCGGCGCAGCACGCTGATCAGGGCGGAGTTGGCACCGCCGGCATTGTAGAGGCCGACGAGATCAGGATATTTCTCCAGCGCGATTGCGAGTGTCTCCGCGCTGAAATGCTCTTCGTCCCGCGTGAAACCCAGCCATTCGAAGGCGATGGGACCGGGATGGGCGGCGAAGTAACTGGAGAAACCGCGGATGCGATCGCGGTGGACCTGATAGATCGGATGACAAAGCGCGACGACAGGGCCTTTCGTGCGGGCCATGCGGGCGATGAACCAGGCGGCCGTCCGCCCGGCGGCCTCGTTGTCTATGCCGACGAAGGCCCCGGTCTTCTCCAGGGCACGGGTGACGACATGCACGATGGGCACGCCCTGGGCCGCCACGGCTTCCACTGCCGCCTTGATGAGCGGGCTGTTCGGGACGGCAAGGATCAGGCCAGCACGCGACAAATCGGTCGAGCGGATGTGGCGGGCGATCTGCTCCGGGTTCATTTCCTCGGTAAAGCTGCGATGCACGACAACCAACGGATCCAGCGTGGCTGCGATGCGCTCGAATGCCTTGGAAAGGCGCCGGTAGAATGTCGTTTCGGGGCGGACCATCAGAACTTCGATGCGCAGCAAGCCGCGGTGCGCATCGGGCAGCGTGCGGGGATAGTTCAGGCTGCGGGCGGCTATCACCACCTTTTCGGCGAGCTCGGGGCGCACGCCGCCACGCCCGTTCAGCACCCGCTCCACGGTCGCTGTACCGACACCGGCAAGGCGGGCAATGTCCCTGTAGCTGGACTTGCTCATCGTATCGTGGGCTCCTTGAACCGATCCCTGCATGCCACGGAAGTGTACGCCCGCCGTCGACTACCGTAAGACTGCACCACCAAATAGCTGTCTTCAACAAGATCCAGTCGCGACAAATCTGTCGATGAGGCATCCGGCAACAAGCCATGGGCGCGATGCGGGATGAGAGGCAGAATGCTGCGCGATTCGATGCTCTTGCGCTACGGATCGTCTGAGGGCCGTACTTCGAGAGCGCCACGAAGGATCGGGCGGCATGCGGCGGATGCTTGCGGGAAGGTGGAAAGGTGGCGGTGTAGCAAGGAATTAGCCCTTTTGCACCAACCCACGGTGACCGGCTGGAAGGTTAGCAACCTTAAAAACCTCGCCCCCCCCCAGAGAATCGCACATTATCCCGCTTACGTGATCATTGGCTGTCGTGGCTATTTAGCAATGCGACAGTCTTGCCTCTCGATGCGCTGGTCAACGCCAACGTTGGGAGCAAGGCTCGCGTGTCCGTCAATCCGTGATCGATCGGATCAAGCACGGCTGATCGCCGCAACAGATTGCCGGAAGGAGGCGTCTGGAGCTGCATCCAATCTCGGTCAGCCACGAAACGACCTACAAGTTCGAATGCTTAACCGACGGCCAGGCGATCAAGCTATGGCAACATGTGCCGGAGCATCGTGCCAGACATCGACCCCTTCACGCCAGACGCAAGCATGGTCAGAGGTTTAGCCCAGATCTCAATATTCTACGTCACCCGGATGTCGTGGCCGATCGCAAGCAGTTCGAGCATTGGGAAAGCGATCTTATCCAGTTTTGGAAGACGTTCGGAAAAGCCAATGTGATATCACTGGTCGAACCGGTCAGCCGGGTCGCGATTTTCCCGCGCAACAACGATCGGCAGTCCCGACCGGTCAAGAACAGCCTTGGGAAGGGACTACAAGCCCTGTCCCACCTCGCCCGCCGTTCCATCACCTTCGACGGTGGACCGGAGTTCACCGGCTGGCCATACCTCCAGGTGAGCATCGGCAACCAGACGTGGCTCTGGGATCCGCAGTTGCCGTGGCAAAAGGAACTGCCGAAAACACCAACGGTCGCGTGCGGAAATGGCTTTCGAGAGGGAGCCGATCCTTTATCCGTCACCGGCGCAGACCTCATCGAGATCTGCAACCGGCTAAACATGCGGCACGGAGCTTAGCATGAGACGCTCCCGCAAGCCGCGCTTCGCGCGTGAACGCCACCATCCAAATGCACGACGCTCATCAGAACTCTTCCCAACTATCCTTGCCGGTATCGAGAGCGGCATTGCCCGAGAAGGCCGACGCGATCCTGCGGCTGAGCGCCCGAACCGGCAAGGCAGCTGCGGTGTCATAGGCTCCGGTCTCGCGAGGCGGAAAAGATGCGGAGATCGTGGTCCGCAATTGCGGATGCGAGAGCCTGAACTGTGCCAGCAACTGTCTCAGCGATGCCACTTCCCGCGCCAGACCGTGGCTGGCGGCGGTCGATTCCTCGACCATTGCGGCATTTTTCTGCGTGTCGTGATCCATCTGGTTGACGGCCGTGTTGATCTGCTGAAGGCCTGAAGCCTGCTCCTGCGCCGATTCCACGATCGCTGCCACGTGCCGGTTGATTTCCTGAACCTCGGATACGATCGTTTCCAGCGCCCTCCCCGTATCGCCGACGAGTTGCACCCCTTCACGCACCTGATTGTTCGACGTGGTGATCAGCCCCTTGATATCTTTGGCGGCGCTGGCGGAACGCTGGGCCAGTTCCCGCACTTCCTGTGCAACGACAGCAAAGCCCTTGCCCGCTTCACCGGCGCGTGCGGCCTCGACACCTGCATTCAGCGCCAGCAAGTTCGTTTGGAACGCAATCTCGTCGATAACGCCGATGATGTTGCTGATTTCGTTGGCTGACTTCTCGATCTGCTCCATCGCATGCACGGCGCGGCGTACGACATCACCGGACTGCTCAGCGCCAACCTTTGCGCGGACGACAAGCTGACCCGCATCCTGAGCGCGAGCCGTGGAATTTTTGACCGTTCTCGTGATTTCTTCGAGAGCTGCGGCCGTTTCTTCCACGGCTGCCGCCTGCTGTTCCGTGCGCTTGGCCAGGTCGTCGGCCGCCGATTTGATCTCGTTCGCGCCGGCGTCAATGCCAAGGGCGTTCTGCGCGACCCTGTTTAGAGCGTCCTGAAGCTTTTCGGCCGAGTTGTTGAAGTCGTTGCGCACGGAATCCAGCGAGGCCGTAAATGGCCGCTCGATCCTGTGCGACACGTCGCCGTCCGACAGCTTCGCAAGACCGGCAGCCAGATTGTCGACCGCGAACTGAACATCGGCAGCTTCTTTCGCTTTCAGTTTCTCTCGCGCGACCCGCTCCTCCTCCGACAATGAACGGTTGGCTTCCGTTTCCTGTTCAAGACGAATACGCGCCAAAGCGTTCTCACGGAAAACCGCGACCGTTTTTGCCATTCGGCCTATCTCGTCCCCGCGCTCCTCGCCATAGATGGCAATGTCGAGCTTGCCGCCAGCCAGCGAGGCCATCGTATCTGTCATGATATCGATCGGTCTGATGACACCCTTGATGACGGTCCAGATCGAAAATACTGCGATAGCCGCAGCAAACGCACCGATGAGGGCCATGATCGCCAACAACAGGGACTTCAGGGCTTCCCCTTCCGCCATGCCGTCTTCAGCAGCGGTGAGCTGAAGGGCAATGAGCTTGTTGATATCCTCGCTCAGAGGATCAACAAGCGGGTAGAGCGCGTTGGTAGCAAACTCTGCGAGAGCCCTATCGTCATTCGTCGCGACCAGGTCCGCCAGCCCACCGAGCTGCGTTGCTGCATTTTCAAGGTTTTGCCCAAACTGGTTGGCCAGCGTCTCCTCCTCGGCCGTCAGTTTGGTCGAAAGATATATGGCCCACTGTCCGTCGATGTTCTTGAGAGCCGACCGGATATCCTGTTCGCCCCTTTCATTTGTTACCGTGCCCGCTGCGACCTTGTGAACGGTATCAACGATCTTCACGGCATATTCGTCGGCTATCGTCTTCAACTGGCTCATGGGTATGACGCGGTCGGCCACGATCGACCGTACGAGCTTTGCTTCCTCGTTCAGAGCATAGAGGGCGAAAGCTGCTATGGCGACCAGAGTGGCAACAAGCAAAGATATGCAGGAAAGGAGTTTCAGGCGAATGGATATTGCAACTACTCCAAATCTGATAAGTGACGAAATGTGTTTTTCGGGGCTAAAATCACTACCATGGAGTGTCTGCGCGGACACTTGTTATCGAAGATTGCATATATGTGAATAAAAATTGGTTAAACTATAGGCATTTGCCTCGTGTTTTAGCATTCCCGAGTATTGAGCAGGGCGGCATAAGAGTGATCCGTCTTTGCTGAGCGAACCCAGATAGTGCGGACCGCGCCGTATTCTCCGTTGGCGCACAGGGTTCTCCGCATCGCCGATCGCAGAGCGATCGGCGTGGTTGTCTATGATAGTCTTAAGAAAAACAGCCGAGGCAAGGATTGGCGCACGCCCATTGCGCCAAGGCAGAAGTCAAGCGCCTCGCGATCGATGGTCGCTCCGCTTCACACTGACGAGCCGACGCGTGACAACTCCAGGGAGATGTCCCTTGCAAAGATCACGGCGATTTCCGGTGGTGTCGGGCGGGCGCGCAGCGCAACATAGAACTGCGACTGCCATTCCAGTTCCAGCCCCCTGATCTGCCGCATCTCGTTCTGTTGCACCCAGGGCCGCGCGAAATGCGTCGGGAGGAATCCGAGAAAACAGCCACTCCGTACCAACATGGCCTGCGCCTCCATGTTGGAAACCGACGCCGTCACGATAGGTGAGCGGAATTTGGCCAGTTCACTCTTGTGCAGGTAAGGCCTTACCGTGACCGGGTGACGTGACACCTCGGCCAGCGTGATGTCCTCATTGGGACGATGGAACAGAGAATGATTTTCGCCGCAGAAAAGGGCGTGCTCCTCGACATAGACCGGGGTGTACTCGACGTTGAGATGACGCTGCGGAAAGGGTCCGACGGCAACGTGGAGTTCACCTGTCTGCAGCCCTTTTGCGAGCGTTTCGGGTGTACCGACTTCGAGTGACAGGCGAACCTTCTGCTCGCGCAGGAAGAACCGCCGAATGGCGAGGTGGACAGGGAGCTCCGGATTGCTGGCTTCGCTGTCCACGATTCCGACGCGCAAGTGGCCTGTCAGGACACGGCGCAGCTGGCCAAGGCTTGTCTCGCAGGTTTCGATCGACCCCAGCAGCTGCTTGGCCTCGTCGTAGACGGCCTCCCCCTTCTCCGTCAGGGCAAAACCCGCACGCCCCCGATGACAGAGCGTGAAGCCCAGGGTCAGCTCAAGGTCTTTCAAATGGGTCGAGATGGCCGAGATGCTACCGCCAAGCACGGCCTGTGCACCGCCAAAGCCGCTGTGCTCGACGACGGCACAGAAGGTGCGCAGGTTGCGAAGGGTATAGTCGCTGATCCGCATGGCGCCGAGCCTCCTCGTTTGGCCCAGCGTAACTTCAATTATTCTGAAGTAAATGTGCAAAGATTGCGATTTAATGAATTATCGCACGCCTGAATACTCCTGCCATCGGCCGTGGCTGTCGCGCCCGCCGACCAGAGGGAGGAAGACATGAAAAATTTTGCCAGGGCCGCAGCCGTCGCTGCCGTCGTGACCTTCGCCGGCAATGTCGCGAAGGCTGAGGAGTGGAAATTCGCAATCGAGGAAATTCCTGGCTCGATCATGGACAGCTATGCGCAGGAGTTCAAGAAGCGCATCGAGACGGCGACCGCCGGAGAGGTCAAGGTCACGGTCTATCCGCTGGGTTCGCTCGGCACGCCGACCGAAGTGGCCGAACAGACGGCGGACGGGGTCATCCAGCTTTCAAACCTTTCGGTCGGTAATCTCGGCACGATCGTTCCGGAGAGTCAGATCTTTCTCTCGACCTATGTTCTGCCCAGCGATCCCAAGCGCATGAACGACATGCTGGCGACCAGTCCCGTGATCCATCAGGAGCTGGCAGGGCATTTCGAGACCAAGGGATTGAAGCTTGGCGCTCTCTACAGCGAGGGGCCGCAGGTCTGGACCACCCGGAAGGAAATCCGCAAGCCGGAGGATCTGGCCAATTTCAAGATGCGCGTGATGGTTTCGCCCATGCTGTTGAAGGCCTATGAGGATCTCGGTGCCTCGCCGACGCCGGTTCCGTTCGGCGAAGTCTACGGCGCCCTGCAACTTGGCCAGGTCGATGGCCAGATCAATCCCATTCCGACGATCGAGGAGATGAAGTTCTACGAGGTCACGGATTACCTGATCTGGGCCGGCGAGCAGGAACTTATCACCGCGGTTCTTGCGAGCGACGATTGGTACAAGGATTTGCCCGAAGACCGTCGCCAACTTCTCGACAAGACGCTCGCCGAACTCAACGGTTTCATTCCCCCGGTCGTGCAGCGCTTCAATCAGGAGCGGCTGCAGAAGATCCAGGCGGCCAAACCCACGATCAAGCTGGTCGAGCTGACGGAGGCCGAGCGGGCAGTCTTTCGTGAGCGCGCAAAGGTGACAGCCGATGCCGTTGCGGATGTCGCTGGCCCCGATGCCGGCGCGCTCCTGAAGAAGCTTCAGGCCGAGTCCGTTCAATAGGGCGCGCGGCCCGGCAATCTGCCGGGCGCATCCCGGATCAGGAAACAGAATCATGGAACAAGCACCGCGCTCGTGCCGGAACGCCCTTTTGCGGCTGGATGATGGAATCGCCTCCCTCGAGGCGGCGGTTCTCAGCCTGACGATGATCGTCATGGCGCTGAACACGATTGCCAATGTCTTCGGCCGGTACGTCCTGGCACACAGTCTGTATTTTTCCGAAGAGCTGAACGAGATCCTAATGGTGACCGCCACCTTCATGGGCCTTGGATATGTGACGCGCAAAGGCCGCCACATCCGCATGTCTGCGGTCTACGATCTGGTTCCGGAAACCGCCCGGCGGTGGTTGATGGCCGCCATCGCGCTGACCACGGCTGCCGCCATGTTCCTGCTTGCATGGCACGCCTGGGAATATGTCGCCAAGGTTGCGGCCCGCGGGCGGCTTACACCAGCGATGCAACTGCCGCTCTGGACAACCTATGTCGTCGTCGTCGTCGGCCTCGCGCTGACCGGCATCCAATACCTCCTTGCCGTCGTCGCCAATGTCACACGCCGGGAGGGTGTCTGGGTCTCCTTCGAAGAGACCGACGCCTTCGAGGATCCCGAAGTGACGAAACTTCTCGAATTGCAGGTCGGCGAAGAGGCCGGTCCTGCCCGCGCCACGGGAGGCTGAACCATGACACTCATGATGATCGCCGTCATGTGCCTGCTGCTCCTGGCAGGTTATCCGATGATGATGCCGCTTCTCGCCGCGACGGTTCTGGCCTTCTGGCTGTACCTGCCTGATCTTGCCATGCAGCAGATCGTCCAGCAGATGATCGGTGGGGTAAAGCCTTCCGCGCTCGTTGCCGTCCCCATGTTCATTCTTGCCGCCGACATCATCACGCGCGGCCAGTCGGCCGACCGGCTGGTCGACCTCGTGATGCGCTTCATGGGGCACCTGCGCGGGGGCCTGGCGATTTCGGTGACATCCGCCTGCGCCTTGTTTGGCGCGGTGTGCGGCTCGACCCAGGCAACCGTCGTCGCCGTCGGCGGGGCCATGCGGCCGCGCATGCTGCGGGCGGGTTACCGCGATGATTTCACTATCGGGCTGATCGTCAACGCGGCCGACCTTGCCTATCTCATTCCACCGTCGATCGGCATGATCGTTTACGGGGTCCTTTCGGGCACGTCGATTTCGGAACTGTTCATCGCCGGCATCGGGCCGGGGCTGCTCGTGGTCGTGCTGTTTTCCGTATGGTGCTGGTATGTCGCCCGGAAGGAAGGGCTTCCCGTCGAACGCCGGGCCACCTGGGCGGAGCGGTTTCATGCGGCGCGGCGCGCTCTCTGGCCGCTCGGCTTTCCGGCTCTTGTTGTCGGCGGCATCTATGGCGGCATCTTCAGCCCCACCGAAGCGGCCGCGATCTGCGTGCTCTATGCCACGCTGCTCGAGCTCCTGATTTTCCGCTCGATCGGTTTGAAGGATCTCTGGAACATTGCCCTTTCGACAGGAATGATGACCTCCGTCGTCTTCATCCTGATCGCCACGGGCGCGGCCTTCTCCTGGACGATTTCCTATGCCCAGGTGCCCCAGCAGATTCTGGCTGCCATAGGGCTGGAAGGTGCCGGTCCGATGAAGGTGCTGCTGGTGATAAACCTCGCCTTCTTCATCGGCTGCATGTTCGTCGATTCACTGGTGGTGATGCTGATCCTCGTGCCGATCTTCGCACCATTGGTGGCCGCGACCGGGCTCGATCCGGTGCTGGTCGGCATCCTGGTCACGCTGCAGGTTGCCATCGGAGCGGCGACGCCGCCTTTCGGATGCAATCTGTTCACGGCCGTCGCCGTGTTCCGCCGACCCTTCGTCGATGTGGTGCGTGGCGTACCGCCCTTCCTTCTCATCCTGCTGCTGGTCGCCGTGCTGCTGAGCCTGTTCCCGTGGATCTCGCTCGGGCTGCGTGACCTCGCGTTCCGCTGACCAAATTCAATCACAAGGAGACTTTTCATGACGGATACAAAATCCGGCAATGCGCACGGCTACGAGAACGGCAGGCTCAATCTACCCTTCGTCGGCATCTCGACCTTCGGCAAGCGCCCCTATGTCGAAGACTGGACGAAGATCGATGCGGATGTGGCCGTTCTCGGCGCGCCCTTCGACTTCGGCACCCAGTTCCGCGCGGGTTCGCGCTTCGGGCCCCGCGCGGTGCGCGAAGCCTCGACGCTGTTCAGCTTCGGCCACGCCGGAGCCTATGACCACGAAGACGACCGCATGTACCTCGGCGAGGGCGTGCGTATCGTGGACATCGGTGACGCGGACATCGTGCATACGAACACGGAAAAGAGCCATGCAAACATCCGCAAGGGCGTCAATGCGATCCTGGACGCTGGCGCGCTGCCTGTGGTGATCGGCGGCGATCATTCCGTCAACATTCCCTGCATCGAGGCTTTCGAAGGCCGCGGCCCGATCCACATCCTGCAGATCGACGCCCATCTGGATTTCGTCGACGAGCGCCATGGCGTGCGCAACGGCCACGGCAATCCGATGCGCCGGGCAGCGGAAAAATCGTGGGTGAGCGGGTTGACGCAGGTCGGTATCCGCAACGTTTCGTCAACGGCGAAGGATGGCTACGACGCAGCCCGCAGCATGGGATCCGACATCCTCTCCGTCCGGCAGGCGCGAGGGCTTGGCGCACGCGGCGTGATCGACCGTATTCCCGAAAACGCACGCGTCTACGTCACGCTCGATATCGACGGTTTCTGCCCCTCGATCGCTCCGGGTACCGGCACACCCAGCCACGGTGGCTTCCTCTACTATGAGGTGCTTGAGATGCTCCAAGGCCTGGCGCGTCGCAACGAAGTGGTCGGCATGGATCTTGTCGAGGTTGCACCGGATTATGACCATACTGGCGGGACCGCCATTCTCGCCGCGCAGGTTCTGCTTAACTTCCTCGGTTTCGTCTTCGACGCCCGCGCACAACACGCGCGCTGAAACAACCGCTGAACGCACGGCGGCAGCCTTGGACAGCGGCTGCCGCCGTGACATCAGGTGAAGCCAAGCGTGGCACCTGCGATGAAGGGTACCCCTCCTCTCCTTGAGAGCCCTTCATCGGCCTCGCCTGGAAGCCTGCCGTGCCAGCACGCGGATGGTGCAAACACAGACACCTGCCGTTGGCGTGCGGGCAGCGGCAGGCCCATTGATGGACTTAGCCGTCCGCCATATCCTTGAGTACACCCTGGGCGGCCTTCACCAGGAGGCCGAGATCGACCGCACCGGCAATGAAGCGGTAGCCCCAATGCCTGTAGCGGACGGCGTCGGCCGCGTTGGTGGCGAGGATGCCCGGGGCCTTGCCGGTGGCGACGATGCGGCGTGCCGCATCTTCAAGCACGGCCTGGACCTCCGGTGCTCCGGCGCGACCGAGAAAACCCATGGAGGCGGAGAGATCGGAGGGACCAATGAAGACGCCGTCGACGCCCGGAACAGCCGCGATTTCCTCCAGCCTGGCAAGGGCATTGGTGGTTTCGATCTGCACGAGCACGGCGATCTCGTCGTCGGAGACGGCAAAATAGTCCGATGTCAGGCCGTAGCGGCTTGCCCGGGTCGCGCCAGCGACGCCACGAAGTCCCTTGGGCGGGTAGCGTGTGGCGGCTACGGCTGCCGCCGCCTCCTCGGGAGTTTCAACAAAGGGAACGAGCAGGGTCTGCGCACCCATATCGAGTACACGCTTGATCAGCACCTTGTCGTTCCAGGCGGGGCGGACGACGGCTTGGGCCGTGCCCACGGCCGCCGCCTGCAACAGGGGCTGGACGCTGGCAAGGTCGATCGGGGAATGCTCGGTGTCGAACAGCAGCCAGTCGAAGCCAACAAGCGAGAGAGCCTCGGAGGAAATCGGGCTGCCGAGGGACAGCCAGAGCCCGTTCTGCGTGTCGCCGGCAAGGAGCCGGCGCTTGAACGTGTTGCGGGGAGCCTGCATCATCGCCTCACACGAACTGCACGGCGACCGAGCCGAGCGGGCCGAAATCGGCGTGAAGGGTATCGCCCTTCTTGGCCCAGACGGGGCGTGTGAAGCTGCCGGACAGCAGCATGTGGCCCGGCTCCAGCGTCACGTCGAATGGGGCGAGCTTGTTGGCAAGCCAGGCGACCGCCATCGCCGGATGGCCGAGGACGCCGGCGGCCAGTCCCGTCTCCTCGATTTCCGAATTGCGATAGAAGATCGCGCCGACCCAGCGCAGGTCCACATCCGTCGGTCGAACGGGCCGCCCGCCGAGCACCAGTCCGGCGGCCGCGCCGTTGTCGGCGACCGTGTCGAAAATCCTCCGCGGTTCGGTAACGCGTGCGTCGATGATCTCGATGGACGGGATGATCCATTCCGTTGCACGCAAAACATCGACGAGGCCGACATTCGGTCCCTTCAGCGGCTCCTTGAGTACGAAGGTCAGTTCCGGCTCGACACGCGGCACGCAGAAGTCCTCGAACCGCACCTTCGCGCCATCTGCCAGCACGAGGTCGTCGAACATATAGCCGTAGTCGGGCTCATCGATCTTCGAGGCGGCCTGCATGGCCTTTGACGTCAGGCCGATCTTGTGGCCGATGATCTTCACGCCGGCCTTGACCTTGGCCTCTGCCACGGCGGAGGAGATCGCATAGGAATCTGCGATCTCGATCTCGGGATACATCTCCGAGGGACGCGGCCCCTGCACCTTGGTACGGTGGCTTTCCAGCAGGCTCGCGACGCAGCGCGCGCGTTGTTCTTCGTTCAGCATGATCAAGGGGCCTTTCAGAGTTTGATGCAGACGTTGCGCAGCTCGGTGTAGAATTCGAGCGAATGGATGCCCCCTTCCCGGCCGATGCCGGAGGCTTTCGATCCGCCGAAGGGTGTTCTGAGGTCGCGAAGGAACCAGCAGTTGACCCAGGCGATGCCGACCTCGATCTGCCGCGATACACGGTGCGCGCGCGACAGGTTCGTGGTCCAGATCGAGGTTGCCAGCCCGTAGGGGCTGTCATTTGCCAGCGCGACGGCCTCCTCTTCCGTGTCAAAGGGGGTGATGTGCGTGCAGGGCCCAAAAATCTCGTCAGTGATGACGGGCGCGTGCTGTGGAAGGCCGGTCCAGACGGTTGGCTCCACCCAATAGCCGTTCTCATAGCCGGCAAGCTGCGGCACCCCGCCACCGGCAAGGATCGTCGCGCCTTCGGCCCGCGCCTTGTCATAGTAGGACAGGACCTTTTGCCGATGTTCGGCGCTGATGAGCGGGCCCATCGTGGTCGCCGGATCAAAAGGATCGCCGAACCGGTAGCTGTTTGCCTTGCGCGCAAGGCCCTCGGCCAGCCGCTCGAAGATGCCGCGCTGCACATAAAGGCGCTCCGTACCGAGACATACCTGCCCCGTATTGGCGAAGCAGGCGCGTCCGATCCCTTCTAGCGTGGCGTCGAGATCGGCGTCGTCGAAGATGATGCCGGCATTTTTGCCGCCGAGCTCCAGCGAGACGGGGCGAATGCCGCCGGCCGCTGCGCGCATGATCGCCTCGCCGGTCCGCGTCTCGCCGGTGAAGGTGATACCATCGACATCCGGATGGCTTGTCAGGAACTCGCCGGCAGCACCCGGCCCCTTGCCATGCACCACATTGTAGACGCCCGGCGGGATTCCGGCCGCATTCATCACCTCGCCGAGGAGCGTTGCCGTTGCCGGCGTTTCCTCGGATGGCTTGACGACGACCGTATTGCCGCAGGCGAGCGCCGGCGCGACCTTCCACGTCATCAGGAGAAGTGGCAGGTTCCAGGGGCAGACGACGGCTATGACACCACGGGGCAGCCTCAGCGCATAATTGAGCGCGCCGGCGCCGTCGGGCGTCGCCATCTCGAACGTCTCCGTCGAGGCCGTGAGGATCTGGTCTGCGAAGACATTGAAGTTCGCGGCGCCGCGAGGGATGTCGATATGTGACGCGATGGAGCGGGGCTTGCCCGTATCGTGGATTTCAGCCGCCAGGAACTCATCGAAACGTGCATTGATGCCATCGGCGACCTTGCGCAGCAGCGCGACGCGCTCTGCGAGCGGCATGCGGCCCCACGGCCCCTTCAAGGCCGCCCTCGCCGCGCCAACCGCGGCATCGACTTCGGTCCGGCCGGCGGCGGAAATCTCGCCGATCACCTCGCCGGTGCTCGGGAAATGATTGGCGAAGGTCTCGGCGCTGCCGCGGACGAACTTGCCGTCGATGAAATTGAGATAGGTCTTCACATCTTGTCCTTTCGCATGACCACTTCCGTCAGGCCGCCCGCTCGGGGTCGCCGGCCGTCAGGTAGTCCCACATCCGTTCCACAATGCCGCCGCCGAGTGTCGCGCGCTGCGCGGCATCCGCCGCCGTTATGACCGGCGCTTCGTTGGCCAATCCCGCAGCAAGGGCGGCAAGCTCGACGCGGCACATGTCTTCCAGATACCAGGCGAGCATCAGCGCCTCCTCGATCGATCCGCCGCGAACGACCGCGCCGTTGCCGCGCATCAAGACGCCCGCGCTGTCGCCCATGGCGGTGACGACGCCTTCCGCCCGCCCGTCATCACGGATCAGCTGGACGTCGTCCCAGAAACCGACCCCGGGCGCAAAGTAGGTGCCGAAGCCATGCCGCATCTGCGGCCGACGGCCGAGTGCTGCGAGGGCCATGACGCACGGTGACATGAAGCGGATGACTGCACCGACGGATGGCTGTGCCGCATAAATCTGCTGGTGGATGCGCACCTCACCCAGAACACCGGCCGGCAGATCACCCGTCACCGGTACCAGGGTGCAAGGTTCGCCCGGCTCGACCAGGGCCATCGGCCGGGGTGGGCAAGTCAGGAAGTGCTGCTGGTCGATACGGGCAGAGCAATGACCGTAGGCGTGCACGAGACCGGCACGACCAAGGGCGCGGGCGGCCACCCGCACTGCGATTGCGATTTCGTTTGTCATGCCGTCAGTCCTTGAAGGCGGCGATGTTCGGCTTCGCCCCCCAGTGGCAGAAGCCCTTGGGTTCGAAGTGGAATTGCCGGTCGCGCCACAGCGGCTCGTCGTGGATCTCGCAAACGCCCGTCGAATATTCGAACGTCATGCCCTCGGGCCCGGTGAAGTAGAGGAACTGGGCCGAGGAGGTCGGATGCCGGCCCGGTCCGAAGGTGATGTTGACCTGATTGTCCCGCACGTGGCTGAAGGAACGCTGGATATCGTCTGTGCTTTCAACCTGGTGGTTGATGTGCTGGATCCCGGCCTTGTGAAAAGGAAACAGCGCGATCGAATGGTGGATCGTGCCGAGCCGCATCAGTGGCGCATCGCCTATCCGATCGGAAACGCGGGCGTTGCAGACTTGCGTCCAGAAGGACTCGTCACGCTCGGCATCCGTCGTGCAGAGGCCCACATGGGAAAAACCGGTAATGCCGGCATCGCGGGTACCATGGTAGCGCTTGCCCGACATTTCGGGGCGCACGACGAATTCGATGCCGTTGCCGGTCGGATCGTTGAACCGGATGAACTCGCGAACATGGCGTGCGTCGCATTCCTGTGCCGAGCCGTAGTGCACGCGATGGCCGAGACCTTCGAGCGTGGCGGCGGCGCGCTGAAGATCGTCGGAAGAACCGATCTCGAAGGCCGTTACCTGATCCTGTGGATCGCCCTCGAAGTAGCACAGCGTGTGTTCGCGGGCATCCGATTTGAAATAGGTCGCATCCCGGCGGCGCTCCGAGACCTCGAGGCCGAGGATGTTCACTGCGAACCATTCCGCGCCGGCAAGGTCGGTCGTGCCCAAGCGGCAGTAGACAACGTCTTTGAGCTCGATCATCGTTCGTCTCCTCCAAGGAATTCCGGCGCGAGGCAGGGCGAACCCCAGGTGCAATGCGACCGGGCGGTGTCGGAAAACTGGCGTGGACCCCGGATGGCGATCTGGGGGCCGGTCTCGGTATCGGCTGCATAGGAATAGTAGATGTCGCCCGGCCCCTTGGCCGTGACGAAAACCGCTTCGGACGCGGCATGACGCCCCGGTCCGTGAACGACAGGAACCTGGCGCGATTGCAGGAAATACCAGCCCTGCATCACGTTGTTGACACCCTCGACGGACCAGCTCGCCCCCAGCACCCCATCGCGTTTGGAAGGATAGAGAGCCACACGGTGATGCGCCTCATCGAGGCGGAGGAAAGTTGCATCGCCGATCCAGTCGGAAACCTCCAGCCCGACGCCGCGCGTCCAGAAATCCTCATTGGCGGAGATATCGGTGCAGGCGAGCTGTACCGCCTGGAACCCGGTAATGCCTGCGTCGCGCGGCCCATGATAGCGCCAGCCCGACGTCAGCGGCCGCCAGACGAGCTCCACCGTTACACCGTTCGGTGCCTTGACCGCGATGCCCTTCTTGATCTGGCGGATCCTGCATGCATCTGTGTCGAGACGGACGGGAGACCACTTCGCCAGGCGGCTTTCAGCCGTATCGAGGTCTTCCGCCCGCGCGACCGTCAGCGCGACCGCGGTGTCGCCCGTCTTGCTGTAGCAAAGCGCGTAGTTTCGCGCATCGGATCGAAAGCGGGCATGATCCTCGTCGCGGTCACCCGCCTGAAGGCCAAAGATCTCCGTGGCAAAGGCAGCGGCGGCAGCAAGATCGGGCACCGGCAGGCGCAGGTATCGAAGGTCTCGGTAGATTGCAGTCATTTTCATCTCCTCAAGGGTGCGCCGGATGACGCACCCTTCCGTCAATGCCGGTAGCGCTCAAAGCGCGCCGGCTTCTGCTTCCAATTCGATCAGAAGTGGCGTCTTCTTGCGCCATTCGGCGTACCAGGCATCGACTGCTGCACTGAAAAACGCCCGGTCCGCAGCCACGACGGGTACATCCGTCGACTTGAGTTTTTCGAGATAGTCATTGTCGATGGAGGAATAGGCGCCGACGATTGCGTCGAGTTCTTCCGCCATCAGCTTTTCCACCACCGCGCGATCCGATTCGGAAATGCCCTGCCATTTGCGCGCCGAACCGACAGCGATCATCGGGAACATCATGTGGTTGGACGCAAGGATTGTACCCGCATGCTCGTAATATTTCGAGTTCCAGGTGCCTTCGAAGTCGATCTGCATGCCATCGACCTGACCATTGGCAAAGGCGTCATAGAGCGCGGGCAGCGGCATCGGCGTGGGGGCGGCGCCCAGCTGCTGCCAGAAGAACAGCTCCTGTGCAAAAGGCACCGTACGTACCTTCTTGCCGGAGAGGTCGGCGGCCGAAGCGACCTTGCCGCGCATGACGATCTCGCGCATGCCGGCCATGCCCCAGCCGAAGCCCTTGAGAGCGAATTTGTCGAGGCCGGCGACGAGCTTTTCCGCCACTTTTCCCTTCAGCAGCTTCTGCGCGCCGGCGGCATCCTTGACGATATAGGGCGCCAGGAAGACACCATAGTTCGGATCCCGATTGGCAAATTCGCCGAGCGTCAGGAAGGCGAAGTCGATGGCGCCAGTCTGCAGCTGCTGCAGCATCTGTGCCTCGCTGCCGAGCTGGCCGGACGGAAAGATCGAGATGTCGACACGCCCTTCGGTCGCATCCTTGATCTTCTTTGCAAGGCTTTCAGCGCTCTTGCTCCATTGATGCGGCGGCGGCGTGATCAGGCCGAGCCGGTATTGCTCGGCGAGGGCCGGCGCCGAATGAAGACCCGCCACGATGGTTGCCACCGCGGCCAGGAATTTTGCAGCTTTCATCCGTTGTTTCCTCCCGTTTGGATGTGTTTGGAACCGGCGGTTTCCTCCGCCAGAAATGTCATCAGGCTGGCCAGCTTGTCGTCGCGGTCAGCGGCAATCGCCTCCACCGGCCGTCGGTCGTGCGCTTCCATGCCGCTTGCGAGCAGACGGCGTGCCTTCTCGTCCAGCGCAGGGGCCCCGAGGCTTTCCCACCAGCGCTCGATCTGCGGACCGAGCTGGTCGATGCACCGCGCAATGCCGCCTTCGGCGCCCGCGAGATGAAAAACCCCGGTCGGACCGACGAAGCACCAGCGCGGTGCGAGCCCGGCCGTCACCGCCCGTTCGATATCGCCGACGCTCGCAACGCCCTCGCGCGCGAGGTAAACTGCCTCCCGCCACAGGGCCGTCTGCAGGCGATTGACGAGGTGGCCGGGCATCGGCCGCGACAGTTTCAACACCGTCTTGCCCATCGCCTCATAGAATCGCTGGGCCCATTCGATCGTGGTCGCAGAAGTTTCCGCACCACCGCAGAGCTCCACCACCGGCATCAGGTAGGGGGGATTGCAGGGATGGGCGATCAGCAAGCGCTGCGGCCGGGCCAATCCTTCGGCCATCTGGTCCGGATCGAGCCCGGACGATGAAGAGGCGATGATCGTATCGGGGTGCAAAAAGGGTTCGAGTGCTTGCAGGGCTTCAATCTTCAACGCCATCCGCTCCGGCAGGCATTCCTGCACCAGCTCCGGTTTCGCCCCCGCCGTTGCGGCCGTTGTGCTCCATCGTGGGGGTACGGCGGCAGGAGAGAGCTGCCCGAGCCGTTCCACAACGGGTCGGCCCGTGCTCCAGGTGGCCGCGAGGCGATCTTCAGTCGCCGGATCAGGATCGATCACTACGGTCTTGTGGCCTGCCCCCGCAAAGGCGACTGCCCATCCGCAGCCGATGAGGCCGCCGCCCAGGATCCAGACATTCGCCATCACAGCAACTCCTTCAGGCCGATGGAGAGCACCGGGAAAAACACCAGAAGAGCGAGAACGACGAGCACTGCGGCGAAGAACGGCAGAAGGAGAACGGAAAGGCGCTCCGCCCGCACATTGCCCATCAGCGAGGCGACGAACAGTCCGGTTCCCACCGGAGGTGTCAGGAGACCCAGCGTCAGGTTGAGGCAGACGATGATGCCGAAATGGAACGGGTCGATGCCATAGACATTGGTCGCGACCGGCAGGAAGACGGGCACGATCAGGATGATCGCCGGAATGGGATCCGTGATCATGCCGACCACCAGAAGCAGGGCGCAGAGCAGCAGGAGGAAGATCGTCGGCGAGGAGGTCATCGTCTGCATGGATTCGGCGACCATCGCCGGCAGGTTTTCAAAGGTGATGACCCAGCTGAAGACCTGTGCGGCGGCGATGAGGAAGAGAACGCTCGCCGCCCCTTTCGCGGCATTGGCGAAGGCAGGCAGGATGTCTTTGGCGTCGAGCTCGCGATAGACGAACATGCCGATGGCAATTGCCGCGAGGCTGGCAACGGCGGCCGATTCCGTCGGCGTTGCGATACCCCCCAGGATCGAACCCACGATGATGATCGGGATCAGCGCGGCCGGAAGCGCGTCCTTCACCGCGGCAAGACGGGCCCTCATCGGCATGGGTGGCGTCATAGGGAACCGATGCCGGTGACCAAGCCACGCTATGACGGCGATGAAGGCAAAGAAGATAAGGAAGCCGGGCACGATGCCTGCGATGAACAGGTCGCCGATCGGGATCTGCGCAATGACGCCGAAGATGATGAAGAGCATGGAGGGCGGGATGATCGGCGCAAGCAGGCCGCCGGCCGCCGTGATCGCCATCGACACATCCCGCGGGTACCCATTGCGCTCCATTTCCGGGACCGCGAGGCGCGACATGATGGTAATTTGCGCGACAGTGGAGCCGAGGATGGAGGCCATCATCATGTTCGCGACGAGATTGACATAGGCAAGGCCGCCACGCAGCGGACGAAGTAGCGCAAGTGCCAGCCCCATCAGACGCCGGCCGATGCCGCCGGCATTCATGAACTCGCCAAGCAGGATGAAAAGCGGAAGCGCAAGCAACCCGTAGTTCTCCAGGCCGCCGAACATCTGCTGGCCATAGGACTGGAGGAGCACGGTGTTGCCACTGGTGAAGATATAGATCATCGCAAGTGCGGCCAGCGCGAAAGCGATTGGCATGCCGACGGCGATCAGGCCGACAAAGGAAGCAGTAGCAATCATTGTGCGGTCTCCGCCGGAGCGTTGTAGCGGGCCAGAAGCGATGCGACGACGTGCAGAACCGAAGTCAGGCAGAAGATCGGGAGAACCAGCCAGAACCAGAATTTCGGAACGCCAAGCGTAATTGTGGGCTCCTGGTAGATGAAATTGAAAGCGGAGGAGGAGAAGGCATCGACTGATCCAGCGCGCCAAAGGCCGATCGGATCGAACCAGTTCCACAACTGGACGATCAGCACCGCAAGAAAGACGAGCAGCAGGCCATCGACCAGAAGCGCGAGGCGTCGGCGTGCGGCAGCTGGCATTGCATCGGCAAGCAGCGTCACCGCGATATGCTGGCGGTGGGCCAGCCCCATGGACGCGCCGACAAAGGCGACCCAGGCCATCAGCAGCACCGCCAGCTCGTCTGCCCAGATAAGGGGTAGACCGAGGGTCCGGCAAACGACATTGGCGAGCAGCAGCAGGAAGATCAGGAAGATCAACGCGCCCGCCAACCATGCTTCACAGGCAGCGATTTTACGGCTGGCAACCATGAGCATGCCGGCGCCGAAGGCCTTTGGCTGCGCCTCGAGATGGTTGACGGATGGATTGTTTTGTGACGATAGCATCGATATTCCTCCCGCGACGGATAAAATATCGATATTATTTGAAAGTCAATTTCTAAATTGATGTTTTTTAGAAAATGGAATAAATATCGAAAATCAAAAAAGGGGAGCTCGCATCTTTGTCGAAAACGCAGCAGGACGTTCTGGAAACCGGGGACGAAAAGACCCAGGCGGAAAAGGCATACAGGCTCATGCGGGAAGACATCGTGTCGGGCGCGCTTGCGCCGGACATGAAGCTGAAGATTGATGTCCTGCGGGACCGCTATGATATCGGCGCGGGGCCGCTGCGTGAGGCGCTTGCGCGTCTTTCCGGGGAGTATCTGGTGACCCTGCTTGGCCAGCGCGGTTTCGTCGTCGCGCCGATGTCCGTATCGGATGCGCGGGAAATCGGGCACCTGCGCAAGATCTTCGAGGCGGACGCCCTCTCCCAGTCCATTCCCAAGGGGGACCGGCTGTGGGAGGAGAAGGTCATTACCACCTACCACCGCCTCGAACGGATCGAACTTTCCGACAATCAGGGTGCAGACCGCCTGAAGGACTGGGAGCGACTGAACAACGACTTTCACGAAGCGCTGGTGGCAGCCTGTCCCTCGACCTGGGTGCTGCGCATGCGCGAAATGATGTTCCGCCACCACGAACGGTATCGGCGTCTTTCACGCATCAAGACGGTGTTCACACGCGACATCCATCTGGAGCACCGTGCCCTCCTCGATGCTGCGCTCGACCGGGATACAGCCCGTGCCATAGATGTTATCCGCAGCCATATCGAACGCACGACCAATGCGGTGGCAGAAGCGCTGGAGCGAATGGTCGCCTGATTTCGATGTATGAACCTGGGCTTGGCGAAGCCGAGTTTTGAGGTTTCGGGACATAGTGGATCGGTCTGCCTTATCCGCGGCAGCCTTTCTCCTCTGCTTGAAACAAGGAGCGACTGCGAACGGAACACGAGCGCTAGGCAGACTGCAAGGTCCGGAAAATGCGATCCGATTCCCCTTCGACGGACCATGGCCTGGCCATACCGCCAAGGCTCTCAGCAACCGCAAGCCCAGCCTGTATTGCATCCTCATGAAAGCCGGAGCCGAAGTAGGAGCCGCAGAACCAGGTATTGTCTTCACCCTGAAGTGACCAGAGTTGCTTCTGTGCCGCAAGCGTTTCGGCATTGAACAAGGGATGCTGGTACACTCCACGCCAAATGACTTTGTCTTCCGCCACGGCGTGCAGCGGGCTCAGCGTCACGAAGAACGGACGCGGATCCTCGATCCCCTGCAATCGGTTCATCCAGTAGGTCACGCAAGGTTTGCGGGGTGCTGTGCCGTCGCGCCCGGACCGCGCCAGATAGTTCCAGCTCGCCCATACGCGCCGCCGGTTTGGCATCAGGCGTTCATCCCTGTGCAGGACCGTTTCATTGTCGCCATAGGAAAAAACGCTCAAGAGCGCGGCCTCCTTTTTCGATCGGTCGGCAAGCATGCCAAGCGCCTGATCGGCATGAGCGCCAATAACGACGTGATCAAACCATTCGGGCTCCGCCCCCAGCACGGAAATTTCCACGGCACCGTTTACACGACGGATCGATTTGACCGGCGCATTGACACGGATACGCTCGCGCAAGGGCGTGGTCAGCCGCTCGAGATAGGCGCGGCTACCGCCATCCACCGTGCGCCAGACCGGCCGGCGCACGAATTTCAGAAGACCGTGGTTTTCACAGAAGCGCACGAAGGAAAGCGCCGGATAATTGCCGATCTCGAGCGCCGGCGTCGACCAGATTGCCGCCGCCATGGGATAAAGGTGATCTTCCCGAAACGCCCGGCCGAAACCCGCGCTGTCGAGATAGTCGTTGAGACTTGCGGCTGGATCAAGATTTCTCACGCCGCTCGGTGCATGTCGATAAAAGCGCACGAGGTCGCGCAGCATCGACCAGAAACGCGGGCTTGCGAGATTGCTGCGCTGGGCAAACAGACCTGCAAGGTTTGTTGCCGCATATTCCAGCTGACCGTCATCCATCGAAACGGAAAAGGACATGTCCGACGCCTTGGTCGGGACGCCGAGATGTGCAAACAACGCTGTCAGGTTGGGATAGGTCGCCTCGTTATAGACAATAAATCCCGTATCGACAGGAGCGCCGCCCGCTTGCACGGTGTGAGAATGCCCCCCGATGCGGTTGTCCGCCTCGAAAACGGTCACGTCATGACGTTGTGCTAGAAGCCATCCAGCCGAAAGGCCGGCGATACCCGTGCCGACGACGGCGATTTTCAGGGGCCGGTCCGATGTGGGAAAATGGCGCATATCGATCCTTTTGCGGCACTCGAAATCACAGGAAGCAATTAGTACCCTTTACGAGGGCGGGCCTCTGGCGGATCACTTTGGAAGGCCTATTTCGATACATGTGATCCGTCTCGGAGAACGCCGCGTAGAAGGAGGCATGAATGAAGCTTCAAGCCCTATCGAGATTGAGCACAAACCAAGCGTGCCGACAGGCCGGCGGCTTGCCGTCGTGAGGTCAAAGGAAGCACAAGACATACCTTCGCCCGATGCTCTCGCCGAGATGGTTGGGCAGGTCGCTCACGGCCGTGACCGTCAGGCCTTCGCGCTGCTTTTTGGCTATTTCGGGCCGAAGCTTAAGACCTTCTTTCTTCGCTGGTCTCTCTCGTCCGTCGTTGCGGAAGACCTCGTGCAGGAGACGATGCTGAATGTCTGGCGCAAGGCCTCCTATTTCGATCCTGAGCGAGCGGGTGTCGCGACATGGGTCTTCACCATCGCACGCAACATCCGCATCGATCACTTGCGCAGGCAGCGGGATCCCTCGATCTTGCCGCCCGACCCGGAGGGTGGGCGGCAAACGCTCGAGGACGACCTGCTCGGGGCGGAACGGGACGAGCGCGTGCGCCATGCGCTCACCGCGCTCTCGATGGAACAGCAGACGATCATCCGTCTCTCCTATTTCAGCGAGAAATCGCAAACCGAAATCGCCGATGAGCTGGGTATTCCCCTGGGGACCGTGAAATCTAGAACACGTCTGGCCATGAACCGCTTGCGCGCGCTGCTGGAAGACCAAACATGACCATCACACATCACGCAAAAGACGCAACATTGATGCGTTTTGCCGCCGGCACGCTTGCTGCAGGCCCCGCCATCGTCGTCGAAGCGCATCTGGCAAGCTGCCTTGTCTGCCGCACCCGGGTCGGCGAATACGAGGCGCTCGGTGGCGCTCTTTTGGAAACGGCTGAATCCACGCCGCTTTCGGCAACGGCACTGAACGATGTGCTTGCAATGCTCGACGAAGAGGAGGGTGTGTCGCCCGTCGCCACGGCGCCTCTGGTACCTGTGGAGATAGAGGGCGTTCCCTTGCCGGAGGCCTTGCGCGGCTGCGATATCGGGCACTGGCGCTGGATCGGCCCGGGCATGAAGATGAGCCGTGTCGGTGTGCCGCAAGATCCGGATGCCAATCTCATTCTGCTCAAGGTGGCGCCTGGCCGGGCGTTGCCCGATCACGGACATGTCGGCACCGAATTGACCTATATCGTCTCAGGCTCGTTCTCCGACCGGTTCGGCACGTTTCGCCCCGGAGATCTGGCGGAAATGGACGAGGAGGCCGAACACCAGCCTGTTGTCGACAAGGACGGCTCTTGCATTTGCCTTGCCGCCATGGAGGGCAAGATGCGCTTCAAGAACGTCATCGGCCGCATGCTGCAGCCGCTCTTCGGCATCTGAGCCATGACGGCGGCGGCGCTTTCCATCCTCCTGGCGGCCGCTGTCTCCCTCGCAATGACCGCGGTGTGGCTCACCGTGGTCAAGGGTGCGGTATCCGGCTGGGTCGACGCGGTTTGGTCCTTTCTTGTCGGTGCTGCCAGTATGGTCGCGGCGCTCACGCATGTCGACGGCTGGGATGGCGATTACCGGCGGCGCCTCCTCGTCGCAACCATCGCGGGGGTCTGGTCCTGTCGCCTCGGCATTCATATCCTGCGACGCACGCTGCACGGCGGGGAGGACCCGCGCTACGCCAGCTTACGCGAGCAATGGGAGGAAAGCTGGCGTTCGCGCCTCTTCCTGTTCCTTCAAGTCCAGGCAGCGGCTGCGCTCCTCCTGACTGCGACGATTTTCATTGCCGCTCGAAACCCTGCCAACGGTCTTCACTGGAGCGATGCTGCCGGTATTGCCATTCTCGTCATAGCCGTGATCGGAGAAGGTGTCGCCGATACGCAGCTGGCGCAGTTCCGCAGTAAAGCTGCAAACACGGGAAAGGTCTGCGATCATGGCCTCTGGAGCCTTTCGCGTCATCCGAACTACTTTTTCCAGTGGCTTGGATGGGCAGGCTACGCGGTCATCGCCATCGGTCCCGCGGGCGTCTGGGGCTGGGGCTGGACGGCACTTGCGGGGCCCGCCTTCATGTACTGGCTGCTCGTCCATGTCTCGGGGATTCCGCCGCTTGAGGCCCATATGATGCGCTCGCGTGGCGTCGCTTTTGCTGCCTATGTCGAACGTGTCAATGCCTTCTGGCCTGGCCCCCAAAAGAAGGGAAGGATGACATGAACCTTGCCGTTGCCGCTATCACTGCCGCCGAGCGCCTGCCACTGCCCGATCACGCAGTGCGCTTTGGCATCAACCGACTTGTAAGCCGCACGCGCCGCCTGCTGGCGCAGGACGGAGGCCCGACTGACCGCGAATTTGCGCGATCAATGACCGAATGGCCGATTGCCGTTCACACCGATGAAGTGAACGCCCAGCACTACGAGCTTCCGGCGGCGTTCTTTTCGCTGACGCTCGGTCCGCGCCGCAAGTATTCCTCCTGTCTTTATGCCTCACCCGGCACCACGCTTGCGGAGGCCGAGATTGCGGCGCTGGACGAATCCTGCGCCCATGCAGACCTTGCGGATGGTCAGGACATTCTGGAGCTCGGTTGCGGCTGGGGCTCCCTCTCCCTGTTCTTGGCCGAGCGCTACCCGGCTGCACGTATCGTCAGCGTGTCGAATTCATCGTCGCAGCGCGCCTTTATCGAGAGAGAAGCTGAGCGGTGCGGCCTGCGAAATCTGACCGTCATCACCGCCGACATGAACAGTTTTTCCCCTGGCAGCAGGTTTGACCGGATCGTCTCGGTGGAGATGTTCGAACATATGTCCAACTGGCAGATGCTTCTCGAGCGGGCAAGCAGCTGGATCCGCCCGGACGGGCGGCTCTTCCTGCACGTCTTCTCCCATCGCAAAACCGCCTACCGCTTCGACCACGCCGACAAGGCGGACTGGATCGCCCAGTATTTCTTCACAGGCGGCGTCATGCCGAGCCACGGTCTGCTGCGGGAGTTCAGCGACAGCTTCACCGTCGAAAGGGACTGGCGCTGGAACGGCAAGCACTACGAACGCACGGCGCTTGACTGGCTCGACAATTTCGACCGCAACCGAGAGGCCATCCGCACCATCTTCAATGCGACTTATGGACAGGAGGCGGCGCTCTGGATACGCCGATGGCGGATGTTCTTTCTCGCAACCGCCGGGCTTTTCGGCCATGCCGGCGGCGAAGAATGGGGCGTCAGTCACTACCGCCTCCGACCCGCCGGCGCGGGGCCATGATCTCCCTGTTCCCTGCTCTGATCAAGACGGTACAGGCTTACGCCCGCCATCCGGATCCGCGTGTCGCTGCGGCAAATGTGATCGCAGTGCTCGTCGCCTCGAACCAGCCTTTCTATCCGTTCTATCTTTTCTGGCTTGTAAGCCCCGACATCACCCCCGCCTGGTTCACGTTCCTGTCGACACCGTTCTTTCTCGCCGTACCGGCCATCGCCCGATGGAACACCGTCGCCGGCCGAGGACTTCTGCCTCTGGCGGGTATCGGTAACACCGTGGTTTCGACATGGCTGTTCGGCGCAGCATCGGCGGTCGAGATCTTTCTTGTTCCCTGCGGGGTGCTTGCCCTCTTGCTGTTCCGCCCGGGCGAGCGCTGGGCAGGCCTGATGCTCACCGCCCTCGCCTTTGGCGTCTTCCTGGGGTTACCCGACGCTTATGGACCACCCCTTGCACAGTACGACGCCGCCGAATACGCCGCGCTGGCGCGGCTCAACGTCATCAGCGCAGGCGCACTTACCGCTTTCGTCGCCCTCATGTTCTCCGGCCTCCTGGCGCAGGCCGAACAATCAACCGACGCGGCTGGCGACAAAAAAGCCCGCTGATGCGCCGACAGCGGTCACGAACGCACCCCAGGGGATGTCGGCGAGGGTGATGGAAAGCGGCCAGTCCTTCAAGGTCGCCTGGTTGGTAAGGTCATAGGTCGCATAGGCCACGAGCCCAAGCACTGCACCGTTCAGCGCAGCCCTGCCGAGGCCACCGCTCTCGAGAGCCGGCAAGACGGCGAAGAACACAATGCCGGCGACATAGATCAGGTAGAAGGCGATCGCCGGGATCAGATGAAACTGCGGTACGAGCTTGTCGCCCAGAAGCGGCCGATAGAGCACGTCTGCCATCGTCGAAAGCCAGATGGCATCGACGATCAGAAAGGCGATGCCGGTTGCCAGATAGGCTGCGATGGCGGTTTTCATGCCGATATCTCCGATGATGTACCCGGCATTTTCTACGATTTTCTCGCCATGACGGATCACCTTGAGTGAACCGATCGGCCCGCCGGTGCGTATTTCACCAAAAGCGACGAGGATGGACCGATGAGGCTAGCCATTCTGGCTGCATACGCCGCGGTGATGTCGACTGCCACCGCCTCCTACGCACAGCAATCCGCCGATCCGAGCGGTGTCTGGCTACGGGACGACGGGAACGCGCGCGTGCGCATCGCACCTTGTGGCAGTAACATCTGCGCCACCAATCTTTGGATCCGTGATACCAGCAAGGGAGAGGAAGCCGGCGACCGCCTGGTCATGTCGCTTAAGCCCAAATCGCCCGACACGCTGGCCGGCACCGCCTACGACGCCAAACGCGACCGCACCTATTCGATTACCGTTCAGGTTTCGGACAGGTCCCTTCTTACGCGCGGCTGCATTCTGGGCGGTGTGTTGTGCAGGAACGTCCACTGGCAGCTGGCGCGGTGAGGGTTTCGGCAAGGGGTAAGGCATGAGGGAAGCCCGCATCACCAGCATGGCAGAGAACGGCCCGCCGCCTCCAGCCGCCGGCACGCTCTATCTCGGGAAGGTCATGCACCAGAGGCTCAATCCCTTTGGCCACCGTTTCAGCTACAGCGTTTTCTCCTTGCTGGTGGATATCGACCGCCTTGGCGAGCTTGCCGAACTCACCCGCCTGCTCTCGGTCAACCGGGCCGGTATCCTGTCGGTCCACGAGCGAGAACATGTCGAAGAGGAGGACGAAACGCTGCGCCGGTTCGCTGACCGTCTGCTGGCGCATGCCGGGCTTGAAAGGCCTGCGGCGCGCATCCTTCTGCTCGCCTATCCGCGCATGTTCGGTTACGTTTTCAACCCGCTCTCGACCTACTTCGCCTATGATGATGAAGATCGGCTGGTCGCGCTCATCTACGCGGTGCGCAACACCTTCGGCGAGCGGCACAGCTATGTGGCGCCGGTACTTGCGGGGGAAGGGAGCGCTGCCGGCATCCGCCAGACACGGACGAAGATCTTTCACGTCTCGCCCTTCATGGACATGGGGTTGCGTTACCATTTCCGCATCCTGCCGCCGGGCAAAACGGTTCGCGTGCGCATCCATGAGACCGCCGGCAAGGAGCCCGTGCTGGCCGCCACGTTCAACGCGGATGCTGCGCCGTTGACCGACGCCAACCTCGCCCGCTGCCTCCTGCGTTTTCCTTTCATGACGCTGAAGGTGATCGCCGGCATTCATTGGGAGGCGCTCAAGCTCTGGCTGAAGGGGGCGCGATTCCGCTCCAGCCCACCTGCACCCGAAGCCGCAAGCTATCGGGACACTGCCTGACCCGTCTTCGGCCTGCCGGCGCTCGCGGCCCGCGACATCCGCTGCAGCAGGCAGACACCATATCGCCACGAGAAAGCGCTCTATAGACGATGTCGCAAGGTGGAGGACCTGTTGTCCAGCTCAGCGACTGGCGGCGCATTGCAACGCGATACGGCCGATGTGTCCATATATTTTTCTCGGCAATCTGCACCGCAGCACCGGCATCTTATGGTGTCAATCAATGAGACCTGCACCTCGCCGGCGCGGGGGCCCGCATGCAGAGACGATGACCTAGCGGGCGACACGTGTCATTCAGGCTTCATGCGAGCATTTCGCAGACTTTTATCTTGAAAAAAACAATGCCTGCATTGCACCTCCTCAGGAATCTTCAGCGGGCAGAACAACCATTTTCCGCGGAGTCCGATACCGAGGGCGCAAGAAACCCGACGGCTGCCGCGTTGGTGGCCTGGATGTCTGATCGACGGTTTACGGATTGCCGGACGTGGTGGCGGAGAAAGCGCCAGGCTTGAAATGGACGACGTCGAGGATGTGCTTCTCCATCAGGATCGCAGCCTCTTCCATCCGGCCCTCCAGTACGAGGTCGATCATGGCGACGTGCTCCCGATAGAAGCTGCGAACGCGCTCCAGGTCCTGGTAGCTGCGATAATCGACGAGGCGCCGCGTGCGGCTTTGCTGCTGGATGGCCTGCAGGATGAAGCGGTTGCCCGAGAGTTCGGCGAGCAGTTCGTGAAAGCGCACGCTGGCGGCAAAGATATCCGAGGGACGTGTCCTGTCGCTGAGGTTTTCCAGGAGATGCGTCTGCTCCTTCTTGCACGCCAGAAGCCGCTTGCGATCAATGCGAAAGGTCGGTTGCCGCAATCCCGCGGGCTCCAGGATCAGGCGAAAGTGCTGGCTCTCGTCGCTGGCGCCAAGCGTGCGCAGCAGATCCTCGAACTGCCAGCCATAGCCCGGATTGGCGCGAATGATGCCTTCAGCCTGCAGGCGCGCCAGCGCTTCCACCAGTGCAGGGCGGTCGGCATTGTACCGCCGCAGGAGATGGGCTTCGCTCACCTTCCCCTCCAGCCGGCCTCCGAGATAATCGCCGATCATGCCTTCGTAGATGAGGTCGCTTTGTCGCTCCTGCCTGATTTCCGGTGCTTGCATCCTGGAAACATCGGCGGTGAGGAAGTAGCCGCGATTGGCGATGCGTTCGACATGGCCGCGGCGCTTCAAGAGGTTGAGTGCCCCGCGAACCGGCGTGCGCGATACGCCGAATTCCGCAGACAAGGCCGCCTCGGTCAGATGCGCCCCGACAGGCAGTCTTGAGCCATGGGCGAAGGCGAGAATCCTGTCGGCGATATCCAGTTCGAGTGCGGTCGCGGTTTCGGTAACATCGGGTTCATCGGGCATGTGCTGTTTTATGCGCACCTGCCCGTCTGTTTCAAGCGTTGCGCCGCCGGGCGGCCACGGCAATCGGTCTGCATCAACTACGAATCGGGCCGGTGGCGCCCGGGGCGCAAGGTTATGCGCTCCATGGTTTCTGCCACGGCACGGGCCTGTTTATCGTCGGAGGTGGCCAAACCTTCGATGACGGCAACGACATCGGTCCGGCGCTTGTCCTGGCTCATCTTGTGGGCGGCCTCGATCGACGTTACGGCAATCGAAAACGAGGCCGTCCCCTTCGAATACATCTTCACCGTTTCGGGACTGATATCGCCGAGGCGCCAGCCTTGGCCAAGCCGCGCCTCGAAATGCTCGACGGTTCGCAGAAGTACACGGTCATTTTCCGCCGCGTCCGGAGCGTGGCGCAAATGGCCACGCAGCTGCACGGCGGAGTAGTTCCAGGTCGGAACATCCTCCTCCGCCCGGTAGTGACCCGGCGATACATAGGCGTCCGGCCCTCGGAACAGGAGCAGCACCGCATCCCCGTCCATGATGCTGCGCCAATGGGGATTGGCCCTCGCCATATGGCCGATAAGGGTTTGCCCTGACGGATCGTCGGGATCGAAGAGCGCAGGAAGAGCCGTCGCCTGCAAGCCCGCCGAAGGACTGTGCGACACAAGAGTGGCCAATCCGTATCGGCCGATCAGGTCTCGGATTTCCCGCTCGTCGGCCTCGCCAAAGCTGGTGGAAGTGAACATCGTGGCCCTTGCATAAATTGTATTTACAGATAAGAAATGCAATAAATGGAGGGCAATGCAATTGTTTTCTGACTACGCCAACTACGATGGACTGGGTCTTGCCGAGCTGGTTCAGACCAGGCAGGTCCATCCAAGCGAAGTGCTGGACGCGGCCTGGGACACGATCGAGAAACTGAACCCGCGCATCAACGCCATCGTTGCATCGATGCGCGGCATTGCCGAAAGGGACATCCGCCTGGGGCTCCCGGACGGACCGTTCAAAGGCGTACCCATCGCGCTGAAGGACGAGTACCTCTTCTATTCCGGCTTTCCCTGTGATTTTGCCAGCCGGCTCGGCGAGGGTACGACGGCCCCCTATGACTCCACCCTGATCCAGCGTTACCGGGCGGCCGGCCTCCTTATCACCGCGAAATCAAACCTGCCGGAATTCGGGGCAAGTGTGACCACCGAGCCCGTCGCCAAGGGCGCCTGCAACAACCCCTGGGATCTTGGCCACACCAGCGGCGGCTCCTCCGGCGGTTCGGCCGCGGCCGTTGCGAGCGGTATGGTGCCCGTCGCCTATGCCAATGACGGCGCCGGCTCGATCCGCATACCGGCCTCCTGCACCGGCTGCTTCGGCCTCAAGCCGACACGCGGCCGTACGCCGACAGGCCCTGTCGACGGAGAATACTGGAACGGGCTTGTTGTCCAGCATGCGATTGCCCGCACCGTACGTGACAGTGCCGCCCTCCTCGACGCATCGGATGGATGGGAGCCCGGTTCGAGCCATGCCGCACCCGGTAAAACCGGTCCCTACCTCAAGGACGTCTCGACACCGCCCGGGCGGCTGCGAATTGCCGTGTCCACCATTTCACCTGCCGGTACGATGGTCGATCCACCCTGCATCGAGGCGGTGCAAAAAGCGGCCCGGCTCTGCCGGGACCTCGGACACGAGGTGGAGGAGGACGCCCCGAACTACAGCGGGCAGGAACTGGCCAGCCACATCGCAAATCTCCTCGCCATCCATCTGGCCCACGGCATCGATCAGCTTGCCGCCGCGACAGGGCGTACGGCATCGGCAAGCATCATCGAAAGCGCCCATTTCAATCTTAGCGAATACGGTCGCAGCCTGCCCGCCACGACGCTGCTCGCGACATTGGAGTATTTCGGCTCCCTTGCCCGGCAGGTCGCGCCGTTCTTCCAGCGCTACGACCTGTGGCTGACGCCCACCCTCGGCGCACCGCCGATAAAGCATGGGGTCATCACCGCCAACGATCCCGACTGGCGCCGCTACATTGAGCGATACTTCGCGTTTATCCCGTTTACCCCACTCGCCAACGCGGCCGGCCTGCCTTCGATGACGCTCCCGCTTCATCACGATTCGAGCGGCCTGCCCATCGGCATCATGTTTACCGGTCGCTTCGGGGCGGAGGACACCCTCTTTCGTCTGGCCGGTCAAATCGAGCAGGCAATGCCCTGGATCGGTCGCAAGCCGCCGGTCAGCGCCTGGAACCCTTGAAAAAAGTCCGCCAATGAGCAAACCATCTTTTCATCGCCTTCACCAGCACGGCGACATCGTGAAGGGCATGCAGGACATCGGCCTGTCCTTTCCCGACCTCGTGCTCGAGGGAAACCCACAGGAGAAAGCCCACATCTTCTACGACCGACCGCTTTCGCAGGCGACGATCGGCATCTGGGAATCCGAGTCCGGCACCCTGCGCTTCGACCCCTACCCGTTCGACGAACTGTGCATCATCGTCGAAGGCGAGGTGAGCCTCGTCGACGAAAGCGGCCAACAGGACGCTTTTAAGGCCGGAGACCTGTTCATCATAGAAAAGCAGTTCCGCGGGCTGTGGGTGATGCCGCGGCGGCTGCGCAAATTTTTTGTTGAGCTCAAGACCGCATAGATCAGGCCCCACCCATTGCCGAGCGAGCGCCATGGCGCCGCTCGGCCAATTCCTGTGCCAGTCGGATGCGTTTCAGAATGGTCAGAGGTTCCGCCTGAAGAATGCGACGACTGCGGCATTCAAGCGCCTGTGAAAGGCAGCGCGATCGAAGCCCGGACCGTCGGCGCAGATGTCGTGTGCAGCATCTTTTTGCGCCTCCGTGCACGGCGCCAGGAACGAATAATGCCCCGCACCCGGTTCGATATGACGGGCAGGCGGGACAGGCAGCCCGTCCCTGACGATGAGAATATCGGGATCTAAGGGCACCAGCTCGTCCAGTTCTGCCGCCCACAACTCCACCGGCTTGTGCAGGTCACGCAGGCCATCCGGCAGGAACAGGGCCGGCAGGGCCGGTGCTGCAACCAATGCCGCCTTCAGCCGCGGATCGGGCACGACGCCAAGTGCGGCTTGTCCGAATTTCCGGCGGACGTCCTGCGCGCTGCCCAGTGCCAGGCAGGCCGCCTTGCGGGGCATTGCCTTGCATTGCGCCACGAGGCCGGACGTCTCCGGCCGTCCCCCGAGGCTGGCGAGTGCGGTGAATCCTCCCATCGAGAACCCGAAAATCCCGATCCGGCCCTGATCGACCGCCCGGCGGTCCGGCCAGGCGCCCAGCATGTAGTCGATCACACGGGAGACCTGCCGAGGCCGTTCCGTCAGTTGCTCGCGTCTGGCGTAGTGGCGTGTGTCAGCATAATTGTCACCGGGATGCGTCAAGGCAACGACGACAAAGCCCGCATCGGCCAATGCCCATGCCGTGTCGTGATGACCATGCGCACTGCCGCCCGTGCCGTGCGATATGACCACCAGGGGCAACGGACCACCGTCAATCCTGCCGCTTTGCGCAATCCGTTGCTCATAGGCCGCAAGCTTTTGCAGTCGTGGCTCGCCCGTCGAGGGATACCAGATAAGTATCTGCATCGTGCCACGGGACGGATCGGGGATTTCCATCTCCTGGAAACCGACGCCAGCAAGGGTCGGGGAGGACGCGAAGAGCAGGTACTGGAGGAGAAGCCAAAGCAGAAGTCTAGGTATGGTCATCAAGGTTGCCTCGGTTGGAATGTCGCGGGGCACCGTGGTGTACTCCGGGCACAATCGAGACCTTGATCATGTTCGAGGTCGTCTTGGATCACGATCCGGTCAATACTCGCGTCAAACAGGATCGACCCGATGCTTTTTATCCCGCTGCCGTTTGTCGCCGCACTCCTGCTGCTTGTCCTTCTGGCGCAAATGAGTCTGCGAGAGCCCACCGCGAACCGCTCCTTTCGGTCTCTCGTCATTCTGCTTGCAGCCTTGTCTGTCTTGATCGGCATACGATGGGGCTACAGCACTGAACGGCTATTACCGGTTCAGGCCTTGTTCGCTTCCGCTGTCGGCCCCCTCGCCTGGATCGGTTTTGCGGCTTTTGTCTCGCGGCAGGAAAGCCAAAACGTCCGCCGCCTTTGGCCTCATGCCTTGCCAACGGCGCTGATTGGCGTGCTCGCGATCGCCAGGCCCCAGTGGCTCGACGTGACCCTGATCGTCATCTTCGCGTGGTATGCCGTCCTTCTGGCGCGTCTTGCCTGGCGCGGTTCGGATGCGCTCGATCTGGCCCGCATCGAGGAGGCTCCTCTGGTTCACCGGGCACTGCAGGCAATGGCCGCGACGCTTCTTCTGGCGGCGATCGCGGACAGCCTGATATCGGTAAGCATTCGGTGGTTCGAGGGCGCATTTGCCGCCATCATTGTCAGTGCCGCGACGGTCCCGCTTATCCTGCTTCTCGGGATAGGGGCGGCCATTGCCTCACGAAACACGACACCTCCTGAAAAGGGCGAGACACCGCGGCTGGTGCCCGATTCGGATAGTGCCGTCGTCGCGACGCTCATCGCTCTGATCGAGGAGCAGCAACTCTATCGCGATCACAACCTGACGCTCCAAAGGCTTGCCCGCAAAGCCGGGATCCCTGCCCGTCTGCTGTCCCAGGCCGTGAACGGGGTTTGCGGGCGCAACCTGTCGCAATTCATAAATGATTTCCGTGTGGCCGAGGCCTGCCGGCTGCTGGAGAATGCCGACATTCCCATCACCACCCTCACCTACGATGCCGGCTTTCTCACGAAATCGAACTTCAATCGTGAGTTCCGTCGCGTAACGGGCGTGAGCCCAACCGAATGGCGAGCCCGGAGGGCATCCAGGCAGGAGCCGACACTAAAGTTTGCGAGGCGGTCTTCATAGGCCGCGTCACGCGACCCTACGCCCCGTCCTCTGTTCACATGTTTGCTTGTATGGCACACCGGGGCATGGGCTTGCCGCGGGCAACGGACCGTTGACCTTGCCGATCGATCTCCGAGATTGGACGGCGGGATTTGACCGGTTCTACACATCCGCCTTTTTCGTACCGCCTCAAGGCGCAGAAGCCGTGCCCGCAGCTCCCCGCGATTTTTTACGCTGCTCACCGAAATTGAAGAAGCCTCAGGAGCGCGTTTCCGTCAACGCGACAAGGGCTGCGATGATGGCCTTTCCGCTGTAGGGTTTGCGCACGATCAGGGTGTTGGCCAGGCCTTCCGGCAATTCGGCGCCCTCCCCGTATCCAGTCGCGAAGACGAAGGGTATGCCCCTGCGGCGAAGCTCGTCGGCGACAGGAAAGGAATTGCCAGAGCCGAGGTTGATATCGAGTATCGCAAGGTCCGGAGCGCCCGCTTCGATCGCGGCCATGGCCTGACGCACCGAGCTTGCGGTCGAAACCCTGGACAGGCCTTCCTCGGAGAGCATTGCCTCAAGATCAAGGGCGATCAGGATCTGGTCTTCGACGATGAGGACTGCCGGATCCAACCCGCGAAGCGTACCTGTCTGCGCCCCCCCATTGTCCGCCATCGCCACCGCCGCTTTCGTGCTGGACACGGTGAGCTTCACATGTGGCAAGGGAATCCGGAAGCTGGCCTCAAGACCGGATGCCTCGAAGCGGACCATGCTCTCGCCGCCAAGATCGTATGGTACGCTGCGCTCGATGAGCGCACTGCCGAACCCCCTGCGCAAAGGCACATCAACGAGCGGGCCGCCGCTTTCGCGCCACAAGATCTCGCAGCCTCGTCCCTCGGTCATCGTCCAGGAAATCGTCACCATACCCGTCGATACGGAAAGTGCGCCATACTTCGCAGCATTGGTCGCAAGCTCATGCAAAACCAGTGCCAGCACGGAAAATGCGCGGCTATCGAGCCAGACATCCGGTCCGGCAAGGCTGATTGTTGATGCCCGCGACCGGTACGGTTGAAGTTCGGCTTCCAGGAGATCGACGAGGATGCCGCCGCCGTCGCCACGCACCACCTGGTCGTGGGCGATCGACAGTGCCTCGATACGGCCCTGAAGGGTTGCGACATAGTCCTCCAGCGTGTTCTTGTGGTGCTGCGGGCTTGTCACCAGCGACTTGATGACTGCGAGAATGTTCTTCACGCGGTGGCTGAGTTCCTGGTTCAGCATGCGCTGACGAACCTCGGACTTGCGTCGCTCGCCGGCCATCAGTTCGTTATGGCGGAGCACGACTTCTACGATCGCCATCCGTGCGATCTCGGCGATCTCGCGCTCAGCGTCTGCCCAGGCCTGTGCTTGCCCCTTGACGGTCTCCTTCCAGATCGCAAAGCTCTTGCGCGGCGTCAACCGGTCGCCAAAGGGGCCTGTTTCGTAGGTTTTCTCCGGGTTTCCCGCCCAGTTCAGTGTTTGTACAAGCTCCTTACGGAAAAACACCAGGCAATCCGAACCGGTCTGAGACAGAGGAATGGCAAGGACGCCCGATACGCGGTCGCTATAGGCGGCGGCTTCAGGCAGCTTCTGTGACAGGGCGTGCGTTGCCCAGACACGGCCGTCGCTGACCGTTCGGATGAAATCCAGGACGTCGGGCACGGCCGCGTCCGGCGGGGTCGCGCCGAGGCCGGTCCACTTGCCGTCGAACATTATGCCGATGCCGTCGTTTGGCAAAAGCCGCGAGAACTCATGCAGGCTCTGGCGCAGCAGTTCGCCGACATCCTCGTGGTGGGATGACAGGATGAGGAAGCGATCGAGTGCCTCACGTGTTCCAGCGACCGCTGCCACGCGGCGGCGCTCCTTCAGCGACTTCAGGTGCAGGGAGAAGAACTCACCGAACACCTCCATTGCGACACGCTGTGCCATGGGAAGAGCGCGCGGTGAATAATGGTGGCATGCGATGAGCCCCCAGAGCATGCCATCGAGGATGATCGAAATCGACATGGACGCGCCGACCCCCATGTTGCGGAGATACTCGCAATGGATGGGAGAGACGCTGCGCAGATGCGCGAAGCTGAGGTCGAGCGGTTCCCCGGACGCATCGAGCACCGGTTCGATCGGCACGCGCGCGCCGTCTGCATCCGAAATGACGCGAATCGTGTTCTGGAGGTAGAGCGCGCGTGCCTGCTGGGGGATATCGCTCGCAGGGAAGTATTGCCCGAGGAAGCTCTCGAGATCCGCGCGCTTCGTTTCGCTCACCACCTTGCCCGAGCCGTCCTGCTCGAAGCGGTAGATCATCACGCGATCATAACCCGTCGCACCAGAAACGATACGTCCGGCGCGCTGCACGAGACGATCGACATCCGTGATATCGCTGATGCGGCCGATCATCTCGCGCGCGATATGCAGGGGCTGACCGACCGAGGGGGCAGGTTCGAACTCGATGATGACCGCGGATTTGTGATGATGGATCGCGATGTCGAACATGCGGTCGCCGCAGGCGACGTCCAGCAACAGCGCCGGCCGCGACGCCGTGTTGGTCGTCGCCAGCGCGTTGCGAAGGTCATGCAGCAGCCTATGCCCCAACACGTCCACGACACTTCGGCCTGGAAGGCTTGCCTCGCACTCAAGAATGGCAGCGGCATTTGCAGAGGCACGCTCGATGGTCGTGAGGCCGATGTCGCACGCGATGAGGCACCCGTGCGGCTGGATGCTTCCGGGAATGTGGATCGGCTCGCGATCACAGGTGTCGAGCGTAACGGGTTCAGACGGCGGCAACACGATCACTTTCAAAGCAACGCAACGCGAATGCGAAAACGGCATTGGCCGACGCGGCGGCCCGCTCGGCTTCAAAATCCGAAACGCCATCCAACAATAGAAGGAAGGACTGCCATTGCGCTATGTCCTTTGACATAAGAGCAAGGTGCCGAGCACCGAACGTCTCGTCAAATCCGAGCGCGGCCGCGCGCTGGCGGAGCACCCGCGCGCCGAGCGTGGACCCCTCGAGCACGTAGAGGGCGCCAAGGAGAACACTTGTGTCACATAGGTCGAAATCCGTTCCCCTCGGTAAAGCCGGTGGCAGGTCGAGGTCTTCCGCGTCAGCGGCAAGGGCGCCGGCAATGACCGTGGGTTGCCAGAGCCAGCCCGACGGCCAGACGATCCCCCCGAGTGCTGTATCCATGGCGGACCGGAATGCGCCGAGCCGTGCAATATAGCGGCGATAGTCCTGCTGCGTATGAAAATCGCCAACGGCAGCGTCGAGCCGTTCATGCGCTTGCTGTGTCCGCCTTCTAAGATCGAACCGTCGTTCGCTGTGACCCAAACCGTCCTCCACGATCG